>VOFE01000359.1_pt1 | contig 31578 bp, 51 predicted proteins | sample 5384071 | NCBI WGS metagenome assembly VOFE01 (sample SAMN12384724, study PRJNA508395) | human gut metagenome | isolation source: healthy gut D | host: Homo sapiens
GCGTGATATCAGCGCGTGCGCGCGGCGCGGATGTTGCGGCCGATGGCCTTGAACGAAACGAACATGTCGAGTTCCTCCCGGGCAGATTGATGATATAAATATCATATCCCGAAAGGCTCAAAATGAACACGTCCCATTGTGTCAGATCATGTCGGCGAGGATGGAAAGGCAGCGAGATTATTTTGAAAATCAGGATGCGCGGGGCGGAGGGCGTGTTTTTGCGTGTCACAGGCTCAGCAGAATGTGGGCGCTGAACACGCCGTCCTTCGCGGCGACGGAGAGCGTGCCGTTGTGGCGCTTTGACCGTCGCGGCGACGGAGGCCAGACCGACGCCGTGATCCTTTTATGCGAGGTGGGCAGGCCGTTTGGGGCGAAGGCGATTTCGCCGACATAGCCGTTTTCCACGGACAAGCCGAGCATCGCGCCGCCGATCATGCCGGAAACCACCCGAACCTCCCGCGCCTCGACGGGCAGGGGCACAGACGGCGCGCAGCGCGTTTTCCAGCAGGTTGCCCAGCATCATGCACAGATCGACCTCGTCGAGCGGCAGGCGCTCGGGCAGATCGAGCCGCCAGGAGATCCGCGTGTTCTGGGTCTCAGCGATGCGCTGATAGTGGCCGGCAATCGCGTCCAGCGCGGCGTTGGCGCAGAGCATCGTGTGCGGGGGAGGCCAGCCGCCCCTCGTATTCGGCCAGATAGTCGTTCAGCTTGTCGTATTTCTTCGCCTCGCTCAGCCCGGCGATTACGTGCAGATGCTGGCGGAAATCGTGGCGGAGCTGTCGGGTTGCGTCCATGTGCTCGCGCAGCTCGCGGTAGCGTGTGTTCTCCATGCTCAAAAGCTGGTTCTGCGCGTGCAGCTCGGCGGCCTCGCTCATCCCTTCGGGTGGTGAGGTAGACGAAGTAATAAAACCAGAACAGAAGGCTCAGAAAACTGATGAGCAGCACGATGGTGATTTCCCGCACGCGCCCGGTCAGCACGACGGCGGGGTATATCGGCGTCATCCAGATGAACAGGCCGGTCAGAAACAGCGGCGCGGCGAACAGCGCGCGCCAGATGGCGCTGAAGCTGACGTTGCAGAGCATCCAATGAATTTTCCTGCGGAACAGCAGCGAAAAAACCAGCAGAACGGCGAACGTGAGGGCCAGGACCAATCAGCCCGGAGGGGAGCGTGAACACCGGTTGGTCGTTGTGCAGCTCAAGCGGCGCGCAGAGGTAGCAGGTCAGCGTGGAGGAAAAGGACGCGAGCATCGTGGCGGTGAAAAAGACGAACAGCGCCTTGGACGGCGGCAGCACGACCGATTTCAGATAGAGCAGCAGGAAGAGCAGCAGGGCGGGGGAACAGCAGCGCGTTGACGGAAAGCTGAAAGCAGCAGCAGGCCAGCGCGCCGATTCCGACGAACGCCGTGACGCCCAAAACGCTGAGTGCGGCGAGCTTTTTTGAGCGGCAGGCGCAGAAAGCCGGAAAGCGGTAGATAGCACAGCAGCGCAAACGGATAGAATATGGCCAACTTGGCGGCATAGCGGGCGAAAAGCATGGCCGTTACCCCCTTTTCATGCGCTTGATCTGGTATTCGGAGAAGCGGTTGATTAAATCGAGCCGGTTGCGCTGGCGCAGGGGAAGCGCAGGCCGTCGGTCAGCAGGATGCTGTCGCCGTCGAGCTTGAGCGCCTCGTCCATGTTGACGAGCACGCCGCGGTTGCAGGGCAGAAAGCGCTCGTCCCCGCGCAGGGCGGCCTCCAATTCGGCGAAGGTCTGCGAGCTTTTCAGGCATGCGCCGGAAAACCGTGAAGATGTCCAGCGCGTGCCCGTGGGAGGTGACGGCGACAATCTGCCCGTGCGGCAGGCGGATGGTCTGGCGCGGCAGGTGGATTTCGACGAGCTGCTCGCTCTCCTCCATCAGCCGAATCGCCCCGGAAAGCACGTGGATCGAGCCGGGCGGCGCTGTAAGGCTTCACCAGATAATCAAACGGGTGAACCGGAAACGCATCGAACGCATATTCCTTTGAAGAGGTCAGGAAGACGATCAGGCAGCGTGCGCTCCGCTTGCGCACACGCTGCGCGACCTCGATGCCGTTCATGCCCTCCATGCAGATATCCAGAAAACGAGCGCGTCGTCCCCGGCGTAAAGCCGCTCAGAAAAGCCTCCCCGCCGTCAAAACAGGCGACGCTTGCGCCGTCCGGAACGCGAACCAGCAGATCCTGCCGGAGCAGCTCGCGCGTCTGCGCCTGGTCATCGACGATGGCAATGCGTATGTTCATGGCAAACACCCTTCCTCCGCAAGTGACGATAGACTCAGTATACCATAAACGGCCGCGCGCCGCGCGTAATTTTGGGGCAAACGCCTACTGTTCGTGCAGAAAAACGTCGTTCGTGCAAAAACGCTTGCATGAATCGCGTTAATGGTCTATACTGGGCACAACCTAAAAATGATCGAAAAGATCGACGAAAGGATGGTTTTTCCATGAAAAAGATGATTGCGATGCTGCTGGCCGTGCTGGAACCCTGTGCTTTGGCGCCGCCGCGATGGCCGAGAGTGTTCCCTGAGGCGGACGCCGCCGCCGAGCAGGCCGCGCTGGCTGACCTGACCGCCGAAGGCCAGTTGATCGAGGGCGAGAGCTTCCAGTTCTATATCCCGGCCGACTGGGAGTCGATCGAGCTGGGTGACGAGGAGATCGCCGAGGGCTATGTCTTTTGCCGCCGCTTCCGCGGACGGTGCGAACAGCCTGGTCATCACCTACGCCGCGATGGATGCGGCGATGACCGCCGAAGAGGGCGCAGCCGGGTCTGGCCGAGGTCTCATCCGACCGCGACCGTGCAGGATCTCAACGGCACTTCCGTCGTCGCGTTCCACGATGCGGAGGAAGATGTGCTGGGCGTCGTCGTGATGGATACCGTCGATGCGGGCTACTACATCTTCATGTTCACCCCGGCTTCCGACGAGGGCGTTCCTGCCGGTGGCTGACGCGATTGCCGCTTCCTTCACCGCGGCTCAGTAAAAGAGCATCGGCCAAGCGATATCTTAACAAATGTCTGTAAAAGCGCGCTCCTTCCGAATTGAGCGGAGGGAGCGCGCTTCTCTATTCTGCCGAAAAGGCCGCGATGGCCGCGTCCAGCGCCGCAACCGAGGGGATGGCCTGCCGCCGGTGAGAAGCTGGCGGCGCACCTGCGAGGCGCGTGTTCAATAAGCGCCGCGTGGGAATCGCTCTCCAGCAGCGCGTAGAGATTCGGATATACGTTCAAGAAGCGTCACCTCCCGATGCGTCTAGTGTGCGCCGGGCGGGGGACGCTTATTCTCTGCCCGCACTTGACGCTCCTAGAGGGTAGCGATATAATATAAAAACCAGTGAAGCATGGAATGTCCGAGAATCAATTTCGAAAGCGGAGATGTGGGAACACCGGGTTTTAGGCGAAGCCCCAAACGTGACCCTGAACATACCCCCCAAAAAAAAGGAGCAGAGATGACACCGATGGATGCGCGCGCGGCGCTCAAAGAGGTTTTGGCTATGACGATTTTCGCCCCGGGCAGGAGGACGCGGTGGCCGCCATTCTGCGCGGGCGCGACGTGATGGCCGTGATGCCCACCGGCGCGGGCAAGTCGATCTGCTACCAGATCCCGCGCTCGTGCTGGAGGGCGTCACGCTCGTCGTCTCGCCGCTCATTTCGCTGATGCGCGATCAGGTGTTCTCGCTGCTGAAAACGCGTTCGCGCGGCGTATCTCAACAGTTCCCTGACCCCGCGCCAGTATGCGCTCGCGCTGGAGCACGCGCGGCGCGGCACGTATAAAATCATCTACGTCGCGCCGGAGCGGCTGCTGACCGATTCGTTCCTCAGCTTTGCCGAAGGGCGCGAAAATCGCGCAGGTCGTCGTCGATGAGGCGCACTGCGTCAGCCAGTGGGGCAGGATTTCCGGCCCCGGCTATCTGCAAATCGCGCCGTTTCTGCGCGAGCTGCCCCAGCGGCCGCGCCTGAGCGCTTTCACCGCGACGGCGACGCAGGCCGTCCGCGCGGACATCGTCCGGCTGCTGGAATTGCAGAATCCATACGACATTCTGACGGGGTTCGACCGGCCGAATCTCTTTTTGAGGTGCGCAGGGGCGAAGGACCGCGACGCGGAGCTGCGCCGCTTTCTGGCGGAGCATCGGGGGCAGAGCGGCGTCGTCTACTGCGGCACGCGCAAGGGCGTGGAGGAGGTGACCGCCATGCTGAACGACTGCGGCGTGGACGCGGTCGGCTACCACGCGGGGGTGGCCGACGAGCTGCGCGCCAGAGCCAGGAAGGATTTCGTCGCCGACCGCGCGCCGGTGATCAGTGGCGACCAATGCGTTCGGCATGGGCATCGACAAGTCGAACGTCTCCTTCGTCGTACACTATAACATGCCCAAGGATTTGAGAGCTATTATCAGGAGGCGGGGCGCGCGGGCGCGACGGCGAGGACGCGGTCTGCTGCCTGCTGTATCAGCCGGGGACGTGCGGCTGAACACCTTTTGATCGACCACGCGCAGGATATGAGCCAGATGGACGAGCAGACGCGGCAGGTCGTCACCGCGCGCGTTGCGAGCGCCTTCGGCAGATGACGTTTTACGCCACGGGCGGCGGCTGTCTGCGCGCGAAAATCCTCCAATATTTCGGCGAGAAGGTCGAAAAAGCCGTTCTGCGGCAACTGCTCGGGCTGCATGGCGCGCGAGGAGGAGCGCGACGTGAGCCGTCAGGCCGGGCAGATCGTTGCCGCCGTGATCGCGATGAACGGGCGATACGGCAAGGCGACGGTGGCGCGCGTGCTCTGCGGTCAGGCGGACGCGAGGCTGCGCGAGCGCGGGCTGGATAAGCTCTCCGTCTTTGGCAGCATGAAGGCCGAGGGCGAGGCCAACGTGCGCGCGATGATCGATGAGCTGATCGCGGGCGACGTGCTGACGGTGACGGAGGGGATTATCCGCTGCCCGGGAGGGGCGCTTATGCCCGCGACGTGCTGCGCGGGGATATGCCCATCCGCATGGCGCTGCTGCCGACGGAAGCCGCGCCGGAAATCAAGCGCCGCGTGAAGCAAAAAGAATTTGTCAACAAGGCGCTGTAGCCGCCTGTCCGACCTGCGCAAGCAGATCGCCATGGATCAAAACGTGCCGCCGTTCATCATCTTCACCAACGCCACGCTCAAGCGATATGGCGGCCAAAGCGCCGCGCACGCGCGCGCAGATGCTCCCGCGTCGCGGGCGTGGGCGAAGGAAAGATGCAGCGTTACGGCGACGCGTTCCTGCGGGAAATCGCCGCCTAGGAGGATGAAGCGTGAAAAAGGAGAGAGGGCTTGCGCTGGCGGCCTGCGCGGCGCTGGCCGCGCTGATGCTGCTGTTCGCTTCCCAGTGTTCGCCGCTGTACCCGATCAACCTCTGGGACGACGCAAACTGCCTGCTGACGGTCGGGCGGGTGATGCGGCGCGGGGGTGTGCTCTATCGGGACATCTACGAGCAAAAAGGGCCGCTGCTCTATCTGATTCACGCGCTGGCGGCCTGCATTTCCGATACGAGCTTCTGGGGCGTGTACGTGCTGGAAATCCCGGCGCTGACGGCGGCGCTGTATGCGGCCTACCGCCTTCTGCGGCTGAGGACGGCGCGGGCTTCGCGCTCGGCGCGGCGGCAGTCTGGGGCGCGCTGACGGTGACGAGCGGCGCGTTTATGCGAGGGGGACAGCGCGGAGGAATTCTGCCTGCCGCTGCTGACGGCGGCGCTGGCGCTGGCCTATGCCGAATACGGCAGGCGCGCCAGACCGATGCGCGCAAGGCGGCTGCTGCTCTGCGGCGTGCTGGCCGGGGGTATCGCGACGATCAAATATACGCTGCTCGGCGCGATGGTCGGGCTGTGCGCCGTCGAAGGCGCGTTGGCGCTGAAGGAAGGCGGCGCGCCGCGCGCCCCTGAAAAGCGCGGGCGTGTTTCTGGCGGGCATGGCGATTCCGATTCTGCCGTGGGTGATCTATTTCGCGGCGAACGGCGCGCCCGCGACGCTTACACGGCGTATATCTACAACAACGTCTTTCTGTACGGCGGCGAGGCCGCGTCGTGGGGGCAGAGGCTGAGCGAGCTGGCGCGCTGCGTTCAAAAAAACGCGCTGTGGGCGGTTCCGGCCGCGCTGGGTCTGGCCGCGCTGGCGGCGGATCGGGGAGAAACCGCCGCCGTCCGGCTCTGCGTCGCGGCGATGGCGGCCGGTCAGTTTGCGGCAGTGTTCTTCGTCGGGCGCGTATGGGCGTACAGCCTGCTGGCGCTGGCGGCGTTCGGTGTGATCGGCTGCAAGCAGCTCCATCGCGCGCTGAAAAAAATCGGCTGTCCGCGCGGGAAAAAGGCGCTGACGGCGGCGGCCTGCGCGGCAAGCCTGCTGCTGGCGTGGTTCGCCACGCCGAACGCATTTCTGCGCGGGCAGAAGCTCGAGCAGCTCGCGCAGGGGCGGCTGGCCGCGGTCATGCCGGAGGGCGCGACGCTGCTGCAATACAGCCACCTCGACGACGGGCTGTATCTGGCGGCGCACACGCTCCCGCAGGGGAAAAATACTTCGTTTTGCTGAACGTGCAGCTCGAGGCCATGCGCGACGCGCTCGACCGCGCTGTGCGCGAGGCCGTCCCGGATTATGTGCTGGTCAGCTGGCGGGCGCTTCCGGCAGAATTTGACCGATACGAGTTGATTGCTTCCGACGTGGGCTATGACGACGACAACCGGCTGAACAAAATGCTGTATCTGTACAGGAGGAAGAGCGAATGAAAAAGGGCGTTCCCGCGCTGCTTGCGCTGCTCTGCGCGACGCTGGCGCTGCTGATTGCGACAAGCAGCTCGCCGCTGTACGCCGCCAATTTTGGACGGATACGAACATCTATTTCACCATCGGGGCGCGGCATGACGCGCGGGCTGATGCCTCATCGCGATCTGTTTGACCACAAGGGGCCGCTGCTGTTCATGCTCTACGCGCTGGGGCGGCGATTTCGGATACGAGCTTCATCGGCGTGTTCATCCTGGAGGCGCTGAGTCTCGCGGCGGCGGTTTACGCGGGCTGGCGGACGGTTTCGCTCTTCGGCGAGGGGCGGCTGACGCTGCTGAGCATGCCGATTCTGGCGGCGGTCGTCTGCTGCTGCACGGCATTCACGCAGGGCGGAAGTGTGGAGGAATTCGCGCTTCCCGCGCTGGCAGCGGGCGTGTATCTGGCGCTGGCGCTGATGGCGCGGCCGGGGAAGCGGACGGGCGGCGCTGGGCTTCGGCGCGGCGGCGGGCTGGGTTTTCCTGATCAAATACACGGATATCGGGCTGTTCGCGGGGCTGGGAATCGGCCTGCTGGCGTTTGTGTGGCGGCGGAAGGCTTTGGCCGCGCGCTGGTTTCGGCGGGGCGGATGCTGCTGGGCGCGCTGCTGGTCTGCGCGCCGGTGGCGGGTATCTGGCGGCCAACGGGGCGCTGGCCGCCTGCGTGGAGGTCTACTTCATCCAGAACCTGTTTGATTACAGCGGCGCGCCGATGAGCCTGAGCGGCCACGTCTATAACGCGCTGGCGTATCTGCGCACACAGAGCGCGATCAACCCGGCGGTGGTGCTCCTCGTCGCGCTGGGGATGGCCTTTCTCCTGCTTTGGGCGGCGAAAAAGGCATGAAAAAGGGCATGGTTTGGCAGGCTCTGGCGCTGCCGATGGGCGCGGGGCTGCTGCTGCTGACCTGCTATTGGGGCGAAATGGCGCACCCGTATTATGCGCTGGTGTTTGCAGGGCTTTGCGCGCCGGGGCTGATTCCGCTGGCGTGGCTGGCCGGCTGGGCGGAGAAGCGCGGCTGCTCGCGCGGGCGCTGCCGCTGGCGGGCGCGCTGGCGATTGTGCCGGTCTGCATGGGGGCTCTGCCGCGCCGTGCCGCTGATGCGGGTGAAGAAGGCGGACATGGCGCAGACGGTCTTCGCGGAGATCATGAACCGGGAGGCGGAGCCGACGCTGCTGGACATCACCAGTCTGGATCAGGGGTTTTATCTGGCGGCGGGGATCGTGCCAAACTGCCGGTATTTCGCCGACAACAATTTGCAGACGCAGGAAAAGCGGGACGCGATTGCGTCGTATCTGGCCGAGGGAAGGACGCAGTTCGTCGTGACGCGCTATGCCGACCCCGGCGAGGCATACGAGCTGATCGCCGAGGCGGACGGCGTGTTTGACCTGAACGACATGCGGCATTACAAGCTGTATAAGAGGAAAGAGCCATGAGCGACACGAGAATTTCGGAAAAAGCGCTGCGTGCGTTTATGGAGCGCGCCTACGAAAAAGAGGGCTTTGAGGCGGAGGAAGCCCGGCAGATTGCCGACGTGCTGATGCAGGCGGATCTGTTCGGCATCGAGAGCCACGGCGCGCAGCGGATGATGTATTACCACCAGAACATCAAAAGCGGGAGCGTCGATGTGCGCGCGCGGGCGGAGGTTCTGCGCGAAACGCCGGTTTCCGCGCTGATGGACGGCCATTTCGCGATGGGGCACCTGACGGCGGCGAAGGCGATGCGCATGGCCATTGAGAAGGCGAAAACGGCGGGCATCGGCATGGTCGCGGTGCGCAACTCGTCGCATTACGGCATTGCGGGCTATTACCCGCTGATGGCCGAGCGCGAGGGGCTGGCGGCGTTTTCGATGACCAACACCGGGCCGATTATGGTGCCGACGTTCGGGCGCGATGATGCTGGGCACGAACCCGATGGCGTTCTGCATGCCCGCCGATCCGTATCCCTTCTGGTTTGACGCGTCCACGACGGTGGTGACGCTGGGCAAGGTGGAGGTATACAACAAGCGCGGAAAGCCCATGCCCGAGGGCTGGACGCTCGACGGGGCGGGTCAGCCGTGCAGCGACGCGCACAGGATGAACGAATCCATCCTGAATGGCGGTCTGGGCGGGATTCTGCCCCTCGGCGGCGAGGGCGAGAGGACGAGCGGCCACAAGGGATACGGGCTGGCCATCATGGTGGAGGCGTTGACGGGCGTGCTGGCGCAGGGCATGCTCAGCCCGGAGATGTGCGGCGCGCACGGCGACCACGAGCCATTTCTTCATGGCGTTTGACCCGGCGATGTTCGGCGACCCGGCGGCCATCCGCGCGCGGATGAGCGGCTATTTGCAGGCGCTGCGCGAGAGCGAGAAAGCGCCGGGCTATCGCGCATCTACACCCCCGGCGAGAAGGCGCACGAGGCGCAGCGGGACAGGCTGCAAAACGGCGTTCCGGTGGAGGAAAACACGCTGGCGGAGCTGCGGCAGATCGCGCGCGAATTGGGGATTGAGGGTGTGTGAGCCATGCGGAAGATGACGCAGGGGGCATCGCGCGCCACCATCGCCATGCGCTGCCCCTGATTCTGGGCAATTTGTTTCAGCTCACCTACAACGCGGTGGATTCCATCGTCATCGGCAAATTCGCGGGGAAAACGCGCTGGCGGCGGTCAGCGCGGCGAACCCGGTGATGACGATCATGATTCTCGGCGTATCGGGCGTGAGCATCGGCGCGTCGGTGCTGATGAGCCGGTTTTACGGCGCGGGCGACGAGGACGCGCTGCGCCGCGAGGTCGCCACGACGATCGTTTTCGGCGGCGTCGCGTCGGTCGCCGCGTTTCTGCTCGGCTGGCCGCTGAGCGAGCCGGTACTGCGGCTGATGCGCGTGCCGGGCGAAATTCTGGCGATGGCGACGCGCTATTTGCAGGTGATCTTCGTCGGATTCCTGTTCACGTTCCAATACAACATTCTGGCGGCGGCGCTCCGGGCGTCGGTGACAGCAAAACGCCGGTGATCTTTCTGGCGCTGGCGAGTGTGATGAACGCGGGGCTTGACGTGCTGCTGGTGGCGGTCTTCCGCTGGGGCGTGGTCGGCGCGGGCATTGCGACGGTGATGGCGGAGGGGATCAGCGCGCTGCTGTGCGCGTGGCACATTTACCGACGGATTCCGCTGCTGCATCTGACGCGGCGCGAGCTGAAAATCGACAGGCGGCTGCTGCGGGAAACGGTTTCCTCCGGCGCGATTACGGCGATGCAGCAGGCGTGCCAGCCGATTGGCAAGGCGCTGATTCAGAGCGTGATGAACGCGCAGGGCGTGAGCGTGATTGCGGCGTTCAACGCGGTGAGCCGGGTGGACGATTTCGCCTGCATCCCGGAGCAGAGCATTTCCTCGGGCATGATGACCTGCATCGCGCAGAACCGCGGCGCGGGGAGCACGCGCGCGTGGGCGAAACCCCTGAGGCGCGGCATGGCGATGGAGGCGGTCTACGGCGTTTTGATCTGCGCGGCGGTTCTGCTGGCGAAGGGAGCCGGTGATGCGGCTGTTCGCGGCGCAGGACAGCGTGCGGATGGTGAGCATGGGCGTGGATTATCTGACGCTGATGGCGTTTTCTACATCCTGCCGGGGATCGCGAACGGCATACAGGGGTATTTTTCGCGGCATGGGCGAGATGAAGACGACGCTGACGGCGACGTTCATTCAGATTTCGATCCGCGCGCTGGTGGTGGCCGTGCTTTGTGCCGCGCATCGGTTTGAACGGCGCGGCGTGGGGCCTGTGCCGTGGGCTGGAGCGCGATGCTCTGCTATACCTTCGCGCGCTATCGCCGGGTGCGGGAAAACGAATAGGACAGAACAAGGAACGAGACCAAAAAACGTCGGGGCGGCTTGAACTGCCCCGATGTTTTTTGTGCAGAATTTACGCTTTTAATCCATCAAGAATAGAAGATGAACATGTCTTGGGGTATGAGCTTTTTTCAGACTTAACAAAAATGAGGAACGTGTTATGATAAAAACAGAAGGATACCGAAAGGAATGGAAAGCGATGAAGGGCAATCTGATTTTGATCCACGGCGGCGGGCCGACGGCCGTGATCAACGCATCGCTGGCGGGGGCAATCCGTCAGGCGAAGAAAGAGCCGAACGTTGACCGGATTCTGGCGGCCATCGGCGGCACGGGCGGCCTCATGCGCGGGCAGGTGCGCGACCTGACCGACATCACCGGAGGAGCTCGCGCTGCTGGAACGCACGCCCGGAAGCGCCATCGGCACATCCCGCCACGCGCTGGAGGAACCGGAATACCGCCTGCTGGCGGAAAAATGCGTGGAGCTGGGCGCGAAATACGTGCTGATGAACGGTGGAAACGGCACGATGGACGCCTGTGGAAAGCTCTGCCGGATGCTGGCGGGCACGGACGTCCGCGTGATGGGCATTCCCAAGACGATGGACAACGATATCGCCGTGACGGATCACGCGCCGGGGTTCGGCAGCGCGGCGCGGTATATCGCCCAGAGCGTCGCAGAGGTGACGGCGGACGTTCGCGGCCTGCCGATTCACGTGGTGGTGATTGAGGCGAGCGGGCGCAACGCGGGCTGGATCACAGCGGCCAGCGCGCTGGCACGGCAGGCGGGCGTGGACGGCCCGGATCTGATCTATCTGCCGGAAAAGCCGTTTGACGAGGCGCAGTACCTGCGGGACGTTCAGAAGCTGATCGAGGAAAAGCGCGGCGTGGTCGTCGTCGCGAGCGAGGGGCTCAAGGACAAGGACGGCAAGCCGATTGTCGAGCCGGTGTTCAAGGTCGGGCGCGCGACGTACTTCGGCGACGTATCGGCGCATCTGGCGAATCTGGTCATCAAGCACCTGGGCTACAAGGCGAGGAGCGAAAAGCCGGGGCTGCTCGGGCGCGCGTCGATTGCGCTGTCCTCCGACGTGGACAGGCGCGAGGCGATTCTGGCCGGAGAGGAAGCGGTGCGCGCGGCCTGCGCGGGCGAAAACGGCAAGATGGTCGGCTTCATCCGCGAGAGCACGAGCCCCTATCGGGCGCGCACGACGCTCATCGACGTGAACGACGTGATGCTGGTGGAAAAGAAAATGCCGGACGAATACATCAACGAGGCGGGCAACGGCGTGACGCAGGCCTTCCTTGACTGGTGCGCCCCGCTGATCGGCGAGCCGCTGGGCGAACTGATTTCGCTGAGGTAAGGGTCACGTTGGGGCGCTGCCCCAAGCCCCGGAAGGAACCCGAGGTTCCTTCACCTCCCATATTGCCTTGCGGCATGCCGCATGGTAAAGGATGGGGTTTGGGGTCTAAGACCCCAAGCGGGTTCGGGCGGCAGCCCGTCGTAACCCAAAGGATGATGGAATTTCACCCTTTCAAATTGGCGGAATTTGACGTATAATCAAAACATCAAAAGACATTTTATCCCAGAATGAACAAGGAGAAAGACATGGAAAACAAGAATAAGAAAGGAGCCTCGCGGATCGGATTCCGCATCAGGTCTGGCTGCTGATCTCGTTCGCGGCGGCCATGGCGCTGTGGACGCTGCTATCCGTCATCCCGGCGACCTCCCGCGCGTTCCCGAACGTGTTCAAGGTGCTCGGCTCGATCAAGACCATGATCGACCGCGGCGTGCTCTGGAAGGACATCTCTTCGAGCCTGATCTCGGTGATCTCCGGCTACGCGCTGGGCTTTGTCATCGCGCTGCCGGTCGCCATCCTGATGGCGTGGTATAAGCCGGTTCGCTTCGTCATCGAGCCGTGGATCCAGTTCATCCGCAACATCCGCCGCTGGCCTACGTGCCGCTGATCGTCATTGCGGCGGGCGTCGGCCGCAAGCCGCAGATCATCGTCATCACCATCGCCTGCTTCCTGATTATGTGCGTGACCATCTATCAGGGCGTCATCAACGTGGATGAAATGCTGATCAAGGCGGCGCGCGTGCTCGGCGCGACGGACAAGGATATCTTCATCCGCGTCATCGCCCCGGCGACCCTTCCGTTCATCCTGACGGCCATCCGTCTCGGCGCTTCCGTTGCGCTGACGACGCTGATCGCCGCCGAATCCACCGGCGCGATGGCCGGTCTGGGCATGCGCATCCGCAGCCTCAACAACTCGTTTGAAGCCGCGCCGATGCTGCTGTACATCATCATCATCGGTATTCTGGGCATCACGATTGAAAAGCTCATCAAGACCGCAGAAAGGAGGCTGACGTCATGGCAGGAGAAGCGCGAAATCTGACCGAAAACAACGTTCGCGTCAAGATTGACAACGTGCGCAAGGTGTTCAACACCCGCAACGGCGAGATGGTCGCCCTCAACGGCGTGAGCCTTGACATTCACGACAACGAATTCATCTGCGTGGTCGGCCCGTCCGGCTGCGGCAAATCCACCCTGCTGAACATCATCGCGGGTCTGACCGAACCGACCAGCGGCAAGGTCTACTGCGACGGCAAGGAAGTCACCGGCACCGGCACGGAGCGCGGCGTGGTGTTCCAGCAATACGCCCTGTTCCCTTGGCTGACGGTGAAGAAAAACGTCATGTTCGCGCTGGAAATGCGCGGCGTGAAGGGCAAAGAGGCCGAGGAAGAGGCGCTCAAGTATCTGGCGATGGTCGATCTGGTCAAGTTCGCGGATCACTATCCCAAGGAGCTCTCCGGCGGTATGAAGCAGCGTGTGGCCATCGCCCGCGCCTACGCGGCGAACCCCGATGTGCTCCTGATGGACGAACCTTTCGGCGCCCTGGACGCGCAGACCCGCACCCAGCTCCAGACCGAGCTGCTGGAAACGTGGGAGCGCGAGCAGAAGACCTGCTTCTTCATCACCCACGACGTAGAGGAGGCCATTATTCTGGCGCAGCGCGTCATCATTATGAGCGCGCGCCCCGGCCGCATCAAGGACATCGTGGACGTCAACATCCGTATCCGCGCACGCAGAAACCAAGCTGACCCCGGAATTCAACGAGCTGAAGAACCACATCTGGAGCCAGGTCTATCAGGGTATCTGGCGGTCAGAAAGTAAAACGTCCCCCAAGCGGATCGGCAAATTCCGCTTCAATAAAACGACAAATTCGGGAGGTAACAACATGAAGAAACTCATCGCTGTGCTGCTGGCGCTGTCCTGCATGCTCATCGGGGCTGCGGCTGTCGCCGAGACCCTGAACATCGCCTACATGCCCAACTACGGCAGCCTCTGGTCTGTGGAGACCGCGATCAACAAGGGCTACTTTGAGGAAGAGGGCCTGACCATCAACCTCGTCGAGTTCGCTGACGGCCCGACCATCATCGCGGCCATGGAAAGCGGCTCCATCGACATGGGCTACATCGGCCAGGCGCGCACAAGCTGTGCATCAACGGCCGCGCTTCCATCTTCGCGCTGAGCCACATCTCCAACGGCGACGCGCTCATCGGCGGCAAGGGCATTGCCACGGTGGAAGACCTGAAGGGCAAGGTCGTGGCCTACTCTTCCGGCACGTCCTCCGAGGACATCCTCAAGAACTCCCTTAACAAGGCCGGCATGACCATGGACGACATCAAGGCGATGGACATGGACGCTTCCGCCATCGTGACCGCGATGCTCTCGGCGGCGTGGACGCCTGCGCGACCTGGAGCCCGAACAGCCTCAAGATCCTTGGAGGATGCCGGACGCGACCAAGCTGACCGACAACATGACCTTCAGCGACACCACCGTTTCTCTGGCGAGCTGGATCTGCATGCCGAAGTACGGCGAGGAGAACCACGATCTGCTGGTTCGCTTCACCCGTGCGCTGTTCAAGGGCATGGACTACAGCGCGAACGAGCACTACGACGAGGTCAGCGAGTGGGTTTCCAAGCAGACCGCGACCGATTATGATTCCGTTTACAACCAGCGTGGCGATGCGCAGTGGCTGACCGGCAAGGAAGTGGCGCAGGGCGCTGCCGACGGCACCGTCGCCAAATTACGAGCTCCAGCGCGACAACTTCGTGAAGGCTGGCGCGGTGGAGAAGGATCCGGCGCCGGACGTTTCCTGAGTACGTGCTCTTCGACGTGATGATCGAGGCCGGCAAGTAATTCCGGGAAGCGAAAACAAAACTGAAAGCCTGGCATTAGGCCACCCTTCTGCGGGTTGGCCTAATGCCTTTGGTACGTAGAGGGCATTAAACCGGCCGCGCGCGCGGGATTCGGCCAAACAGGGCGCGGGTGCGCGTTTTAAAGAGGATTTCCGCGAAAAAAGGCGAACATTATCAGACAGAAGAAATCGGAGGCGGATCATTCCATGCTGTTTGTGCTCATCGTGCTGCTGCTTGTCGCGTCCGTTTTTGTGCTGCTGATGAAGAAAAACCGGGAATCGCTGTGCCTGCTGGGCATGTGCTGCAGCCTGATGGTGCAGTTTTCCGGCATCCTGATTTTCATTGCCAAAAGGGCGGATATTCCAGAAGCATCATCAACTTTCTCTTTTTCTCGCAGACGCTGAGAAATAAGCTGCAATACCTGTTTGTCACGCTGGACGCGCTGGGCTACGTCATCGCGGTGGGGCGCTATCTGTTCCCGCTGTTTTTGCTGGAAAGCGCGCTGCAATATTCGATGATCGGCTGGATCAGGCGGCACCCGGTATCCAGAAATGGATTTGCGTGCTGCCCGCGGCGACGCTGGCGGTGTATTTTCCGCCGGTGTTCCGCTTCATTGTGAACCAGTGGCCGGTCATGCACTCCGTGCTGGTCGAAGGATCGTACTGGTGGATCACCGCCTATGTGGCGGTCGCGCTGGCGCTGATGATTCAGGAGCTTTTCGCCATCACGATGCGCTTTTGCCGAAAGCAGTTCGTGGGCATTGTCGGCTGCCATCTGGCGCTCAGCGGGCTGTATCTGCTCTACTGCGGGCAGGACCCGCGCAGGTCTATCAGTTTTACAGCTACGACTATATCTGGAGCAAGGGCATCGGTTATCTGCAATACGCGCCGACGATCGCGGGATATGTGACCATTGTGGTCGTCAACGTCATCTGCGGTGCGCTCGGCACGATCAGCCTGCTGCACTACACGCAGGATTCGTTTCTCAGCGATCAGGAAGAGATGGCGCTGGAGCGCAAAGTTCGACATCGCACGAACGGGCGCGTCCGTGTTCGTCCATTCCATCAAAAACCAGCTTCTGGCCAACCGCATCCTCGAAAAGCGCATCTCGCAGGAGCTGGACAAGCCGGAGCCCGACCTGAGCCGTGTCCGCGCCTGCGTGAAGCAGCTTCAGGAAAGCAACGAAATGCTCATCTCGCGCAGCGAAGAGCTGTATCGCACGGTCAAAAACAAGTCCGTGACGCTGGTGCCGACGACGCTGGGGCAGATTCGGGAGACGACGCTGGAGCGATTCAAGCGCAAATACCCGGATGCGCTGCTGGAATGTCAGCTGAACGAGAGCGAGACGGTGCTGGCGGACGGCAACTACCTGAGCGAGGCGCTGTATAACCTGCTGACCAACGCATGGGAAGCGAACGTGGACGCGGGCACGGGGACAGGCCGATTCGGCTGACGAGCAGCCGGGAGCGGCTGTACGTCGTGCTGGAGGTTCGCGACGAGGGATGCGGCATGACCAAGGCCGAGCAGAAAAAGATTTTTGAACCGTTTTATTCATCCAAAAACAGCAACACGAGCTGGGGCATGGGGCTTTATCATGTGCGCACGATCGTGCGGGCGCATGTGGGCAGTCTGCGGGTGGAGAGCAAGCCGGGGGGGAACATCCTTCTTCGTGCTTCTGCCCAAATATGTGCAGGACAGGTGATGAAATGATCAAGATACTGATTGCGGATGATTTCGAGCTGCTTCGGGAGGATCTTTGCGACACCCTGGGCGCGCAGGCGGACATGGAGGTCGTCGGCGCGGCGCAGAGCGGCGCACAGGTCGAGGAGATGGCCGCGCGGCTTGACTTTGACGTGCTGCTCATCGACATCGAGATGGAGAACACGACGGCGGGGATTCGCGCCGCGGAAAACATTCTGGCCGAGAAGCCGGACACCATCGTGATTTTCCTGACCGCGCACGAGACGGAGAACATGATTCTCATGTCCATGGGCGCGGGGGCGGTGGATTACGTCGTCAAGGGCTGCGCGGAGGAAGAACTGCTTGAACACATCCGCAAGGCCTACGAGGGCGAGCCGATGCTCGACGCGCGGGTGCAGCACATGGTGCTCAAGGAGTATTCCGCCTGCGCCGCTCGGAAAAGAGCCTGCTTGTTTTTCATCAACAACGTGTCCCAGCTGACCCCGGCGGAGCGGAGCCTTGTGCGCTATCTGCTCGACGGGATGAAGGTCAAGGATATCGCGGCGGCGCGGTGCGTCGAGGTGGTGACGGTCAAACCCAGATCAAGGGGCTGCTGCGCAAATTCGGCTGCACGAGAACCAAGGAAATTGTTGAAATGATACACGAGCTGGGCGTAGAACATTTGTTTTAACTCCTTCCGTCACGCCTGTGGGTGCCACCTCCCTCAAGGAGGGAGGCTTGTATCTTTGAAACCACAAATTATGAAATAATCTCCATCAGACGCATGTTGTTTTCGGATAAAGGCTCCCTCCTAGAGGGAGCTGTCGAGCGAAGCGAGACTGAAGGAGTATTATAGGAGGAACATGATGAACATGAATTATTATCAGATTTCCGCGGAGGAGCTGGGCAAAACGCGAAGGTGCCGCTGCTCAAGCTGGGCGATTCCGGCGAGGTGTTTTATGAAATCGCGCTGGAAATGGTAAACGAGATCGAAAAGAACAACGCCATCGGCCGTCGCACGGTGTTCATCTGCCCGGTCGGCCCGGTGGGGCAGTATCCGATTTTCGTGCGGCTGGTCAATGAGCGCAGGCTGAGCCTGAAGGATTGCTGGTTCATCAACATGGACGAGTACCTGACCGACGACGGGGAATGGATTGACGAAAGCAGCGCGCTCTCTTTCCACGGCTTTATGAACCGCACGGTTTACAGCAAGATCGACCCGGAGCTGGTGATGCCGGAGAATCAGCGCATCTTCCCGACCCGCACGATCCGGATCACATCGCCAAGGTGATCGACGAGCTGGGCGGCGTGGATATCGCGTTCGGCGGCATCGGCATCAACGGCCATCTGGCGTTCAACGAATCGCAGGACGAGCTGACGCCGGAGGAATTTGCGGCGCTGCACACGCGCGTGCTGGCGATCAGCCGCGAGACGCGCACCGCCAACGCCATCGGCGATTTGAACGGCGCGATTGACGCGATGCCCAAGAAGGCCGTGACCATCGGCATGGCGGAGATTCTGGGCGCGAAGAAGATTCGTCTGGGCGTTTTCCGCGATTGGCACCGCTCGGTGGTGCGTCAAGTGGCCTACGGCGAGGTGAGCGCGCACTTCCCGGCGACGCTGATTCAGCGCCATCCGGATGCGATGATTATTGTGAACGCGAACGCTGCGAAGCAGCCGTTTTAAGAGGGGAGAACGTCTCCATGGATAAGCTCCTGATTCAAAATGCGCGCGTTTATCAGAACGGGCAGTTTGTGCGCGCCGACGTGCTCTGCGGGGACGCGCTGATTGCGAAGATCGGCGAAAACCTGACCGACGGGGAAGCGCGCGTCATTCAGGCGGACGGCCTGCGCCTTGTGCCGGGGTTCATCGACGTACACGCACGGCGCGGCGGGCGTGGACGTGAACGCGGCGGACGAGGCGGGGCTGCGCAAGATTGCGGCGTTCTTCGCGACGCAGGGCGTGACGGCGTTCAACGCGAGCGTGTTGACCGATACGCCGGAGACCACCGAAAAATGCCTCGGCGCGATTGCCAACGTGATGAGCGACCGGGGCATGGGCGCGCAGCTTTTGGGCGCGCATCTGGAAGGGCCGTTCCTCGCGAAGGAATACAAAGGGCGCCATGCCGGAAGCGCTGCTGCGCGAGGGCGATGAGAATTTGCTGCGCGCGTATCAGAACCGGTTCCCGGGCGTGATCCGCTACATCACCGTGTCGCCGGAGGTGCCCGGCGTGGTGGACATGATCGGCAAAAATCAGCCAAGACGTGACGGTGGCCATCGGCCATTCCGGCGCGGATTACGACACGAGCATGGAGGCCATCCGCCGCGGGGCGAGGTGCGTCACGCACACCTTCAACGCGATGCGCCTGTTCCACCAGCATCAGCCCGCCATCATGGGCGCGGCGCTGGAAAGCGACTGCTGGTGCGAGGCGATCTGCGACGGGCGGCACCTGCATCCCGGCACGGTGCGCATGCTGCTCAAGTGCAAGGGCTGGGATCGGGTTATCGCCATCACGGACAGCATCATGGCGGCGGGTCTGCCGGACGGCAACTACAAGCTCGGGGTGAACGACGTGGTCGTCCGGGACGGGGACGCGGTGCTCGCCTCAAACGGCGTTCGCGCGGGCAGCACGCTGACGCTCGCGCAGGCGCTCAGGAACATCGTGGCCTTCACCGATCGCCCCGTGCAGGATGTGATCCCGCTGATGACCGCCAACCCGGCGAAAGCGCTGCGGATGGACGACCGAAAGGGCAGCATCGAGGTCGGCAGGACGCGGACATGGTGCTGCTCGATGATGAACTGAACGTCGTGACGACCGTGGGGCTCGGGCGCGTGATTTATACCGCCTAAAAGGGATGGCGCAATTTCATACTCGCGCGAACCGGTGATTTTTGCTATAATTACACGGTAAACGTGGACGGTTTTTGAACAAAGAAAACGGATTTTGAAGAGGGATTCGTTTTCGCAACCCAATTTTTTGATGAGGTGAACGATATGCTCGTACCGATGAGCGATTCTGGCGGCGGCCGACAAATACCGCTATGGCCAGGGCGCGTTTAACATGAACAGCGTGGGGCAGATTGAAGCGGCGGTTCGAAATCCACGAGCTGCTCCATTCCGGCGCGATTTTGCAGGGCGCGGAGGCCTCCAACGCCTTTATGGGCGGCGAACTGGACTTCATGCACGGCACGCTCGAGGCCAAGAAGGTCGGCGCAAAGCGCATCGGCGACGCGGTGAAGAAATACGGCGCGGACGCGAAAAGAGCGAGGAGCAGGCCGACTACGAGGCCGTCCTCGGCGCACAGCTGGATACTGGCTTGGACGGCGTCGATAAAAGCCGCGTCGTCATTGCCTACGAGCCGATCTGGAGCATCGGCCCCGGCAAGACGCCCGCCGACCGCCCCTACATTGAAAAGATCGCCCGCTTCGTCAAGGCGCACACCGGCGGCATCGACGTCGTCTACGGCGGCGGCCTGAAGGCCGACAACGCCGCGATGCTCGCCTCCATCCCGGAGATCGACGGCGGTCTTATCGCTCTGACACGTTTTTCCGGCGAGATCGGCTTCTATCCCGACGAATACCTCGCCATCATCGACACCTATCTGAATCAGGAGGCGTAATGTTATGAATCTGCAATTTGAGTATGGCCACGGCCTGATGAATGCCACCCTGCCCGACACGACCGACGTCTTTATCCCCGGCCAGACCGTCGCCGACCCGCCCTGCCTGCCGCAGGATTGGGACACCCTGTATGGCGAGACGCTCGAGAGCATCCGCAACCCCATCGGCATGCCCACCCTGACCGAGCTTGCCCACAAGGGCAGCACCGTCGTCTTCGTCATCCCCGACATCGTCAAGGGCGGCAACCAGCCCACCAGCCACCGCAAGGTGGCCATCCGTGCCTGCCTGGACGAGCTGTACGCCGCCGGGGTGGAGCAGAAGGACGTGCTGCTGCTGTTCTCCAACGGCCTGCACCCCCGCACCACCATCCCGGAGATGAAAAAGATCTTGGGCGAGGAGCTGTTCGGCGAGTTCTACCCCACCGGCCAGATCACCAGCCACGACAGCGAGGACTACGACCACCTGGTGGACCTGGGCTACACCGCCCAGGGGGACCACGTGATCATGAACAAGTACGTCTACGACGCGGACGTGGCGGTGCTCATCGGGCACACCCAGGGCAACCCCTACGGCGGCTACTCCGGCGGCTACAAGCACTGCGCCACCGGCATCAGCCATTGGCGCAGCATCTCGGCGCACCATGTGCCGCAGGTCATGCACCGCCCCGACTTTGTGCCCGTCTCCACCAGCAGCGAGATGCGCCACAAGTTCGACCAGCAGGGCATGTTCATGGAAGAGAAGATGGGCAAGAAATTCTTCTGCTGCGACGCCGTGCTGGACACCAAGAGCCGCCAGATCGCCATCTTCTCCGGCTACGCGAAGGAGATGCAGCCGATCTCCTGGAAAATGGCGGACAAGCGCACCTACGTCCATTGGGCAGAGAAGAAATACGACGTCGTCGTCTTTGGCATGCCGACGAACTTCCACTACGGCGACGGCATGGGCACCAACCCCATCCAGATGATGCAGGCGCTCTCCGCGCAGGTCATCCGCCACAAGCGCATCCTCTCCGACCGCTGCGTGTTCATCGTGTCCAGCATCTGCGACGGCTGGTTCCACGAGGAGCGCTGGCCCTACCTGAAGGAGCTGTACGAGATGTTCCAGCACGACTCCATGAACATTCTGCCGGACATGAACGGCTACGGCGAGTATTTTGCCACCAACGAGGAGTACATCCGCAAGTACCGCTTTGCCAACGCGTTCCACCCGTTCCACGGCTTTTCGATGATGAGCTGCGGCCATCTGGCCGAGGAGCACACCAGCGCCATCTACATCGTCGGCGCGGCAGCGCGTCGGTCAATTCCGCCACGGAGGTCGGCACGGACAGGTTCAGCGCGGAAAGCCACCGCGTTGATCCACACGCAAACCTGACGCTCCGTCGTATTCAGCAGGGGGAGGGAGGCGATTCGGCCGTCGTCCAGCGTGATGGCCGCCCGCCAATCGGGGCGCGCCGCCAGCAGCGCGGAGAGGTTGGGCATATTGGCCTCGATCAGCGGCGCAAGGTCGATCAGCGCGCCGCTTTCAGCAGAATCTGCTCCTGCGCGCGGAGATTCGCCTTGAAGAGCACATCCGCCGGGATGTTTCCCTGCGCCATGGCGGCAATCAGATTCGCATACTGCGTTTCATCGAAACGGCGTGCGCGTCCATGGAAACGCCGGTCAGCGCCTCCATGCGCAGGGAAAAACAGGCTGCTCTCCCAGTCGCGCTCGACGGTTTCGGTTTCAAGCCCGGTGAGCGTCGTCGCGCCCGCCGCGCGCCCGCCAGCAGGGACAGGGCGAGGGACAGAAAAGGGTTTTTTCAAAAAGCTGTGCATTGTGCGCCTCCGGAATCAATTTACCGTGATTATACCATACTTTGGCTGTGGAGAAAAGGGGACGCGGCGGACGGTCAGGGCGGACTATTCGCGCGTCGGCCGCCATAGGATGGGCGGGACGGGAGGCGAGGCGCGGTGCTGGAGGCGATGCTCGGGGATGGCGCGGCAAGCGTGTGCTGATCGTGGGGATCAAGGCGGCCTGTGCGCGTTTCTGATTGCGGTTTTGGATGAAATCGGCGCAAGGACGATATGCGTCAGCGATCGGGCGGACGCGCAGACGCTCTGCCGCGCGCTGACGGCGGGGCGGGTGAGCGCGGCGATTTTGCCGGGAGATGACGGGGCGAAGTCTGCCGGGCGGCTGGAGGCGACGCTCACGCTGACGCAGGAGGTGCGCGAGGCGGGCGTGCCGCTGCTGCTGGCGATGTCGGATGCGGCGGTTTATCGAGGCGGCGGACGGGTGAACGAGGCGGGGAAATCGGCGGGCGGACATGCGAGGGATGGAAGCGAGCATCCTGCAAACAGGCGCTGCTGGGCGCAGCGCGGGGGCTGCTGGGCGACGCGGTTCGGACGATGCTGGTGCGCCACGCGCCGGCCTTGGGCGGAGACTGCGCGGCGTGGTGCGACGCGCTGCTGGAGGGACGGACGATCGGGTGCGCCATCCGGCGGCGCGCGGGGTGTTGTGCATCCGCTGGACATCTGCTGCGGGCTGACGCTGGGCGCGCAGGCGTTTCGATGCGGCGAGGCGGCGTATACAACATCGGGACGGACGAGCGGGCGTCAGCACGCCAGAGCGCGGCGCGGCGGCTGGCGATGCGCCACGGCGGCGGGGCACGGAACGGGAAGAAACGGAGGACGGCGAGCCCTCGGCGCAGCTTCTGGATGGAAGCGCGGCGCGGCGGCTCTGCGGCGCGGCCTGTCGGCTGGACGTGGATCAGGCGCTGGATCTGCTCTTCGAGCAGCGCCACGCGGCGCGGGCGGGGCAGGAGGAGGCGGCCATCCGCCGGATGACGCGGACATATCTGGAAGGCTGCCGCGCATAACCTGAAAGCGGAGGCGATGATATGGAGAAGAACACCGTGCAGATCCCCCGGCATACCCTGATGCTCGACGGACGCGCGCGCGCGAAGCTCACCGGCGTGACGGCAGTGAGCTGCTTCAACGACCGGGAGGTTGTGCTGGAAACCGGCGAGGGCGAGGTGGCGCTGCTCGGCGAAAACCTGCACATCGAGCAGCTGAACCTCGACGACGGCCAGCTCGACGTGACGGGAGAGATTGTGGGCGTCGAATACAGCGAGGCGACCCAGAGGAAGGAGCGCGGCGCGGGCTGTTCGGCCGCAAAAAGGGTTGACCGCCGCGCAGCGGCGCAGGCGCTCGGGTGGATGGCGGCGCTGGGCGCGGCGGCGGGGCTTTGCTACGATCTGCTCGGGCGGCTGCGGCGCGGCTGGCTGACCGCGGGCGCGGCGGATCTTTCCTCGGGGCGCTCTGCGCGGCGGGCATGACGGGAATCGCGCTCCGCCTGCGGATGAATCCGTTTCGGCTCTATGCGTTTGCGGGCGTGGCGCTCGGCCTGGCGGCGTATGCCGCGACGCTGGGACGGCTTCTTCGCTTTTTCGCGGCGAGAAGCGCGCTTTGTCGGACGAATATGCGCGATTGTGTCAAAAAGTTAAATAACATCGCGGAGATGATGAATTTGTTGCAGGAAAAAAATGGAAAAGGGTCGAATTATGACTGTACAAATTTGTCAAAAGATGGGGATGGGCGACGTGGCCGCAAAGAGAAAGAGAATCAGGCCGTTTCGGATTTTGGCGGTGCTGATGGGCGCGGGAACGCTGGCGATGCTGATGCGCTTTCCGGCGAAGGCTGTCAGCTTGGAGCGTCAGCAGGAGCAGCTGGTGGCGGCGGCGCAGGCCTATCACGACGCGCAGAGCGAAAACAATCAGCTCAAAACCGCGCTGACGGAGATCGACTCCTCCGATTTCATCGAGCGCACGGCGCGCAGGGACTACGGCTATTGCTGGTATGGCGAAATCATCTACCAGGTGGGCAATTTGGACGAGATCGAGCAGCAGCTTGATTTTGATGTATACGGACAGGATTAAGCGGAGGGGAACGCCATGCGCCTTGGCTGCATTGGAATCGGGTCGAACGCGATCCGCCTGTTGGTTGCGAGCTGGAAGGATGGGCGGCTTTGCGATGTGCGCCGCGAGCGCCGCGGGACGCGCCTGTTTGCCGGGCTGATCGGCGGAAGGCTGACCGGGAGAGCATACAATCTTCTGTGAATGCTGTTGACGAGCTGGCGCAGTGCGCCCGCGGCGACGGCGCGCGCAGGAGATTTTTGTTTTGCCACAAGCGCGGTGCGCGACGCGGCGAACGGGCGGGCTTTTACCGACCGATGCGAGGCGGCCTGCGGAGCGCGGGTGGAGATCGTCTCCGGCGAGGAAGAAGCGGTGCTCTCGTACATCGGCGCGAGCGACGGCGGCGTATGCGGCATGATCGACATCGGCGGCGGCTCGACAGAATTTACGCTGGGCGAGGGCGAGAAAATCCGCGGCGCGGTCAGCTTGCAGATGGGTGCGGTGCGCATGAACGCGCAGCGGCCGATTTTGAGGCTCGACGATTACACGGCGACGGTGGAACAATGCAGGCGGCTCATCCAGCGCGACGCGCAGGGGCTGCTGACGCTGGAAATGAAGCCGGACTGGGTCGGCGTTGGCGGGACGATGACCACGCTGGGCGCGATGCAGCGCGCTGTTCCGCTCTTTGACGCGGAGCGCTGCGAGGGCATGCGGATGGATTTTGAAACGGTCGCGGGCTGGGGCAGGCGGCTTGCGCGCATGAGCATGGCCGAGCGGCGGCAGGTGCCGGGGCTGATGGCGCACCGTGCGGACATCATTCCCAGCGGCGTGGCGATTCTGGAAGCCGCTATGCGCGAATTTGGCATGGATTCGATCCGCCTTTCCGCGCACGGCAACATGGACGGCTATTTGAAGAAAAAATTTCAAAAAAAGGATTGACAGAAGCTGAAAAATTGTGTATAATGATTTTCGTCGTCGGAACGACGGCGCTTCACATCGCGGGATGGAGCAGTCTGGCAGCTCGTCGGGCTCATAACCCGAAGGTCGTAGGTTCAAATCCTACTCCCGCAACCATATGGCGGCATAGCTCAGCTGGCCAGAGCATTCGGTTCATACCCGAAGTGTCATGTGTTCGAATCACATTGCCGCTACCAGAGAATCCAGTCAAGATGATTGCTTGGCTGGTTTTTTTGATGCAGGAAATGGCGCAAAATCGTCTATGTGAGAGAGTTCCGTGCAATAATTGCGTAAAACCTAGGCTTTTGCTTATTTGCTGTTCTTTAAATGGTTGTTTTTTCCTCTTTTTCACAACGCGACAAACTCGGACTTAACCGAGTCGGATGTGACCGAGTAAAAAGAAATTCTACGGGCGGGAAAAGCGGCGCAAAGATTTGCATCGCCTGTTTTTGTGTGTTCCTTTGCGTTAAAAGCGCTGATGAAGAAGGCGACCCGCGGCGAGAAAACAGGGCTGGCAAGCGGGAAAGCGGCATGATATAATGAATGTAAATCTGCGGAGAAACAACGGAGTGAGGACGGAGGAAAAATCATGAGTTTAAAAGAACAAATCGAAAGCGGAAAGGTTTTTACGGAGTACGGGCATGCCGCTCGGGAGGATCGGGAATACGAAAAGCTCATCGAAGCGCAGCGCCGCAAAAGCAAGCAACTGTGTTTTCAGTATAACCAGACCGATCCGATGGATGAGGAAGGGCCGCGAAAAGCTGGTTCGCGAGCTGCTGGGCGGAACGGGGAAAACGCTGTGGCTGGAAGCGCCCATCCACTTTGCCTACGGCTACACGACGGTCGGCGACCATTTCTATTCGAATTTTAACCTGACGGTTGTGGACGACGGGCGCGTGAGCATCGGAAACAGCGTGATGTTCGGGCCGAACGTGACCATCAGCACGACCGGGCATCCGTTCACCCGTATTACCGGATGCGGGCGCGCACTTTTCCCTGCCGGTCGTCATCGAGGACGGCGTGTGGATCGGTGCGAACGTCGTCGTGATGCCGGGCGTGACCATCGGCAAAAACAGCGTGATCGGCGCGGGAAGCGTCGTGACGCGCGACATTCCGGAGAACGTCGTCGCCTTCGGCACGCCGTGCCGCGTGGTTCGCCCGATTACGGATGCGGATTTGAAACCATCCGCCCGGGCATGACGATCAACGCGGACTGGAACGCATAAAATCGGCCAGCAAAACCCGGTTGCAAATCGCGGCGCAAGGGTGTATCATAGAGCACAGATCACTTGCGCGGAGGACATATGGCAGACAATCGACTGACGAAAAAAGACTGAAAAACCATTTTGCGTATAACTGGTGGAAGTATGCCCTGTCGGCGGCCGTCAGCGCGATGCTGGTGAGCATCGTGTTCGCGGTGACGGCGTATCGCCCGCCGGCGGAAAAGAAGGTCGAGCTGTATGTGCTCAACGATTACATCGACGCGGAGACCTTTCAGCGGGATTTCTGGCCGGAATTGCAGGCGAGAAAGCCCGAACAGGAGGAGCTGACTGTCCTCAACATCGACCTGACAGACAGCAGCAACATCTACGCGCCCATGCAGTTTTCGACCTATGTGGCGGCGCAGCAGGGCGACCTGTTCCTGATTTCGCGGGACGAGATGCGCAAAATCACGGCGGATGGCGCGCAGGAAGCGCTGGTGGAGCTGACGGGATATCTGGAAAGCGGCGTGATCGACGCGGACGGGATGGAATTGAAGAACGGGACGCTTGACCGGGGCGACGGCACGAAGGCGGTTTACGCCATCCCTGCCGACACGCTGACGGGGCTTTCGCAATATGGCAACGACCCGAAAAACAGCCTGCTCTGTATCCCGATGTACACGAAGAACGCGGACAGCGCGGCGGCGCTGATCGGACTGATGCTGGAGAAGCTGGCAGTAGGAAGAAAATGAAATAAAATTTTTCGGCCGAAAAGGGCGGTGCGTGTGGCGCCGCCTTGTTTTTTGCGACTTCGTGCTTTAGCGCACGAAATTGACACGGAACACAAGATGCTGTATCATAGCAGGGCTTGCATTACAAAATATGGTATCAATTTGATATAAACAGGGGGAGAGAATGAACATGCCGGAGTACATCAAGAAGCGCGACGGGCGGCTCGTGGCCTACGACGAGGCCAAAATTGCTTCCGCCATCGACCGCGCGTTTGTGGCCGCGGAGAGCGGAAAGGGAGAGGACGAGGCCGACCGTCTGGCGAAGATTGTCACCCGCGAAATGAACGCGAAAGAGAACAACGAAACGCCCTCCGTCGAGGATATTCAGGATCAGGTGGAGCGCGTGCTGATTGCCGAGGGCTACGCCAAGACGGCGAAGGCCTACATCTCTACCGCGCCGAGCGCAGCCGCACCCGCGAGGCGAAAACCCGCCTGATGCACATCCTGGAGGATATCACGTTTAAGGACGCTTCCGAATCCGACGTGAAGCGCGAAAACGCGAATATCAACGCGGATTCCGCGATGGGCACGATGCTGAAATACGGCTCGGAGTCGGCCAAGCAGTTCTACGAGATGTGCGTCATCGATCCGAAGCGCGCGCGCCCACCGCGAGGGCGACATCCACATCCACGACCTCGATTTCCTGACGCTGACGACGACCTGCACCCAGATCGACCTGACACAGCTGTTCAAGGGCGGTTTTTCGACCGGCCATGGCGTGCTGCGCGAGCCGCAGGACATCGGCAGCTATTCCGCACTGGCCTGCATCGCCATCCAGAGCAACCAGAACGATCAGCACGGCGGTCAGGCCATCGCCAGCTTTGATTACGACATGGCGCCCGGCGTGGCCAAGACCTATATCAAGGAATACCGCCGCGCGCTCGGCGCCGCGCTGGATCTGCTGCTGAATCACGACGCGGCCGACGACGAGGCGAAGGCCATCATCCGCCAGATTCGAGCCGAGACGGGCGCGACCCGACGCTCAAGCAGCGAACAAGGAATTTGACGACGCGCTGCGCGAGCGCCTGACGGCGATGACGGACGAGGCGACCGTCGAGCGCATGATGCACTACGCGACCGAGCGCGGCACCGCGAGACGGAGCGCCGCACCTATCAGGCGATGGAGGCGTTCATCCACAACCTGAACACGATGCACTCCCGCGCGGGCGCGCAGACGCCGTTCTCCTCCATCAACTACGGCATGGATACCTCGCCGGAGGGCGCATGGTGATGCGTAACCTGCTGCTGGCGACGGAGAGCGGCTTGGGCAACGGCGAAACGCCGATTTTCCCGATTCAGATTTTCCGCGTCAAGGAGGGCGTGAGCTACAATCCCGGCGACCCGAACTACGACCTGTTCCGGCTGGCGATTCGCGTGAGCGCCAAGCGCCTCTTCCCGAATTCTTTCGTTCGTGGATGCGCCGTTCAATCTCCAGTATTACAAGCCCGGCCACCACGAGACGGAAATCGCTTTACATGGGCTGCCGCACCCGCGTGATCGGCAACGTATACGACCCGACGCGCGAGGTCTGCAACCGCCGCGGCAACCTGTCCTTCACGTCGATCAACCTGCCGCGCATCGCCATCGAGAGCAAGGGCGACGTCGAGCTGTTCTTCAAGACGCTGGACGAGCGGATGGATCTGGTGTTTGAGCAGCTCGACGAGCGTTTTGAGATTCAGGCGCGCAAGAAGGTGCGCAATTATCCGTTCCTGATGGGCGAGGGCGTTTGGATGGACAGCGAGAAGCTGGGCTGGGACGACGAGGTGCGCGAGGTGCTCAAGCACGGCACGCTTTCCATCGGCTTTATCGGCCTGGCGGAGACGCTGGTGGCGCTCATCGGCCAGCACCACGGCCAGAGCGACTATGCCCAGAACCTGGGGTTGGAGATCATCGGCCACATGCGCGAGCGCTGGACGCGCGGAGCGCGGAGAAGAAGCTGAATTACACGCTGCTGGCGACCCGGCGGAGGGGCTTTCCGGCCGGTTTGTGAAGCTCGACCAGAAGCGCTACGGTCAAAATCGCGGGCGTGACCGATCGCGAGTATTACACCAACAGCTTCCACATCCCGGTGTATTGCCCGATCAGCGCGTTTGACAAGATCAGGCTGGAAGCGCCGTATCACGCGCTGACGAACGCCGGCCACATCTCTTATATCGAGCTTGACGGCGACCCGACCAAGAATCTGGATGCGTTTGAAGCGGTTGTGCGCGCGATGCACGACGCGGGCATCGGCTACGGCTCGATCAACCACCCGGTTGACCGCGACCCGGTCTGCGGTTACAACGGCATTATCGGGGATAGCTGCCCGAAGTGCGGCCGACAGGAGGAAGAGGTGCACTTTTGAGCGCATCCGCCGCATCACGGGCTATCTGGTCGGCACGCTTGACCGCTTCAACAACGGCAAGCGTGCGGAGGAACGCGACCGCGTGAAGCACGGGATGTGAGGGGCTCCTTCCGTCTGCCTGCGGCAGACACCTCCCTCGAAGAGGGAGGTCTGATTGGCGCTGTCGCACCTTGTGCAAAAAGGACGTCTTTCGTCTGCCCTGTCATGCCAACCTTCGGCGTTTTTCATCGTCAGATTTCCGCCACAGGCGGTGACGACTTCAAACGTCCCCTCAAAGAGGGAGGTCTGATTTGCGCGCTGTCGCATCTTTTGCGCCCCAAAGAGCTCCCCTCTTAGAGGGAGCTGGCACGCCGAAAGGCGTGACTGAAGGAGTAAAAACCATGGAAATTCGCTTAGCAGGACTTGAACCCGAATCCATCGTGGATGGGCCGGGCTATCGGTTTACGGTGTTCGTGCAGGGCTGCCCGCACAACTGCCCCGGCTGCCACAACCCGCAGACGCACGATTTTTCCGGCGGTCATCTCGCCGACACAGACGACGTCATCGCGCATTTGGGCGAAAATCCGCTGGTGCGCGGGCTGACGCTCTCCGGCGGCGAACCGATGATGCAGCCCGAGCCGCTGTACCTGATCGCCAAAGCGGCGAAGGAAAAGGGCATGAACGTCTGGTGCTACACGGGCTTCACGCTGGAAGAGCTGATGCGGGAAAAACCGCGCGGATCGCATGAAGCTGCTCTCCGCCGTTGATGTGCTGGTGGACGGGCCGTTCCGCTCGCATGAGCGTTCGCTCGATCTGCTGTACCGCGGCAGCAAAAACCAGCGGCTGATCGACATGCCCGCGACGCTGAAAAGCGGGACGATCCGGCTCTATGCGCCGCCGGAATGGTGAGGCTTGCGAAAAAAGAAGAATTTACGCGATTAACCCTATTCCTCTGCGGGATTAGGTTAATTTTTGTATAAATGCGATGAAATGACTTGTTCAAACTGAATAAAAAAATGATAAAATAGTCTCAAAGGCGCAGGTCAAGCGCCGATTAAAGAGAGAGAGAAAACAGGAGGAACACGAAATGAGTGAGAATACGTCTCGTCGTGAGTTTTTGAAACTGGCCGGCAAGGGCGTGCTGGGCGCGGCTGCGCTGAGCACCGTTCCGCGATGCTGCCGGCGCTGGCCGAGGGCGTGGAAGCGCCGGCTTGGCCGTGGGCGTATAAGAAGCTGGACAAGGACGCGGTCATGAAGCACGGCTATGAGTGCTTCTACTCGCACGGCGGCTGCTGCGCGCGGCGCTGTGGCGGCGGTTGTCGAGCTGCTGGCCGATGAATACGGCTATCCGTACAACCAGTTGAACGCGCGCGCATGTTCGCGGACGGCGCGGGCGGATACGGCGCGGCCACGCTGTGCGGCTCTCTGGGCGGCGCGTGCGCGATTTCGGCCTGTTCTGCGAGGCGAACGAGGCGCGTGAGCTGCGCGACCAGCTCTACGCCTGGTACAAGGGATCATGCGTTCCCGAGCTACCAGCCGGAGATGGAATCCATCACGACGGTTTCCGGCGCGATCGAGTGCGCAGTGTCCGTCGGCAACTACATGAAAGCGACCGGCTACGAGATGGGCGATCCGGGCCGCAAGGCGCGCTGCGCGGCCGTCACGGGCGAGACCGCGGCGAAGGCCGTCGAGCTGCTGAACATTCACTTCGGTTTCGAAGAGGCTCCGGCGGAGGAGCTGAAGGCCGAGGCCGCGCTGGCTGAGAATGAGTACGTCGGCACGGGCGTGAGCGAAATCGGCGGTGAAGTGAAGGTGGTGTCACGATGGACGGCGACAAGATCGCGAAGATCGACGTTGAGCCACAGCGAGACCAGCGGCATCTCCGGACCAAAGCCTGGTTCGAGCAGATCCCGGCGGCGATCATCGAGAAGCAGAGCGCGGATGTGGACGTGGTTGCGGCGCGACCAAGACCTCGAGGCGCTGATTGCGGCGGTGAAGCGACGCGCTGGCGCAGGTGAAGTAAAACCGGACTAAAAAAGGCACCGAATTCAGGCCTTTTTTTGTGTGCAATTTGGCGGAAATCGGCTAAAAGTGCGTGTCAAGGTTTGAAAAAACGGCCGAATTTGGTATACTATAATAGAAAAATCGTGCGAAAAGAACACGCGCGGGAGGCTGTGGCGATCCTTCATTCAAGGACGATGAGCGTTCACAGCGCCGACACATCGTGGCCATCATTGATTTGACGAGCCAAACCGTGGCCGGGGCGATGCTGGCGGAGATCCGCCGCCAGAACCGTATCCTTGCCCAGCAATACGTAACTGAACGAAGTACAATGA
>VOFE01001375.1_pt1 | contig 31512 bp, 56 predicted proteins | sample 5384071 | NCBI WGS metagenome assembly VOFE01 (sample SAMN12384724, study PRJNA508395) | human gut metagenome | isolation source: healthy gut D | host: Homo sapiens
GTAATCGTGAATTTAGTCTATTTCAAATGGTCACAAGTAAACGCTATTTTTAAAGGGAGTGTTGACTTTTTCCGGTTAAAACATAAAAAGAGAAAACATATGAATATCTTGGAAATCATATATATACTTGAATATACATGTTGGGTTCTTGCAAGTATTGCGGTTGCGTACCCATTAATATATTCTCTTGCTTCTTTAGGAACAAGGAAGTCATATTACCCAACAGCCAAAAACAGCACAAATTTGCCATTCTCTTTCCTACCTATAAAGAAGATCGGATTATCGTGCCGGTTGTAGAGTCCTTTTGAAACAAGATTATCCAAAGGAGTTGTTTAACGTGATCGTTATATCAGATCACATGCAAGATTCAACAAATGAATATCTAACACAACTTCCAATTACTCTGCTAAAAGCAAGTTATGAAAATAGTTCAAAGGCAAAAGTTCTCTCAATTTTGCCATAAATCATTTCAAACGAGACGAATTTGATGCCGTTGTCATTCTGGATGCAGATAATGTTGTCGACTCGAATTTCCTATCCGAAGTGAATAAAGTAATAGATGCCGACGTGCAAGCCATTCAAACACACAGGACAGCCAAAAACCGAAATACAGAAATTGCAGTACTTGATGGTCTTAGCGAAGAAGTCAATAATTCCATTTTCCGTCGCGGCCATGTGAGATTAGGTATATCTTCAGCCCTTATCGGTTCTGGAATGGTTTTCAATTACCAATGGTTTTCATGACAATGTTAAATACTTGTCCACAGCAGGAGAAGACAAAGGAACTGGAAGTTCTGTTACTCAAACAGAGAATCTTTATTGAATTTCTGGACGAAGTGTACGTATACGATGAAAAACACAAGAAGAAAAAGGATTCTACACACAACGCCGTCGTTGGCTTGCAACTCAATTTGCCCAATGGGGACGAGTTTTTAAGGATTTGCCTAGAGCAATTCTTTTCCGGCAATATCGATTACAGCGATAAATTGATTCAATGGATTTTGCCTCCCCGTTTGATTTTATTCGGTGGGATTATCGTGATGGGAAGTGTTATGCAAATTGTAGATTGGCCACTTGCATTAAAATGGTGGGCCTTGTTTCTTATCATGGGAATTACCTTATGTCTTGCCATACCGGACAAACTGGTTGATGAGCAATTCAAAAAATCAATCCAAAAATTACCACTTATTATTTATCATGATGGTAGCTAATTTATTCCGGATGAAAGGAATGAACAAAAAGTTCGTATCCACGGAAAAAAACGGATCATCCACCTTATGAATATTTACCCCATGAAAATAACTATCGAAGCCCAACGAATTTTCCGCACGAATAAACACGGGATGGATTTTGTCGCACTTGAAACCATCCGGGAATTACAAAAAAATTGATCCATGATAATGAATATCACGTGCTAGTAGCTCCCGGAGAGGATCATTGTCTGGAAGAATCAGCCAACTTCCATATTATAGAAATAAAATGTCCGACTTATCCTCTATGGGAACAGGTTGCCTTACCACTAGCCATACGCAAAAATAAAGCCGGACATCGTACATTGCACGAGTAATACCGCTCCACTGTGGTGTCCGGCCCCACTAATCCTCACGTTACATGATATTATATTTTTAGAGAAACGAGCACATAATAAGTCCATGTACCAAAACATAGGATGGTACTATCGTCGTTTTGTTGTTCCCCGTATCTTGGACAAATGCAAACAAATCATCACGGTCTCACAATTTGAATGTAACCGAATCCGTGAAACATTGCACCTACCAGAAGAACAAGTCATCGCTATTCATAACGGTTTCAGCAAACAATTCCAAATTTTGAATTCGGTATACGAGATCACGAAAAAATATATCCCGTCCAAAGAATATTTATTCTTCTTGGGAAATACCGATCCTAAAAAAAATACACCTCGTACCTTAAAAAGCGTATAGCATTTACGTACAACAATCGACAAACCCATTACCCTTGCTAATAGCAGACCTAAAAAAAGAGGTTATCAATCAGATATTAAAACAGGAAGAGATCGAAGAAATAAAATCCATGCTTTATGCTCCCGGATATATACACACGCAGACTTACCAGCAATTTACAACGGGGCCAAAGCATTTCTTTACACTTCATTGCGGGAGAGTTTCGGGATTCCTCTTTTAGAATCGATGTCATGTGGGACTCCGGTTATTACTTCTAATACCTCTGCCATTCCGGAAATCGCCGGGGATGGAGCAATATTGGTCGACCCGTTGGATGTTAATGCCATTGCAAGTCAATTATTGAAATTGGAAACGAACGAACTCTACCGGAAACAACAAATAACCTATGGTTTGGAAAGGACAAAATTATTCTCCTGGCAACACACGGCGGAACAATTATTAAAAGTATATCAATCTATAACTAAAAAAATAGAATTATGAATGACTATATATCCATTATCGCTCTCTTATTATATTCATATTCCCGTATATCGGGCGCAAATGGTTCAATATTCAATCACTACGTTCCATCGCTATAGGTCTGGGATTGCTCGGGACTTTCAGTGGAATCATGTACGGTTTATGGATCTTTAACGTTGAACAGATAGATTTTTTCCATACCGATTTTAATAGAAAGTATCAAAACCGCCTTACTAACTTCTATTGCCGGAATGTTTTTCTTCCCTATTACTCAAAATTTCACCTTCTTTTTTATGGAATTAAAGAAGAAGTAAAACAAGAAGAAATAACAGATAAACAATTATTTGAATTGCTAACAAGCATTGAGAAAAACACAAGAACATCAACATCATCAGAACTTATTCAGACACTTAAACAACAGTATGAACAATTAGAAAATAGTTATCAAATACTTAACAATACCCTGCTAAAACAAACGGCACAAAGAGATTCCTTCTAAAGCACCATCTACAATAATACCTTTAGACAACTTAATGTCAGAACAGATGAATCATCCACTAATTAAAATGTGTGATATTCAAGAACAACAATTACGACATATTTCAGATTCACAAATACTTATACAAAGGATTCAAGAACAATTAAATGATATTATTTCCCAATTACAAGAATCCAACACAAAACAAGCCACCTCGTTCGGAGAATTTTTTAAAGGGTCCGAACAACAAATGAATCAACAACTAAATCGAATAGATGAAAATACGAACAAAAATTAATAGAATTAGAAAAATTCACGCAGACACTGACAACCATTATCAAGAAACTATCGCAGGATCATGATACCCTTTTACAAACAAACTAATAACAAAACAAAATAACAATTTACTATATAAACTATGAAAATAATCAAATCATCAGAAAAAGAAAATCAGTGGGTATCAATCTCCGGTTTATTTTCTATACTCATGATGATCTTTCTTTTTCTTTCCATCGCATACATGGGAAATATTATTTTGAAACAAAAAAAAGATAACCGTAATTGCCCAAACTTATGAAGAAACACAAAAGGGCATTTCTCATGATCTGAAAAAGAATTCACACAAAATTTGCGAGTATGGAATGCCGTACTGATTCTTTGACACTTTCTATTCGTTTTGAAGATCCGAGATATTATTTCAAGTAGGAAGTGCAGAATTAAACCAACATTTCAAAAATATCTTAGATAATTTTTTCCCTCGATTCATACAAATTCTAACAGATCCCAAATATAAAAAATGAAATCGAGGAGATTCGTATAGAAGGACATACATCTAGTGAATGGTCCGGAGAAAATTCTCCATATCAAGCCTATTTTAACAACATGGAACTATCTCAAGATAGAACCCACAATGTGCTGATATACATCCTTTCTAAGATAAAAGATGAAAAATTATTTGACTGGACCAAAAGCAAACTTACCGCAAACGGGTTATCTTCTAGCAAACTGATTTACAATCTTGATCAAACGGAAAATAAAGAACGTTCCAGACGAGTCGAATTCAAAATAAAAACAAATGCTGAAAAACAAATCAACAAAATCTTAAACAAAGTAGCAAGTAATAAATTCCTCCAATTATGAACTATAAAAAGTTTCATATAATAACAAAATTATATCCAAATTGTCCAAGAATTAGTATTACATTTGTATTAAAACAATTTTCCCTAAATAGGAATAATATGGTTTTACAATAACAAATTAGACCATTATGAGATCCAACATAAAAAAGAAAAAATCAAATCAAATGCACGTTTTGAAACAATTGTTCTCGCTTTAATTGTTCATCCGGTAAAGACTCGGCCCCGTTGGTGGATCCGACTTTTACAATTCATTTACATGAAAAGAGGACGCAAATCTGTTATATATAAAAAGGTTCGAAAGGATATTGTTCCTTTCACCTCTTTTATTTAGGGGAAAATCTATCATTGAAAGTTTTTCAACAATCAATAATATGGTTGGTGACATTACGATAGGTTCACAATGTCGTATTGGCTAGGTAATGATCATTGGCCCCGTTAAAATTGGAGATAATGTAAATCTTCGGACAAAATATTCTTATTGCAGGGCTTCATCACAATTATACAGATCCCAGAAAACAATTATATCACAAGGTGTAAGAACATCAAAGATTATCATTGAAGATGATGTCTTAATTGGGGCAAACTCAGATTTCTTGCAGGGATAACTATCGGTCAACATTCAATTATAGGAGCAGGAACTATCGTTAACCAAAGTGTCCCACCAAATTCTGTTGTGGCAACCCGGGGAAAGTTATCAAACAATACAACCCACAAACAAAAGAGTGGGAAAATATACATCACAAAATTACTGACAAATGAGGACTCGCACACCAATAGACCGATGGGATTTATCTATACAGCAAGCAAGACCGTGTTCTGGAAGTTGGTTCTCGGTCATAATCCTTTTTATCGTTCTAATGTGATCGTGGATAAATATGTAAATGATAACACCCAGCGATGTGGAGATATTAAAATTTTTCCTCATCAACAATTTGTGTTAGCTGATGGAGAACATTTACCTTTTTAAAGACAAAGAGTTTGATTACGTCATTTGTAAACCAAGTACTAGAACACGTGGAAAATCCAGAGCTATTCATACGAGAAATATGCCGTGTAGGAAAACGTGGTTACATGGAAACACCCAGCCTTATCGGAGAATTCTTATTTCCCAAAGAAGTACATCGCTGGGTAATCTTAGATATTGATAATAAACTTATTTTATTCGCAAAAGTATCTAGTTCCCGAAATTATAAAATAACTACGGAGAATTATTTTCTGAACTATCTACCTTATCAATCATTACCTTATAAACTATTAGGATTAACAGAAGGTGAACTGATGATTAATCGTTACGAGTGGGAAGACAGCATTGATTTTATCATTAATCCACAAGACAAATACTACCTTTCCTTTTTTACCCCAAAAATGGGATCGAACAATGGTTGAAAAGTTATTTCCTCCGCGTAATGTCTTTAATGAAATAAAAAAAGTATGTTCAAGTAGCTACCATTTGGTAAAAGGAAAATAAGACAACGCTTAACTCGTGGTAAAACTTGCGGCCCATTAGAACAACATCATCTTAAAATCAAAATTCATTACCATGAAAGTATTGATAGTCTTTGAAAATAAGAATGTTGACAACCTATTTGTTCCCATTCTTTGCCGGGGACTTCAGGCAAAAAGGAATTGACGTGGAAGTATCTGTCGAGGAATTCTGGACAGATGATATATTCTATGACATCATTCATTTCCAATGGCCGGAAGAAATTACCGGATGGAATAATCAGTATACCCCAAAATTCAATTTCTTGAAGAAAGAATCGCATTTCTAAAAAAACAAGGAAGTAAATTTATATATACCCGACATAATTCACGTCCACATTATTATAACTCCATAACATACTCGGCATATAATATTATTGAATCTTCCTGCGACATGGTTGTACACATGGGACAATTCAGTTATGATGAATTCAGACAACAATACCCGCAAAGTCATAATGTCATCATTCCTCATCATATTTATGAAAATACTTATAATGAAAATATTACCCAAAAAAAGAAGCGCGAAAACTAAACTTGCCACTTGATAAATTCATTATACTAGCTTTTTGAAAATTCAGGCTAAAAGATGAAATAACCATGGTTATAACATCTTTTTGAAATTCAAATGTAAAAATAAATATTTGCTAGCACCTAGATTACTACCTTTTTCTCCACATGCCAGAAGCAAGAGTTTTTTGAAGAAATTCCTTTCAAGTATATTGTACCATACAAGTAAATTCATATGTAGATTAAATCTCATACAAGCAAATAGCAACGAAATGATTATCAGTAACGAAGAACTTCCATATTACATAATCGCATCTGATTTATTAATGATTCAACGGAAGAGAATACTAAACTCAGGTAACCTGCCCCTAGCATTTCTATTTAAAAAAGTCGTTATCGGTCCAGATTATGGGAATATTCGTAACATCCTAAAAGAGAGCGGTAATCCTACCTTCAATCCTGATAACACGAATTCTATTGTCCGGGCATTAACTCAAGGATATCAAATGGCGCAAGTTCATAAAGGCGAAGATAATTACCTGTATGCAAAACAACATTTTTCATTACAACAGGTATCTGAACTTTACCGTCAAGTATATATCAATTTAATTCAACATCAATGACCTCTATAAAAAAGATCTACTTTCGGGAGTGTTTTACACGGCAATAGCAAAATACATGGGAATTCTCGTTTCATTAGTGATTGCCGGAATCCTCGCAAGATTAATCGCCCCGGAAGAGTTCCGGAATTGTTGCCGTGGTCACAGTCATTATTACTTTTTTCGGGATATTCAGTGATTTCGGGATCGGCCCGGCAATCATACAAAATAAAGAACTCCTACAAGATGATTTAACTCACATATTCTCGTTCACGATTTGGAGTGGCGTCATTTTGACGATACTATTTTTTCTTGTGTTCATGGCCTATTTCATTCTTTTACGAACAATCAAACATCGTGCCAATCACGCAATTGTTGTCCATTAACCTATTCTTCGCATCAGCAAACATTGTTCCCAACGCTTTGCTATATAAATCAAAATCATTCAAGTTTATTGCCTTGAGAAGTTTTTGGGTGCAAGTTATCGGTGGAACAATCGCCATTATTGCCGCCCTTTGCGGAGCGGGACTTTATGCATTAATTATTAATCCCATTTTTTCCAGCATTCTACTCTTCATCATATCTTATCGGAAATATCCCCTGCAATTGAAAATAACCTGGGAATGACATCCATGAAAAAAATATTCAAATTTTCAGCCTATCAATACATGTTCAATATCATAAATTATTTTAGCCGAAATTTGGATAAAATACTTATCGGAAAATACATGGGCATGTCTTCACTCGGTTATTACGAAAAATCATACAGACTTATGATGCTTCCGTTACAGAACATTACTCACGTATTTACTCCCGTGATACATCCTATTTTTTCGGATTATCAACATGATTTAGACCATTTAGCGACTTCATATGAAAAGATCATCCGTTTGCTCGCTTTTTATTGGTTTACCATTATCGGTGTTTCTTTGGTTTTCCGCCCAAGAAATCACATTAATTGTGTTTGGGGAAAAATGGTTGCCTTCCGTTTCTGCATTTCAGATATTATCGATATCCGTTGGAATACAGATCATAATGTCCACATCCGGTTCCATTTTTCAAGCATCAAATGATACTCGAAGCCTGTTCCTTTGCGGATTATTCTCCTCGATTATCAACGTGACAGGAATATGTACCGGCCTGTTCTTTTTCAGACCCTAGATGCCATTTCTTGGTGCATTACAATCACATTTTCAATCAGTTTCTTACAATGTTATGTCCAAATGTACCATGTCACTTTCAGACGCTCCATGCTCCATTTTTGGAAGCAGATACTATCCCCACTCCTACTTAGTGCCATTGTATTTATCGTATTATATTCAATAACTCCCACAATAAAGGCCATGCCACAGCTAATTAGCTTATTTATAAAAGGAATTAGCTTTGTCATTATTGGAATTATATATATTCTCGTAACAAAAGAATACAACTTAATCAAGTTATTAAAATTCAGAAAATGAAAGCGCTATTCCTTATTTTTCACGGTTTCAAGAAGCAAACGGGATTAGTAAAAAAATCCGATACCAAGTTCATGCTCTCGAAGCAAACGGAATGGAAACCCATCTCTGCTATTTATCAGATGAATACAGAATTAAACGTCGTATGATTGATCAAGACGTTCTAGTTAATTATGGAACCGGACTTAAAGGAAATTATACAAACGCCTCGAATTCAATTCAATTGCTCGCTATGCAATAAAGAATCATATTAATCTCGTATATATCCGTACAGATCACAATGCCAATCCTTTCACAATCAACCTCGTGAAGAAAATAAAAAAGCAGGGATACACATCGTAATGGAGATTCCGACTTATCCATACGATCAAGAATATACCTCATTTTTTTTATGAAAGTACAATTATTTATTGACAAGTGTTTTAGGCAACAATTTGCAAAATATTTAGACAAAATTATCACATTTTCAAATTACACAAGCATATTCGGGATTTCAACATTACAACTTTCAAATGGAATCGATTTTGACGAGATTCCAGTAAAACAAAAAGTAAATGATACAACACAACAAATTCATCTCATCGGAGTTGCCGAAATTCATTATTGGCATGGATATGATCGTCTATTACAAAGGATTAGCAGAATATTACGCAACTAATCCTCATTATAACGTCTATTTTCACATTGTTGGAGAATTTACCGCACAACGAGAACGAGAAGAATGCATTCCAATTATCAAGAACAATCATCTCGAACCTTTTTGTTATTCTTCACGGGCAACTGCACGGTGCAAGTCACGATATACTTTTTTGAACGATGTGATCTCGGGAGCTCGTAGCTTAGGACGCCATCGAAGCGGAATTACTAATATCAAAACGCTTAAAAAACAGAGAATATGCTGCCAGAGGAATCCCATTTATCTATTCAGAGATAGACGAAGATTTTGAAACAATGCCTTATATCATGAAAATTCCGGCAAATGAAAGTTCTGTGGATATTCAACAAGTGATCAATTTTCACAACAAAATAGACTTGACCCGACTAAAATAAGAGAATCTATAAAACAACTCGTGGAAAGAACAAATGAAAAAAGTCATAACATCAATTAAAATTTAGAACATATGATTCCCAAAATTATCCATTTATGCTGGTTGAGTAACAATGACTATCCTCCAAAATCAAAAGATGTCTCAAATCATGGCAAAAATACCTTCCAGAATATAAAATCATGTTATGGGACACCAAACGCTTCAATCTTGACGAAAGTATTTGGGTTAAACAAGCTTTTACAAAAAAGAAATATGCTTTTGCTACAGATTACATTCGATTTTACGCTTTGTACAATTATGGGGGAATTTATTTAGATTCTGATGTAGAAGTATTGAAGAGTTTCAATGACTTACTACAATTACCCTATTTTATGGGGGGCAGAAAAGGCTGGCACCATAGAAGCGGCCATATTAGAGCAGAAAAGGAACGGAATGGATAAAGATCTGTTTAGATTATTACACGGATAAAACATTTATAAAACAAGATTCTTCTTTTAGATATTCGAAAACTCCCAGAAATTATGGTAGAAGAATTAGAAAAAATTCAAGCCCATTCACTATCTTGATGTTGAGGAGATGAAAAACATAAAAATATGGATTTCCAAAAAGAAATTCTAGTAATGCCTAATGAATACTTTTCACCTAAAATTTTTGATTCAAGGGAAGTCTTGATTACACCTCGTACTTACGCAATTCATCACTATCAGAATTCATGGTTTTCGCACAAAGCCAAAATATACTATAGAACCCGTACGATATTAATTCGCATATTAGGCTACAATTTTATTCAAAACCGAACGCATATTAATGCCCTCTAGATTCAAATAAAATAGTCTCATAAAAAATAATTCACAGATCATGACTTGGTACAAAAAATATCTTTCAGTATACGAGCAACCATTACAGAAAGCACCTCAAGAAGTTATTCACGAAATAAAAACAAAGATAGAAAATTACAAAGTGATACTCCTCTGGTATCAGTTGTCATTATCGCATACAATGAAGAAAAACATCTACTTGCAAATCTTTGGTCGCTAAAGTGATAGTGTATGTCAATACCCGATGGAAATTATTGGAGTGGATAATGACTCTTCCGATAATACAAATTGAAATTTTCAAAATGACCGGGATCCCCTATTACACGGAATATGAACATAGTTGCGGATATGCTCGCCGTTGTGGCTTAAATCATGCCCGAGGGAAATATTATATTTGTATTGATTCTGACACCATGTACCCTAAAAAGTACATTGAAACTCTCGTCAAAACACTAGAAAAAGCCCAATACTGTTGCCGTGTCCTCTCTTTGGGGTTATATTCCAGACAAACAACATCCTTGGCTAGCAGTAAAATCTACGAATTTTTACGGATCTCCATTTATTCTTACAATCTTTCAAACGTCCGGAACTCAGCGTGAGGACTTGTATTTGCTTACCCAATCGAATACGGTCGTCAAGTTGGTTATCGAGTAGAAATCAAACGCGGCGAAGATGGATCCATGGCATTCGCATTGAAGAAATATGGCAAAATCCGCTTTATCCGCTCTCGTAAAGCCCGTGTTGTCACGGGTTATGGTACTGTAGGCGTAGACGGTTCATTTTTTAATAGCTTTAAAGTAAAGAGCCTTGAAAGCATTAAAAATACAGGAAGCCTGTTTACTAAACAAGAAGAGTACAAAGACGAGGAATCTAATTTAATAGATAAACCTCAACATTAAATACAGCCATTTAATTATATAAATGATTAGATTAAAAAAATAAAAACGACCTAAACCTTAGATTAGTATAGTATCAAAAATCAACAAGAATTTTTAATACCATAAAAACAACTAGATTACACCGATATTGCTAACTTTGCATACAACTTATAACCCTATTTATTTAGTAAATTGTAAAAAATGGCCGCATTAAGGTTTTTCTTTTACCTATTAATGAAACCTGCAACCTTAGGAATGGCATTCTTTGGTATAGCTGGCATATTTGCACCGTCCACCAACCCAAATAGTTGGTGGATACCAGCATTATCCGGATTATTCATGCCTGCAATCATTTTTGCAAATTTATACCTTCTTATCTTTTGGACGATTTATAAAAAATGGTGGATAATACTTCCATTCGTTACGATCATTTGCAATTACAATTATTTCACCGGAATGTTTCAATCTCCTTGGAAAAAGATATTTTTTATACGAAAGAAAAACGAAATAACAATTGCCAGTTACAATGTAGAAGGATTTTTTGGATTGTACGTAACATTCAATATGATATAAAAAAAGATTGTCGAGGAAAATAATATTGATATTCTGTGTATCCAAGAGCATTGTGAAGATTCCCAACAAGACTCCATCGTTGTAAAAGAAAGATTCGGTTTACCGCATCGTTGTGTGTTTTTTAACAGACAAACAGCATGGGCCAATTTTGGGATCAGTATACAGTCGTTATCCCATAATAGACACAGTGATATCAATTTAATTCCGAAAAAAACAACAGTATGTGGGCAGACATCTTGGTTAGAGAAGACACCATCCGTGTATTCAATAACCACTTACAAACAACAGATGTCAGTATTAATGGTAAAAAATATGAAGAATATAAAAGCGTTAAAGACTGGAAAGGTCAAGCCCGTACACTTGTGAACATCGTGGAACAACTAAAAGACAACTTTGTCATTCGTGCCAATCAAGCTGTACAAGTTCGAAACATCATTGACACAACCCGTTACCCTGTCATTGTATGCGGAGATTTTCAACGACACGCCCGTGTCCTTTGCCTATAACCATATTGCAGGAAATAACTTAACAGACGGTTTTCGGATCGAGGGAAAGGATATGGACATTCATTCAACGGGATTAAAGGATTGTTACGAATAGATTTTATCAGTTACGACAAATCTTTCACTGGATTAGTGTACGATTCACCCCATCTTCCATGGAGTGACCACAACCCGATTATAATGAAAGTAAAATTAAAAAACAACATCAAGATAAGACTTCTATGGCAGCTCTCAGATATTTCTTCTCACTCTTAATGGTCCCGATTAGTTTCGTTACGGCTGGATTTTAGCCTCATCGCATACATGGCCGGACAAACAAACCCCAATGAATCAATATTTATCACGTTCATCGGGTTAGCCACTCCTGTTGTTCTGATTATAAATTTACTAATTCTCGTTTACTGGATCATTAGAAAAAATGGTGGGTAATCATACCCATCGTCGCCATTTTACTAAATAGCGGTTATATCACGTCAATCTTTCAAAATGACACTATCATCTTCCGAATTACCAGATGGAAAACTTCCCCTACGCATAGCCAGCTATAACGTGGAAAATTCAAATCATGGGAACATTTGGAAACCCAATACTATATTTCGGAATTTCTAAAAAATAACGAGACTAACATTATCTGTTTCCAAGAATACCGGGAAAACACCAAGATCAACGCAGACACTCTTTCCCATTTGTTAAACTGCCCCCATCATGCAATAACTTACTTACCCGGTTCCACAACCTTGGGAACGGGAATTTTTAGTAAATACCCTATTTTGCGATTCGGGAAGATACCTCTTGATTCCCAAACAAATGATGCCATGTGGGTTGATATTCAAACCGGGGAAACAACGACAAGAATAATCAGTTGTCACTTACAAACAACAAATTTCAGCAGGAAACGGAAATTACTAGATGATCCCGCACTACAAAATGCAGACATACAACAAGTAGAAGACGTCGTAACGGATATATCACAAGAATTAGCCCTAAATTTCAAGATCAGAGCCACGCAGGCTCAAATTGTAAGACAAGTTATTGACACGACACGAATTCCCACAATCGTCTGTGGAGATTTTAATGACACCCCCCTTCATCCTACACTTATCAACATATCAAGGGAAACTTAAAGGACAGTTTCAAAACACGAGGTAACGGATACGCCTATACCTTCCGGGGAATACACCACCTGTTACGCATTGACTTTATCCTTTATTCTAAAGAGTTTAAATGTACAGACTATTACTCGCCGGAAAAAGGATGGAGCGATCATAACCCGGTTATCAGTGAATTCTATCTAAAATAACAATTATGACACAATTTCTTCAATACCTATTCTGGATTTCCATTATTATCGTATTCTACACATACATCGGGTACGGAATCCTATTATACCTCCTTGTCAAAATCAAAGAAAAACTCCACCCGGAACAGCCGTTAACACTTCGGAGGCTCTTCCCGATGTTACGCTACTTATAGCAGCTTACAACGAAGAAAAGATCATCAAAGCAAAAATGGATAACTGTGCGACTCTCGATTACCCGAAAAGACAAGTTACACGTGATCTGGGTTACCGACGGTTCCACCGATTCAACAAATATGTTATTGGCCACATACCCGAACGTAACGGTTCTCTTTTCCCCGAGCGCAGAGGAAAGACGGCAGCCCTGAACCGGGCAATGCCATTTATTAAAACATCATACACGATTTTCACAGATGCCAACACGATGCTCAACGTGGAGTCGATAAAAGAAATTATGACTTGTTTCACCAATCCTAAAACGGGGTGCGTGGCCGGGGAGAAAACGTATAGAAAACAAGGACAAAGACAACGCAGCTTCAAGTGGAGAAGGTTTTTACTGGCGCTACGAATCAAAATTAAAAGCGTGGGATTCCAAGTTGTACTCGGCAGTAGGAGCTGCAGGGGAATTATTCGCCATCCGTACGGAATTATTCACCCCCATGCCCGAAGACACTTTACTGGATGACTTTATTCTCTCGCTACGAATTGCCATGCAAGGTTATAAAATTGCCTATTGCGACAAGGCCTACGCCATTGAATCCGGCTCCGCGGATATGCACGAAGAACAAAAACGCAAAGTACGCATTGCAGCAGGGGGTTACAATCTATCGCTCGGCTAAAAGGACTACTCAACCTGTTCAAATATGGCACCCTCTCCTTTCAATATATATCACACCGGGTACTACGCTGGTCGGTTACGCCCGCTCTATTATTCCTACTATTCCCGTTGAATTTGATTCTCGTCATTGTACAGGGAGCATCCCTCTACAAGATCATACTCATCCTACAAATTATCTTTTTTACGTTCTAGCTTGGCTCGGGGCTATTATGGCCCAAAAACAGATAAAAATAAAAGATTCTATTTATTCCTTACTACTTCATGTTCATGAATTTAAACGTGTTGAAAGCACTTTTCTATCTGAAAAAAACACAAGGGTAAAGGAACTTGGGAAAAAGCGAAAAGAGGATAACAATTACAATTGAGACTTAAAATAATCTATCGTTTTCAACAACCCATCCCCAAAGGGATCATCGGCTGCCAGCTTAACTTCATTCTAGCTAACGTTATATCCGGCCTGCGCTTTCTAGGATCATCTTCCGGAAGTGTTCCAAACACGATTCGGGACTTTGACCCTGTCAACTCTCAATACCAAATTTGCCAGTTCCAACATCGTGAATTCCCCGGGATTACCAAGATTCACTGGACCGGTAAAATTATCCTCCGTGGCCATCATTCTAATCATACCATCGATTAAATCATCCACGTATTGAAAACTTCGTGTCTGGTTCCATCACCATAAATCTCAATATCTTTTTTCCTTGTAAGGCATTCACGATAAAATTCGATACCACGCGCCCATCATTCTGAGCCATACGAGGTCCGTAAGTATTAAATATACGAATAATTTTCACCACAACCCCGGCCTGACGGTAATAATCCATGCACAAAGTTTCGGCACAACGTTTTCCTTCATCATAACAAGAACGCAGACCGATAGGATTCACGTTTCCCCAGTATTCTTCAGTTTGCGGATGTTTCACTGGATCACCATAAACCTCACTCGTAGACCCCTGTAACAACTTTGCCTTAACCCCTTTCGCCAATTCCAACATATTTACCGCACCAAAAACAGAGGTATTTATAGTTTTATCGGGTCATATTGATAGTGTACCGGAGATGCCGGACAAGCCAGATTATAAATCTCATCCACTCCCTTCATATAAGGCCAGATAATATCCCGTTCCTCCAATTCAAAATTAGGATTACCTACCAAATGCTGAATATTTTCTTTCGAACCGGTAAAAAAATTGTCTAAACAAATCACATAATTACCTGATTTTATTCAATCGATCACACAAATGCGATCCCAAAAACCTGCTCCGCCAGTCACTAATACACACTTCATAATTCACCTCTATTATTTATACAAACATAAAAAAATATTCGGAAATCACACTAATTAGTGTGATTTCCGAATATTTATATTTGCAGAGACAATTAGAACGAATATCAGTACATCTGATTCAATTGCTCTTTAATCTTATCACTCGTGATATAATCATCGAAATCCATTCGCTTGTCTATCATCCCGTTAGGTGTCAATTCTATAATCCGGTTACAAACGGTTTGGATAATCTCATGGTCATGAGAATTCATTAAAACGATTCCTTTAAACGCCACCAATGTATTATTGAAAGCCTGAATTGATTCCAAGTCCAAGTGATTCGCCGGAGAATCCAATAACAAGACATTCGCATTTGTCAACATCATCTTGGCTATCATACAACGCATCTTCTCTCCCCCAGATAAAACTTTCACCCGCTTGTAGATGTCCTCCCGGAAAATAACATTTTCCCGAGGAACCCTCTTAAAAACGTTTCACTTGTATCTGCCGAGTACTGTCCCTAACCATTCTACCAGAGTCATATCCGTCTGGAAATAAGCTGAATTATCCAACGGAAGATAGGCATTTGTGATTGTTACTCCCCACGTGAAACTACCCGTATCCGGTTTTCATTTCCTGTAAGGATCTCCAACAAGGCTGTCATCGCTCTCGGATCACGTGACAGGAAGGCAATTTTATCCCTTTCTCTACGGTAAACTCCACATCACGGAATAAGGTCTGTCCTTCGATAGATTTACTCAAATTACGAACATCCAAAATCCGGTCACCCACTTCCCGTTCCGGGGTAAAAGATAATCCCGGGGTATTTCCGGGTAGAAGGTAAAATCTCCTCTACATTCAATTTCTCTAACATTTTCTTACGGCTCGTGGTTTGCTTTGACTTTGCCACGTTAGCACTAAAGCGGGAAATAAACTCCTGTAACTCCTTCTTTTTCTCCTCCGCCTTCTTATTCTTAGCTTGAGCCTGACGCAAAAGCTAACTGACTCGACTCATACCAAAAACTATAGTTACCGGCGAATAACTGGATCTTTCCAAAATCAATATCTACCGAGTGTGTACACGGAATCCAGGAAATGCCGGTCATGCGATACCACTAAGACCGTGTTCTCGTAATTGGCCAGATAATTTTCCAACCACATAACCGTCTCCAAGATCCAAATCATTCGTGGGCTCGTCCAATAGCAAGTTATCCGGCTTCCCGAACAGGGCCTGAGCTAACAAAACCCGTACTTTCTGCTTACCACTTATATCTTTCATCAAGGAATAATGCAAATCTTCCTGATATTCCTAATCCACTCAACAAGTTCGCCGCATCACTCTCCGCATTCCATCCGTCCATCCCGGCAAACTGCTCTTCCAGTTCGGCAGCCCGAATCCCATCCTCATCCGAGAAATCCTCCTTCATGTATATCGCATTCTTCTCCTGCATCACTTTCCACAAAGAGGAGTGTCCCTGTAACACGGTATCCAAAACCGTACACTCGTCATAAGCAAAGTGGTCCTGTTTCAATACCGACAACCGTTCTCCCGGTCCGAACATCACGGTTCCCGCGTTGGCTCCAAATCGCCACTCAATATTCTCAAGAACGTAGATTTCCCGGCACCATTGGCACCTATTACTCCATAACAATTCCCCGGTGTAAACTTCAAATTCACATCCCGGAACAAAGTTCTCTTCCCAAACTGAATCTCTAAATCCGAAACTGTAATCATTATTTATCTTTTTCTAAAAACGCCCGCGAAGATACACGTTAAAAAGTTGCCATGCAACTTTTTAATGCTTCTCTCAATCGGATCTCCAAATTCGAAAGTCTCCTTAATTTTTGTCTTATCCAAAACCGAATAAGCAGGTCTTTTTACTTTAGAAGGATATTCCTCCGTTGTCACTGGGATTTCACTTTACAATTTGCCCCTGTAATCGCCACGATTTCTTTGGCAAAATCATACCACGTACAAAGCTCCTTCATTCGTAAAGTGATATACGCCCTCCAATTCCGGGAGATCATCCCGTTCCATAATGCTAATAATAGCCTCGGCCAGATCCCGGCATACGTCGGCGTCCCCCACTGATCTTTTACCACGTTCAACTCGTCCCGTTCTGAAGCTAAACGGGATATTGTTTTAACAAAATTATGTCCATACCCGGAATACAGCCAAGCCGTACGGATAATAATATACAGACATCCCGATTTTTGATTGCCTGTTCTCCTTCCAATTTTGTTCTCCCGTACACGCTCTGCGGATTTGTAGCATCTTTTTCCGTATAAGGATGATCCGATGTCCCGTCAAACACGTAATCTGTCGAGATATGAACCAGCAGACAATCCAATTTCACGGCAGCATTGGCCAAGTTAGCCACGGCATCACGATTCAATTTCATCGCTTTTTCCTCATCGTCTTCTGCTTGGTCGACAGCCGTGTATGCGGCACAATTAATGATCGTGTCAATATCATGTGTCTCAATAAAGGCACAGATCGCCTTAAAATTCGTTATATCCAATTCTTCAACATCCGTGTAAAACACGTCATCCAGCAAAGAAAAGCTACGATTTCTCAGCTCCGTACCTAATTGTCCATTCGCACCCGTGATCAATATATTCGCCATATATAATTTTAGATTTATGATTTTAAATTTATGATTTCTCTCCTCAAACCCCACACACTTTAGACTCCTTTATGAACTTACGGATTCTTTATCATATTTTTCGAATTCAGAATTTCGACTGACAAACTCAGGTACAATATCCTTCATCATCTTCACCATATCGGGATATTTACCCTAGCAGCCAATTCATTCAATTTATTCAATTCATTTACTACATCAAAATAATTATACTCCCGTACTTTCGCTACCCGAATTTTGGTATGAGCTGTCGGCAAGGTGTTCTCCTTGTTACTTAACAACTCTTCGTATAGTTTCTCTCCGGTCTTAACCCCGTGTAGATAATGGAAATCTCCTTATCCGGATCAAATCCCGATAATTCAATCATCCGTCTTGCCATATCGGCAATTTTCACGGGACGTCCCATCTCGAAAATATAAATCTCACCTCCCATCCCCATCGTTCCGGCTTCCATCACCAAACGACAAGCTTCCGGGATCGTCATGAAATAACGAATAATATCCGGATGAGTCACCGTAACAGGTCCCCCGTTGCGAATCTGTTCCCGGAATCTCGGAATTACCGAACCGTTAGATCCCTAACACGTTCCCAAAACGCGTCGTGATAAAACGAGTAGTTCCTACTTGTAACCCATCCCGAATAGCCACACTTAAACTTTGTACATATATCTCGGCCAAGCGTTTGAGGCCCCCATGATATTCGTCGGGTTAACCGCCTTATCCGTGGAAACCATAACAAACCGCTCCACCCCATACTTCACGGCATGATCCGCAACATTCATCGTCCCAAACACGTTCACCCGCACGGCTTCACAAGGATTCGATTCCATCAAGGGCACGTGCTTGTAAGCTGCCGCATGGAATACCACTTGAGGGTGATAATTACGGAACACAAAATCCATTCGATCAAGAGATCTCACGTCCCCAATCACAGGCACAAAAGGAGTCTTCGGAAACTTATCCGTAAATTCCAACTGGATATTATGCATTGGAGTTTCAGCCGAATCCAGAAATATCAATTGCTTGATATTGAAACGTGTCAATTGACGACATAACTCACTCCCGATAGAACCTGCAGCACCTGTTACCATGACAACTTTCCCTTCCAATCCTTCCGCAATCTCCTTCATGCTAATCTTTATCTCGTCACGCCCAAGCAATTCTTCCAAACGGATTTCCTTCATTTGCGGGCGCGGCAACTGCCCATCACTCATCTCCTCCACGGAAGGCAATACCAACATTTCCAACTCCAATTTCTGACAATAACGCACTAATCGTTTTTGTTCCTCCTGAGCGGTCCGATAATTCGGGAACACGATTCCATCAACCCGTAAACGCTTTTACCAACCGGTTAAATCCTTCTTCTCCCGTGATAAAATATACCGATTCACCGGATAACCGGTAATGCTTATATCTTTTTCCGATAGTCAAATACCCCGTTACCTTGTAAGATGGCAGAAAAACTGTTAGAAACTGCCGTACTGAGGGAGGCAGAACAATCATCCATCCCGAAGATCAACACCCGCTTTTGTTCTCCATGCAAACGAATTTTCAAAAATCATACAGGCTCACTAACACCACTCGCACGGAAACCAACACTACTGTAGTTGTCATCATGTCCAACAAAGCCCCTAAAATCAATCTCTCATTAGATACCTGCGGGTAGAATACATGAATCAAAGGGTAAAGAATAATCACTTTCAAAGCCATCGCTATCCCCAAACGCCAAGTTTCCCGTAATGTGGTGAAACGCATCACGACACGATGAGCATGTAATATGGCAAATGCCAAAGCACTAATGACCGCCGCCAATAATGCCAAATATGCAACCCACGACCAAACAACAAGGTTCTTCCCTGACAAACCGGATAAGCCAGTAAGCAAAAACCGTTACCAAAGTTGAAAGCACAACGTCAATTCCCCATCACGATCCAGCGACTCAGGTATCTCGTGTGTACTATCTTGGTAGCTAATCCATTCGGTCCAAATAAATAATTTTTCATTTAATTCCTTTTTACAACAATACCGCATCCCGCAACCTCGGATGCTTTTTATCCTTCTCCGACAATATAATATCCTCTAACGGTAATCTCCAATCTATTCCTAAATCCGGATCATTGTAACAAATCGCACCTTCATGATCCGGAGCATAATACTCGTCACACTTGTACTGAAATATCGCCTCCTCACTCAAAACCGCAAATCCATGCGCAAATCCCTTAGATAAGAAAAACTGCAATTTATTCTCTTCACTCAGCTCCACGGCAACATACTTCCCGAAAGTCGGTGAACCTTTACGAATATCCACGGCAACATCCAAAACTCGACCTTTCACCACTCTCACCAGTTTCGCCTGCGTATATGGAGGTAATTGATAATGCAAACCCCGTAAAACACCATATTTAGATTTAGATTCATTATCCTGCACAAACACCGTTCTACTTACCTTCTCTTCAAAATGTTTTAAAGAAAAACTTTCGAAGAAATATCCCCGATCATCACCGAACACCTGCGGTTCAAGTATAAAAAAACACCTTCTATTTCAGTCTCAATAACCTTCATTATAATTGAAAATTGAAAATTGAAGTATGAAATTGTACCTAGTGGTACAATTTCATACTTCAATTTACAGATTATACATTGATTCGTAATACTTCATGTATTCCCCACTCGTCACGTTATCCAACCAATCCTGATTTTCCAAATACCATTTTACCGTTTTTTCAATCCCTCCTCGAACTGCAAGGAAGGCTCCCAACCCAACTCTTCATGTAATTTAGTGGAATCAATAGCGTAACGCAAATCGTGCCCGGCCCGGTCTGTTACATACGTGATCGCTTCTCGGAAGTTCCTTCCGGACGGCCTAATAAACGATCAGTAACCTTGATCATGACCTTAATCAGATCAATATTTTTCCATTCGTTAAACCCGCCTATATTGTAGGTGTCCCCCACTTTACCTTTATGGAATATCAAATCAATTGCCCGTGCATGATCCTCCACGAACAACCAATCCCTCACGTTCTCTCCTGTTCCATACACAGGAAGTGGTTTATTATGACGAATATTGTTTATAAACAACGGATTAACTTCTCCGGGAACTGGTAAGTTCCGTAATTGTTAGAACAATTAGAAATTTTCACGGGTAAACCGTAAGTGTCATGATAAGCTCCTCACGAAATGATCTGAAGAGGCTTTCTATGCCGAATAGGGAGAATGAGGATCGTATTTTGTAGTCTCCAAAAGAAACCTCCATCTGGTTGCAAAGAACCATACACTTCATCCGTTGAAACATGATAAAACAGTTTTCCGTCAAAATCACCCTCCCAAGCCAATTTAGCTGCTTGCAACAAGCTTAACGTTCCCATTACGTTTGTCTGGGCAAAAGAAAACGGATCTTTGATAGATCGATCCACGTGACTTTCTGCTGCCAAATGGATTACCCCATCAATTTCATATTCAGCAAAAATCTCACACATTTTCTCGAAGTCACAAATATCCGCTTTCACGAACTTGTAATTCGACATATTCTCAATATCCTTCAAATTCGCTAGGTTACCCGCATAAGTCAACTTATCTAAATTGACAATACGATATTCCGGATACTTGTTTACCATTAGCCGAACCAGATGCGAACTGATAAACCTGGCTCCGCCAGTGATTAATAAATTTTTCATTCTTCAAAATTTAGTTTCAAGTTTACAGGTTACAAATTGCAGGTTGTAAAATCCAAGCAGGTAATTAATTTATGGTACCCTTTAGAATAAAACCATACAATCGGACAATAACCCATTTACCTTTATTTTGTATATATATTTCAAGCCCTTAGCCAAATACAGCAGACTCATATTCCTCTGCTATTATTCATCACAGAAACCGCCACCAATCTAATCTGATCATTAAACCCATAATCCTTTACGTCAGCAGTATACAAGTAAACCTGATTTACTAACAATCGGGCATTCTGCCAAATCTTAAAATCCTCCAAACACCTGACCGTTCCATAACCTAGAAATAACTTGTAATCTGTAACCAACCTGCAACTTATTGAAATTACTGCAGTAATTTCAATAAATACTGCCCATACTGGTTTTTAATCATCGGTTGCGCTACTGCCCTCAACCGATCCGCATCAATCCATCCCTTCATATAGGCAATCTCCTCCAAGACAAGCGATCTTTAATCCTTGACGTTTTTCGATAACTTCCACAAAATTAGAGGCCTCAGCCAATGAATCATGAGTCCCCGTATCCAACCAAGCAAATCCACGTCCCAACAACTGAACTTTTTTAAAGTCACCCGCTTCTAAAAAGGTCTGATTCACAGAAGTAATTTCCAACTCCCGCGAGCAGACGGTTTTATCTCTTTAGCAACACGCACCACTTCGTTCGGATAAAAATACAACCCGACCACGGCATAATTCGATTTCGGACTCTTCGGTTTTTCTTCAATACTCAGCACATTCCCGTCTTGATCGAATTCGGCCACTCCGTAACGCTCAGGATCATTTACCCAATAACCAAGAAAACAGTTGCTTTATCCTCCCTTCCGCGGCTCACGGCATCTAACAACATTCCTGTAAAATGCTGTCCATAAAAAAATATTATCCCCCAACACCAAGCAAACCGAATCATTTCCAATAAACTCCTCCCCGATAATAAATGCTTGTGCTAACCCATCTGGGCTTAGGCTGTTCCGCATACGTGAAATGAACCCCGTAATCGGAGCCATCACCGAGCAAACGCTCGAACCCCGGCAAATCTTGCGGGGTTGAAATAATTAAAATATCCTTGATTCCCGCCAGCATTAATACTGAAATGGGATAATATACCATCGGCTTATCATATATCGGCAATAACTGCTTTGATACGCCTTTCGTAATTGGATATAACCTGGTCCCGGATCCACCGGCTAATACAATTCCTTTCATATCATTAAATTCTGACGCGGTTATTATTTTATTTATAGGCTCCAGTATTTCATCAAGTGAATTTTCCCCTGTAAATTCCTTTTATATCTCCTAATACAGCGTGTTCGTATGTCAATCCCCGGAAATACTCCTCATCCAGCTCCATGTACTCCTTATGCGCTACTGCCACGATGACAGCATCATAATTTGCCCGGGGCTTCTCGATCAACTTAAAACCGTATTCGTGCATCACTTCTTCGGAATCCGCATTCGGGTCCGTGACATCTACATCCACGCCAAAATCTTTCAACTCGTTCACTATATCCACGACTTTCGAATTCCGAATATCCGATACATCCTCTTTAAACGTAACCCCATAACCAACACTCGAGCACCCAAGAATATTCTTTCCCATCCCGATCATCTTCTTCACAATCTTCTTGGCTATATATCCTCCCATCGAGTCATTTACAAACCGTCCGGCATTAATCATTTGCGGATGATACTTCAACTCTTTTGCCTTATGTACCAAGTAATATGGATCACCCCGATGCAATGTCCTCCCACTAAACCGGGATAAAACTTCAAAAATTCCATTTCGTCCCCGCAGCCTCCAGTACGTCATACGTGTTGATACCAATACGACTGAAAATAATGGATAACTCGTTCATCAGAGCTATATATCACATCCCGTTGTGTATTTTCAATAATCTTCCCTGCCTCGGCCACCTTAATATTCTGGAGCCCGATGTACTCCCGGTTTCACTACTAACTCGTAAACCTTAGCCACCGTTTCCAAAGTCTCTGCATCGCATCCTGAAACAATCTTTACCGTGTTAGCCAACGTATGAACCTTGTCGCCCGGATTAATACGTTCTGGAGAATAACCGATCTTAAAATCAATTCCAACTTTCAGTCCGGATACTTCTTCCAACACCGGAACACAATCTTCTTCCGTACAACCCGGATAGACCGTAGATTCATAAACTACGTAATCTCCCCTCTTTAAGGCCATTCCCACCGTACGGGATGCCGCCAACAGGGGTTTCAAATCCGGTTGATTAAACTTATCTATCGGGGTCGGAACCGCCACGATAAAAACGACGCTTCCCGTAACTCATCCACGGAAGAAGTAAAATAAATATCGCTATTCTCAAATGCTTTCGGCTCCAACTCATTACACGGATCAATTTTTTCTCGCATCTTTGCCAACCGTTCCTCATTAATATCAAAACCGATCACGGAAATCTTCTTGGCAAACTCCAGTGCTATCGGTAACCCGACATACCCCAAACCCGACTAATGCTAACTTTGCCTTTTTATTTAGTAACTTATTATACATACACAATAATTTAAAATGTAGAGTTTAGAATTTAGAGGAGAAAAGAATCTGTAACTCGTCCAAAGCGAACGCTCGTGCGACTAAAATCTAAAATCATAAATCTAAAATTAATCAAGTCTATCTTCCGGCCCCAACGGACGGTACGGCCCATCTTTCACTTCAAAAATCACGGTTCCTTTCTCCACGACTTCCAACGTGTGCCATTGCCCGGCAGGTATATGAATACCATATTCACCTTTCAACGGATTCAAGGTCACAGACTCGGTCACCCGCTTGTCATCATCATAAAAAACACGTTAATTTCACCGCGCAACACAATATAAGTCTCTGCTGTAAAACAATGTCTATGCACAGGTAATTCAGTCCCCTGGCCCCAGAGCATTCAACAAGCGTTGAGCATTTGCCTCCAACGTATCGTGAAAATTATAATTCATCCTCAAACGCGGACTCTCTGTAGCTTGCCGAGAAAACCTCATCTAACAACCCATTATCAATAATCTTCATTTTCCCTTTATTTTTAGTTTTTACCCTTAGTTTTTATTTTAACTTTTATCTTTTAGTTTTTATCACCTTCCCCAACCAGAAAGGATGTTTTACCAATGGTAATTTTGCCAAAGGGATGATAATCCCCTTTTAAACCAATTGGGGTTGCGTGTCGAATATCATGAACAATCCCGATACAATTACGGGCTTCCTCTATACGGAACCCTTCTCCTGCCAAAATTTTCCGATAACTCTCGGTATGTAGTTCTGTGAATCCTTGACTAAATTCAAATTCCTCCCCCTCAATACGGATAGAACGATAAGTTCTTTTCTCTCCCCCTTGCACGGCATTTTCCGGCAAATTGTCAACATTTATACTCAAAAAATAACGTACACGAGCCTTTTCCAATCCCAAGAAACCGGCGACTCGGTCGTGAGTCATCACATGTACGATATTCTCCTTTACCGGACCAAAGATCCATGACAACATATCATAAAAATGGACACCGATATTCGTGGCGACACCCCCCACTCTTCCGCTCGTCCCCTTTCCAACTGGTATAATACCAGTTTCCGCGTGAAGTGATATAAGTCAAATCCACGTCATACACCTTGTCTTTCGGTCCTTCCTCGATCTTCTTTTCAGAGCTTTTATTGACTCATGTAAACGCAGTTGCAGGATCGTGTACCCCTTTATGTCCAGTCTCTTTCTCCACGTCCTCCAATGCATCTATATTCCAAGGATTCAATACCAACGGTTTCTCGCAAATCACATCAGCCCCCAAACGCAAACCATAACGGATATGAGCATCGTGCAAATAATTCGGCGTACAGATTGATACCATGTCCACCCGTTCGTCTGTCTTCTTCAATTTTGAACAATGACGATCGAACAACTCCATCTCCGTGAAAAAAGAACAATTCGGGAAATAACTATCCATGATGCCCACGCTGTCAAACTTATCATAAGCAGCTACCAACTGATTCCCCGTGTCTTTTATAGCTCGCAAATGCCTTGGAGCTATATATCCTGCCACGCCAATAATTGCAAAATTTTCATATTCATTTTATTAATTCTTTACTCACATCTACCTTTTGTCAAATTAAAATTTGAACTTCAAAAATATAACTTTAATACTTTACATCAAACGAAAGAAGGACGAAATTCGAAGTTATTTTTCCTTCGTACATTTCAATGCCTCGTACAAAACTTCTATCGGATGCAATGCCTGTTTCCCCGTACCATCTCTTTATTTGTTGTCGGCAACTCGTTCCCGGGGCTGAAATACAAACATTCTCCCCAGCACCTCTCACGGCTGGAAACAACACTTGTTCCCCGATTTTCATGGACAACTCGTAATGTTTTTCTCGTACCCGAAAGCTCCCGCCATCCCACAACATCCGGAAGGAATAACCTCCACGCTATAATTCACTGGCAAAGATAACATTTCTCGAGAAGGCTCGACGGAAGCCAACGACTTTTGGTGACAATGCCCATGCAACATAATCTTCAACGGTTGATCAGTAAATTGTTCTGCCCGTATTCTTCCGGCACGAATCTCCCGGGTAAAAAACTCGTCATACAACAAGCAATTTTTTCCTAACCTCACGGCCTCTTCCTTCAAATCATCTCCTACCAAATCCGGGTATTCATCCCGGAACGATAATATACACGAAGGCTCAATACCTACCAATGGAATATTTTCTGTAACCAGCTTTTCAACAACAGTACATTCTTCCGGGCCACTCCTTTCGCCACCTTCAACATACCTTTCGAAATGGCTGTCCGTCCACTTTCCACGTGTTTCGGTATAATAACCTCATACCCTAACCGATCCAGCAATTCGATCATCTTTATCCCGATCTCCACGTCCATGTAATTGGTAAACTCATCGGCAAAAAGAAACACTCTTCCCACGATCTCACCCCTATTCTTTCGCCGATAACGATCAAGCCAATGTTTCAACGTGGTCTTATAAAAGTAGGAATCCCGCTCCGGGGCAAAATGCAAAATTCGTTTCAATATCCCGCCTGTCATCCGGTTTCGAACGACGGCATTATAAAACCACGGTAAGATCGTACCCAAACGCTGAATTTCTGTCAAACGGGCAATCAAAAAGCCTTCATCGGAACCCCGCACACATCATAATGCTGTTGCAAGAACTCTGCCTTAAAACGAGCAATATCCACGTTAGAAGGACATTCTGATTTACACGCTTTACATGAAACACAGGTATCTAACACTTCTAAAATCTCCCGCTGATCATATATCTTTTTCGTTCTCGGACGAGTCATCAACTCCCGTAACGTATTCGCCCTAGCCCGTGTCGTATGACTCTCTTCTCTCATAGCCCGAAAACTCGGACACATCGTACCACCAAAAGCATATGATTTCCGACAATCTCCCGAACCGTTACATTGCTCAATAGCGCACAACCAACCTTTTTCCTTCGAAAAATCAAAATAAGTGCGACACGTCACGTTCGAATCCCCTACCTCATATCGAAGAGAGGTATCCATGGGCGGCGTGTTCACAATCTTCCTTACGTTAAAAATACCCTCCGGGTCCCAACAAGCTTTAGTCTCCTGCATCAAGCCATACACCTTCTCCCCTGAACAACAATGGAATAAACTCCCCTCGTAAACGTCCGTCACCATGTTCTCCACTTAGAGAGCCGCGATGCTTCTTCACTAACCTTAGCCGTCTCTTCCGCCACACGCCGGAATAACACCCGGTCATTCTCATCCTTCAAATTCAACACAGGACGTAAATGCAACTCACCCGTACTGATATGCGCATGATACACGCACTTCAATCCCAGTCGTTCCAGCATCTCCCCGAAATCCTTCATGTAAGCAGGTAACCGTTCCGGAGCCACGGCTGTATCCTCGATCACTGACACGGGCTTCGCATTCCCGGCATTCCGGACAACAACCCTAGTCCCGCCTTCCGTAAACTCCACACCCGGCTAATATCACTCCCGTACACTCGCGGAAATGATACCCATAACCATGCATCTTCATATCCGCTTCGATCTGGTCTGCCACCTGATCCACCTTTTTCCCTGCTTTTCCTGTGCCAACTCGACAATCAGTATTGCAGCAGGATCACCTTGAACGAAAAAACGGTTCTTATTTTGTGCTATATTTCCTTTACTTAGTTCTAATATATTCTGGTCCATTAACTCGATAGCCACCGGGTGATGTTTCAATGCGACCAGATTTCCCTCAAACGCCTTCTTCTAATGTCCTGCAATGTACACAAATTACGGCCTTTTCTTTTAGGTGGTAACGGGACAAGATTCAATTTCAACTCGGTCACAAATGCCAGAGTTCCTTCCGATCCGGCTAATAACTTACACAAATTAAACTTTCCTCATAAGCAACATCAAAGTAATCCGAGTACAACAACTGATCAATAGCATACCCAGAATTTCTTCTCCGCAAAGCCGGGTCCGGAAAATGTTGAATAATCTCCTCTCTATTATTTTCCAACATCTCCACAGAACACCTGTATATCTTTCCCTCCAACGTGTCTTCCGCCATTTTATTCCTCACCTCATCTTTCTCCATTCCCTTCAACCAAGCCTCCTCCCCGTCCTCAAAAATAACTTTTGCCTCCAGAAGATGATCCCGGGTACTCCCATACACTAAAGAATGAGAACCGCACGAATTATTTCCCACCATTCCCCCAGACAACAGCGATTAGAAGTAGAAGTCTCCGGCCCAAAGAACAATCCCAACGACTTTACCCGCATATTCAATTCATCCAACACTACCCCCGGTTCAACCTGAACCCAATGTTTTTTTCATTTATCTCTAGCACGTGATTCATATACCGGGACACATCAACGACCACCCCATTCCCAACCACCTGCCCCGCTAAAGAAGTTCCCGCAGCACGGGGAATCAATGTAATACCATTTTTCCTAGCAAACTTGATACATTCCTGCACGTCCGAAGCATCCCGAGGATATACAACAGCCAATGGCATCTCCCGATAAGCCGATGCATCTGTCGCATAAATCATTTGATGAAGAGAGTCCGTCATCACGTCTCCCTTCATATTTCGTGTTAACTGTTCAAAATCAATCATTTTCAAAAGACTATCAAATATTTTATCACACCCCGGTCCCCACGTAGCGCAAAAGGTAAAAAACTTCTCATAAAAAAGAGGTATGCCAATACATTTTGACACACCTCCTGTAATATGAAAACCGGATTCCCCGGCTACAAGCTTATTCTTTTTATAAACCGTTTCAATTTATCATTTCCCAAAAACATTAGCCACAAAAGGTAATGCCAGAACCGTACCCACTCCAGCAAAGCCTCCCAAGAACGTAAACAACACGCAAATCAATCCCCTTTAGGTTTAGAACGTTCAATCGGAACTACAACCGGTTCCACGATCGTCAAAATCGGTGTAGTTTCATTCACAGCAATCTTAGCCTGTTCCATCTGTTTTGCCAACTCGGAATACACGCTATAAGTAAGATTATACTCATTCGTTAAAGCCTCCTCCTGAGTCTTTGGCCACGGCAGAAGAAAAACTCTTGTTCGCATCTCTGAAACGAGCCAAACTATCCTGCATCTTCTCGTAACGTTTTTTGCAGCATCATATTGTTGCTCCACGAATGTCAAATTTGACTTCACCTTCTCGATTTTGAAACCGTAATATAAGTCTGTAACAACTCTTGAGCCCGTTCTGCCAACTGAGCTACAGCCAAAGGTTCTCCCAATGACGCAGACAACTGTACGTAACCGTCTTTATCATTCACGTTCAAAGAAATCATATCATTCAACATCTCCGACATCTTCTTCTCATCTTCTTTGAAAGAGACTGAATCGCACTCCCTTGACCCGCAGAAATCATAGTTGTATCCTCTCCCCGGATTGCATTTATGATCACTCCCGGTAAACCAATCGTGTATTTCGCAATTGTACCTCCTAAACTAAATTTCTGGTATTCATCCTTTGTATAATAATCCAATAACGTGATCGGTTGATCATACCCTTCAAACTTCAACGGGTTGCCATCAAATCCTTCTTAAAAGGAATACTTGCCACAATTTTAGGATAAATTGTCGGAGATAAAACTTCACCACCAGAAGCCCCACCTAAATTAATCCCGACCATAGAGGCCAGTCCACTCAAATTTCCACCGACTTTCTTATCCCCCGGATTGAGGGACCATCGTACATCCGGCAGTATATTCTTTCGGACTAAACAGGGCCACTAATACCCCTAGTACCATAAACACGACTGTAATCTTCAGTATCAGTTTCCGGTTTTTCCACAACTTCCGGACCACCTCGACCAAATCAATTTCTTCCTCCTGTGGCATCTGATTTGCCTGCTTTACTTCCTGTTCCATACTATTTCGTGTTGTTAAGAATTGCAGTAACCATTGCCGCTATCGAAGTCGTTGATGATGCCAAACTCAAAATTTCCGGTAAGCCCATCCGATTCTTGTTCACGGATTTCAACGGAACAATAATCTCGCTTCCCGGCTCTATCTTTGTACGATTTCCCTTACAAACAGCTAGTGTTCCGTTCGGGTACAACACGTAAGCCTTTCGTTTTTCGCATCAACACTGTATCCTCCCGCATTTTCTATATAATCCTTATACTTCATTTTCTTGAAATATGTCACAGCATTAGGATACATCACAGCCCCACTAATCTTAACAGTATTCACATAATTAGAAACTTGTAACACATCTCCTTCCCGAAGGATCAAATCAGATTCCCCTCCCTGGATTCTCTAACGCATCTTTCAAGTCAATACCGACATAATATACCTGTTCAAACGACATACTATCAATAACAACTGAATCACGTCTTGAATACTTAGCCAATTGCATTGCAGACTTCACTCTTTTCCAACTCATCTGCATTCATACGACGCAACAAGCGGGCACCTTCACGTAAAGCCTTTTAGAAGTCACACCACCAGCCCGCTTTACCAGATCCGAAAGACGATCATTTGATGAACGTTTGGCATACACTCCCGGGTAAAGTACCTCTCCCCTCACCACAACATCTCTGTTGTTCGCTGTATCCCGGAGAACGACGCACCTTAATCTCATCAAAAAGGCTCAAGGATAAATCCAGGATCTCCTCTACCACCAAGCCATCCTTCAAAGCAAATGTGAACAATTCAGCCTCTACCGGCGCTTCCTCCGTACTATTAGGAGCCTTAATTCTCCGAGAAACATCCACCCGAACCATCGAAGCCGATTCCAACAACCCTCCAGCCTGAAGAACGGCATCTTCCAACGTCATGTTATCCACAAAAGGATATTTCCGAGGATTCTTTACCTCTCTAGAATATCAATCACGTAATCTCCCCTGCAATTCTGTTGCTGAAGGACATACAAACGGTCATTCTTTTTCAATGGAATATCGTCGATCTCACCCCTTAACAATTTTCCCAGATCAACAGCAAGCATTTCTTGACTTAAATCCTCTTTCTCTCGATATAAAATCGTTCTATTTAAAAGGCATCTTCCCGAGGCCTTCCACTACATTTATCAAATCCTTCACCGTCTTGATGGAATTATTTATCGCATATTCCCGGCCGATATACCGCCCCCAGTCACGGTTACGCGATTTTCGTATCGACTTATGATCGGATCAATCATAACAGAATCACCGTCAGCCAACGTAAAATCAACAAAATCCCTTCGTTATCTACAGTATATATTTGAAACTCGGAGTCTCCTTTACGGCTCACATTTACATTCTTTTGTAAGCATCACTAGTAAATCCCCCAGCATACTCCAATAATTTACTCAGACTCTCCTCCCTTCATCTCGTAAATTTAATGGACGTTTCACTTTACC
>VOFE01001798.1_pt1 | contig 31460 bp, 49 predicted proteins | sample 5384071 | NCBI WGS metagenome assembly VOFE01 (sample SAMN12384724, study PRJNA508395) | human gut metagenome | isolation source: healthy gut D | host: Homo sapiens
TTCCGTGCCGGCGGCAAAGGCCGGGAACTCAAACACGCCCATCGGGCCGTTCCAGACGACCGTACCGGCACCCTTGACGGCCTTCGTGAACAATTTGATGGTTTCCGGGCCGATATCCAGGCCCATCCAGTCGGCCGGGATAGCATTGGTCGGCACAACCTTGCGCGCACAGTCGGCGGCAAACTGGTCGCCGGCCATGGTGTCCACCGGGAGCAGCAGCTTCACGCCGCGGTCCTTCGCCTTCTGGATCATCTCAAGCGCATAGTCCATCTTGTCTGCCTCGAGCAGGGACGTGCCGATCTCGCCGCCCTGCGCCTTGATAAACGTATAGGCCATGCCGCCGCCGATGATGATCGTGTCGGCCTTTTCGAGCAGATTGTTGATGACGCCGATCTTATCGGACACCTTCGCACCGCCGAGGATGGCCACAAACGGGCGCTTCGGATCCTCGAGCGCCTTGCCCATGACGGACAGCTCTTTCTCGATCAGCAGTCCGGCATACGCGGGCAGATACGCCGCGACACCGGCGGTGGAAGCGTGCGCACGGTGCACCGTGCCGAACGCATCGGAGACATAGAGCTCCGCCATCGAGGCAAGCTCTTTGGCAAATTCGTGGTCGTTTTTCTCCTCGCGGGGGTCGAAGCGCAGATTCTCCAGCAGCAGGAGCTGGCCCGGCTGCAGCGCGGCCGCCTTGGCCTTAGCATCCTCGCCGATGATGTCCTTGGCGAAGATGACTTCCATGCCCAGCAGCTCCGACAGGCGCTTGGCCACCGGGGCAAGCGTGAGGCTCTCTTTCCACGTGCCCTTCGGCTTGCCGAGGTGCGAGCAGGCGATCACGGCAGCGCCGTTGTCAAGCAGGTAGCGGCCGTCTTGGCGATTCGGTTCGCCCGCCCGTGACCGCCATCACGTGCGCGCCCTGCAATAAAAAGCGGATCTGCCGCGCCGCCGCGCGCGACCTCTTCCATCACCCCGGAGTCGATATCCGCGTCACCGCGAACGACGCACACGCGCTCCACGCCGAGCATCTGCGACAGCGTCAGCTCGATACCAGAGAGCGTCCGCCGCCCGCCGCTGACCGCCCGCGCCGCCTCCACAAGGCTCTGCCCCTGCGGGTCAGCTCCATGCCGGAGGCGCTCTGCGTCAGGCATCCGGCTTTTTTTCAGCGCTTCCGCCGCCGCGCGAACCTCCCGCCCGCCAGATGAAGCCGCGCGGCCAGCGCGCGCCTGCCGATGGGCTCCAGCGCCGCGACGCGCTCCAGAATCAGCGCGCGCAGTTCCATCTCTTCCATCAGATCCGGCGCAATCAGGGACAGCGTATTGAGGATTGACGTATCCATATTCTTCACCAAGCCCGTGGGCTTGTTTTCTCCCGCGTTCATATTTTGTCCCGATTAGTGTATCATAAATTCCGTTTTCCCGCAAGGCGGCGCGCGGCAGGAGTTTCCCGCCGCGCGCCGAATAAACCCTTTTCAAACCATCATCAGGAGGAACTCATCCATGACCGATCTTCTCATCGTCGTCGATATGCAGCGCGATTTCGTTTCTGGCGCGCTGGGCAGCGAGCAGGGCGCGCCATCGTCCCCGCCGTCGCCGCGCGCATCCGTCAGGCGAAGGCGGAACAAACGCAGGTCGCCTTCACGCTGGATACCCACGAGCCGGATTATCTAAATACCCGCGAAGGGCGCTTTCTGCCCGTGCCGCACTGCATCCGCGATACCGCCCGGCTGGGCGCTCGAACCAGATATCGCCAAAGAATGCGTACAGGGCATGATTCTCCCTTTGCGAAGCCGACCTTCGGCTCCGCGGCGCTGTGCGAATACGTCCGCACGCTGGCCGAGGAAAAGGGCGCGGCGGATGGAAAGGGCTTCTGCGTCGAGCTTTGCGGCGTGTGCACGGATATCTGCGTCGTCTCCAACGCCCTGCTCCTTAAGGCGGCGGCCTGCCGGAGGCGGATTTCATCGTAAACGGCGCGCTCTGCGCGGGCGTTACGCCCCAAAAGCACGAGGCCGCGCTGGAAACCATGCGCTCCTGCCAGATCGAGGTGCGCTGATTGACAAACCCCTTCGCGCAGCTCACCGCGCGAAGGGGGTTTTTATGCGATATGCGGCCGGGTTCGCCTTGACGCCTCCCGGTGCTTTTTGGTTTTTACGGGGCCGCTTTTTCCTTAGCCGCTCCCTTCGCCGCCCTGCCCCGGCCGCGCCGCGGCTTCTGCGGCTCCTCGACGATCGCGTTGGCGCTCAGCGGCGCAATGCGGTAGTTGAACAACACGGTGGAGTTGGGATACGCCTGATAGAATTTCTGCTTGATGCGATCCATCACGCCGTCGCCCGTGTTGTAATCCACCGTCGGCAGCAGCATCGCAACCGTCGTCGGGGGAGAAATGCGTGATGACGTCGCCCTTGCGCAGGTTGTTGCGCAAAATCTCCATCAGGCCGCGCATCACGTTTTCCTGCCGGATGCTCTCCATCTGCCCGCCGTCCGTGCCGGATACCGTCACCACCGCGAGGAACATCGTCGTCCCCAGACGCTCGATGTTGCGGATCTGCAAGTTGAAAATCTCCTTGAATACCGCAAAATCGCAGACGAACGCGCTCTGCTCCCGGCTGCTCTGATAGAGCTGGCGGCAGATGGATTCGAGGTTGAACTCGATGTTTTTGCTCGCCTCGACGATTTCGTTGTAAAACTCCATCAGCTCGCGGCTCGGCTTCACGTTCAGGTAGTGGTAATGCAGGTGCATGACCTCTTCGTACTGCGCCTTGGCCTCGGTCGCGTTGTTGCCCCTGAGCAGCGTGCGCATCAGCTCGATGTGGATGCTGTCGTCAAACGGCTCCCGCTCCAACGCGCTTCGGCAGACGCTGATGATCTCCCGCTCGTCCTCGTCCCGCCCGCTCTGCTTGAGCAGGTCGATGTAGTCGTATACGCCGGCGATATACTGGTTGTGCAGCGTCATCGCGCGGGGATACGCCCACTCGTTCAGCTCGCTCTTTTGCAGCAGCGCGCCGCGGTAGAGCGTCATCATCCGGCGGTAGGCCTCGCGCTTGCGCTCGCCGTCGCGCACGTTGGGCAGGCGGGCAAAGATGTCCTCCAGCTCGTACAGATCGACGGTCATCTCCGGCGGACATTTCCAGTGATACGCGCCGCGGTCGGCGACGATGCAGTTGCCCAGCTCCGGCGAAATCTGGCCGAGCAGCGTGCGCACACGGCTGATGAGCGTTTTGAGCGCGTTTTCGGGGTTGGTCACGTTTTCATCGTTCCAGAAAGTGGAGAGCAGGCGGCGGTTGGAAACCGGCTCTCCCGGTTTGCAATCAGGTATTCGATCAGCGCCAGCCCTTTTTTTTTTTTGGATTTGTTGACCATGTGATCGGCCTGCCGCTCGTTGAGGTAGATGACAAATTCGTCCATCATCTGAATCCGGATGGTTTCGCTCATGGATATCCCCCCTCTGCATCAGAGCCGCTTTCGCAGCATGTCCGGATTGACGGCGTATAGCTGCGCCGTTTCCCTGGTAATTCGGCCTTCCTTCGCCAGCCGAATCAATTCGTTGTCCATTGAAAGCATCGCCTGCGAGGCCGCGCCGCCGTAAATCACGTTGTCGATCTGGAACGTCTTGCCGTCGCGGATCATGTTCTGAACGGCGGGGTTGACGGTCATGACTCGAACACCGGCGTCTGCGTGCCGTCCACCGTCGGCACAAGGCGCTGGCTGACGACAGCCCGCAGCACCATGGAAAGCTGAACGCGAACCTGCTGCTGCTGGCTGGCCGGGAAGGTATCGATGATGCGGTCGATGGTCTTCGCCGCGCCGACCGTGTGCAGCGAGAGCAGCAATGCCCCGTTTCCGCCGCCGTCAGCGCGGTCTGCACGGTTTCGTAATCGCGCATTTCGCCGAGCATGATGACATCCGGCGCTTCGCGCATTGCCGCGCGCAGCAGCGCGCGCAAACGAGCATGCGTCGTTGGGAATTTCGCGCTGGCTGACCAGCGCGCGCTTGTGCGCGTGCAGATATTCGATCGGGTCTTCGATGGTGATGATGTGTACGTCCTGATCGGCGTTGATTCTGTCCACCATACAGGCGAGGGTCGTGCTCTTGCCGCTGCCCGCCGGGCCGGTGACGAGCACCATGCCGTTTCGGCAGGAGGACGCGAGATCGATCACCATCGGCGGAATATGCAGCGCGTCCGGGTTCGGCAGGCCGAAGGTCACGACGCGGCAGGTCGCCGCCAGCGTGCCGCGCTGCTTGTAGGCATTGCAGCGGAAACGCGCCTGCCGGTTGAAGGAGAAGGAAAAATCGTCGTCGCCGTCGCGGCAAAGCATCTCGTCGCTGTGCCCGCCCGCCATGCCGTAGGCCTCCTTAATCATGCCGGCCGTGTCCTCGGGCAGGAGCTTGTTTTCGGTCAGCGGCACCAAATGCCCCTTTGACCTTGGCCGTCGCGGGCGAACCGGGAATCAAAACAGATCCGATCCGCCGATTTCCAGCACTTTTGCAGGATTTTCGTCAGTTCCATGGTCACAGCTCCCCCGCAGCGTCAAACAGTCGTTCTTCTCCGTCCGGCTCGCCCTCGTCGGTCGCAAGGCGGTATACCGCTTTTGACATAGCGCGGGAACGCGCCCCCTGCTCCTGCAATTCCACGGCGCATGTCAGCGTGCGCCCCTCGTCGTTCGTCTCCGTCCAGGAGACGGTGCGCCCCAGCGTCATGCCCGCCTCCGGCGCTTCCGCCAGCGCGGCTTCCACGCGCGCGAGGTAATCCGCCTCGCTCTGCGCCGCCCGCGCCGCATCCGCCAGCGCCGCGTCGAGCCGCGCCAGCGATTGTTCCGCCGAGACGTTCAGCTCGGCCACCTGCCGCGCGACGTCCTGACTGCGCAGGCTCAGGTTTTCATCCGACCGGGCGCTCATCATCGCGAGCATGCCCAGCGCGCTCATGCTCAGCACCACGACCAGCAGCATCAGCGATGCCGCGCCCGGCCCGATGCGGTATTCTCTCTGATTCACGGCGCCACCTCCTCGGGCACATAGCGCGCGGAAGGCAGGGGAAAAGAGCGTCTTTTTCCTGCCGCAGCGCCGTCACCGCGCGGTTTCCATCGTTCCGGCGGGACAGGCTTCCTCGCCGAGCGTCACCAGCAGGTCATACGCGCCGCAGTGCAAATGCCACGCGCCGTCTTCATCCTCGGCAAAGCCGCTTTGGCGCAGCACGTCCTTGCGTTCGTCCGCGGCATAGAGCCTGTCGGCGAGGCTCTGCGCCGCAATCAGCGCGTCGGCCTGCGCGCCCGCCTGCTCGCTCTGGTTATGCGCGCCGACGAACACGTTCAAAATCACCGTGGAGCAGAGCGCGAAGAACAGCACCACAATCAGAATCTCCATCAGCAGGGTATTCTGCCGGTTATGCTTCACCATCGCCATCCCTTACTGCGCGCACCGGCGCGCGATATACACCGTGGAAACGTGGCCGGTCTCGTCCGTCACGCGGACGGTCAGCAAATCGCCCTCCAGCGTCGGCTCAAACGCCTGCGCGGCGCAGACCGGTTCGCCGTCCTCCGGCGCAAAATCATACTCGGCTGCGGTGAACAGCTCGCAGAGCTGCCCCCTGATAGCCGTAGATATACTGCACATAGCGCTCGCCGTCCCATTCGCTGGTCAGCGCCAGCACCGGCAGGCCGTCCCTGTCTTCCACGGCAATCGCGCCCCGCTCGTCCTGCGCGCGCACCGCGTTGCCGCACAAACGCCGCCGCGATCCGCTTGCGGGTGTGCGCCGAAGCCCCGTCCACCGTCGTGCGGTACGCCTGCGCGCTAAGCACGACCAGCAGCATGGAAAACACCGCAAAGGCGCCCAGCAGCGTGAACACGAACGCGCCGGAGATGCTGTGGCTTTTCGTCTTCATCACGGCCGCTCCGCCCCTTTCCTGAGCACCTGAATATCCGGCATGACGTTGGAGGCAAACGCGTCGTAGACGACGATATAAGCGTCCTCGTTATACGCCAGCCCGTAGCCGTGCTTGAGCGCCTCCAGCGACTGGGGATACGCGCCCTCCACGGCGTAGCAGGTCAGCGCCGCGCTGCGAACCGCGTCGAGCACCAGCCGCTCCTCCATGCTTTCCGAAGACGCGCCGATTTGCTGAACCGCCGCCACCGCGCCGCAGAAAAGCGCGGCGAACACGGCAATCGTCAGCGCGAGGCCGCGCGCAAGGGTATGCTTTCCGGTTTTCACGCGAAGCCCCTCCTTTCGCCCTTACAGAATACTGGAAATGATCCCGGCCATCGGCATCATCACGGACATCAGCACCGCGCCGATGACGATGGACAGCGCGGCCACCATCGTCGGCTCGATGATGGAAACCAAATCGGAAATGCCTTCCTCGACCTGCTGCTCGTAGGTCGAGGCGATCTTGGCCATCACCTGATCCTCGCGCCCTGCGGCGATGCCCATGCGCAGCATCTGGCGGTGGATTTCGTCAAACAGCCTGCTGCCGGTCAGCGCGTCGGAGAAGGAAACGCCCTCGCCCATCTTCTCGCGGATTTGGGCGATTTCGCCCGCCGCTTCCTCATCCGGCAGAACCAGCGGCACCATTTCAAGCGCCTGTTCGAGCGGGAAGCCGCTGGAAAGCATCATTGCCAGCACGGAGGCCGCGCGGGAGGAAGCCAGCCGCATGCTCAGCCGCCGCAGCGGCGGGAACGCCTTTTTCAGCGCGGCAAGCGCCTTGTCGCGATTTTTGCTCCTGAGCAGCAGCACGCAGGCCAGCGCCGCCAGCACAAAGACGAGTACCAGCGCCAGCACCCCCCAGCCCAGCGCCGTGCCGACGCTCATCATCACGCTGCCCGTCTCGGTCATCGTCACGCCCATGCTGCCCAGCACGGTGCGGAACACCGGCATGACCTTTGAGAATCAGCACCAGCAGAATCAGCACCATCATCACCGCCAGCACCAGCGGGTACGTCACCGCGCTGCGGACGGCCTGACGAATCCGGCTTTCCCGCTCGTAATAGACGGAAAGCCCCCTGCATCACATCTTCCAGATGGCCCGTTCGCTCGCCCACGCCGCACATCTCCACCAGATAGGTCGGGAAAGCGTGCGCTCTCCAGCGCGTCGCGCAGAGAGCCGGTCTGCGTCAGCGTCTCGCTGACGCCGCGATACAGCGCCGCGTGCGCGTCGTCTTCATACGTCTTTTCAAGCGCCTCCATGCCCGCGTAAAGCGGCATGCCCGCCCCCAGCATCAGGGCGATTTCCGAGCAGAAGCTGCTCAGCTCGATGGGCGTCAGGCCGTGATCCTTGCTTGCCATGATGTGCATCCTTTCCTTTCGAATTCGAATCGAACATTCGAAGCTTCGCGCTCAATAATACCGCTCTGTGGTGTAGGTCTGCCCGCTCTCGATGGCGCTCAGCTCGAGCGTCGGGTCGTAGAGCACCTCCCGCCGTCGATGACGACGCTGTTCCATGCGTGGTACATCTTTCCGGCATAGCCGACCATCAGCCGCGTCGGCACGCCCTGCACGCGCAGCATGCAGGCCGCCAGCGCCGCCAGATCCTGACAGATTCCCATTTTCTTTTCATAGCAGCCGTCGATATCCGGCAGGGTGCCGCCCGCAACCGTCGCCGCCTTCACATAATCATACATGTAATTGGCCTTGATGTAGCCGCGAATCGTTTCAAAGATTTCCCGATCGTCCGTCATGCCCTCGCAAAGCGCGTAAGAGGTCTTGACGGCCTCGGTATCCTGCGTATAATGGACGTATTGGTTCGGCCCGAGGAACGGCGCGTAGGGGTCGTCCAGCTCAACGCGCACCGTCACCTTGCCCTCCGCGGCGTATTTTTGCCGGAGACGTTTTCAAACAGCTCCACCGTGTAGCTGCCGTCGCCGAGCTGAAGCGGAAAGACCTCGTATTCCCCGCTGTGTTCAAATCGTAGGTCAGCTTGTATTGCCCCTGCGTCACGCGCAGCTTGAGCCGCTTTTTGTTCGCCTTCCCGCGCGCCAGGATATAACCCTGCGCCGCGTTGCCCGCGTCCACCACGAGGCTTTTGGAGGTCAGCACGTCCGTGCCGCTCTGCTGCGGCCATATCGCGTCGTACAGCGCCAGCGCCGTGCCCGCAAGCAGCACGGCCGACAGGGCGAGCGCCGCGGCGCGCCGCCATCCGCGTTTCTTTCGCATGACCGTCTCCCTTTCCCCGTGATTCCGCGCGCGTCCGGCGCTTTCGCCTCCGCGCGACGGTTACATTTGTCGTTTCGGTTCAGTATAACACAGGATGCGTCCTTTTCAATAAAATTGCGCGCCTGCCGCGCAATTTTCTGCCGCTTGACAGCCGCGCCCGAAACCTGTAAACTAAACGAATACAAGCGCTTTTCGCGGCGCGCCCGTCCGTTTCCGTTTCCATTCTTTTTTGTCCCGTTCGGTTTCGGCGGATTGACGCGCTTTTTTTCCTTTGGGGCGGTGATGAACGGCCGCCCGGATGTAACCAATCTCCCCCAATCAAACGACGGAGGCTTTCATATGACCATTATCGTCTTGGACGGACAGGGCGGCGGCATCGGCCGCGCCATCATTTCCGCCCTTCTGCCCCTTTTGCCGCAGGGCGCGCAGCTCCTCTGCGTGGGTACCAACGCCATGGCGACCGCCGCCATGCTCAAGGCCGGGGCACAGCGCGGCGCGACCGGCGAAAACGCCGTCCGCTGGGCGGCGCGGAACGCCGATATCCTCATCGCGCCCATCGCGCTGGTGCTCAAGCGATTCCATGATGGGCGAAATCACCGGCGACATGGCCGCCAGCGTCGGCTCCAGCCGCGCAACCCGGATTCTCGTGCCCACCGAGCGCTGCGGCACCATGTCGCGGGCGCGCACGGGGTCAGCATGCAGGCGCTGGTGGAGGACGCGGCGCGGCAGGCCGCCGCCATGGCCGCGGGCGCGTGAGGCTTTGGCCTTTTTGCATAACCTTTAGCTTGACGTTACATTCACATTGCCTTATAATAAAGGGGTCTGAAGCCTCTCAGGCTTCCGAAACGGTTTGCAAAAATCAAACCTTTTCGTACGCGACTGAATGTTACGCAATTTCCTAATACGTTAAAAACACGCAATGAAGGAGGCTGATCCCCCGTGATTATTGACCGCATCGAGGAACAGGAGCGTTATTACCCGCTTCATCCCGATATGGAGCTGGCGTTCGCGTTCCTCGCTGAGGCGCCCGATCTCGAGCCCGGCCGTTACGAGCTTGAAAACGGCCTGTTCGCGACGGTTTCCGAGGGCGATACCCGCCAGATGGATACCGTTTCGCTGGAAGCCCACAAGAAATACATCGACCTTCAATACTGCATCGCCGGCGGCGAGCGCATGTCCTGGGCGCATATTCAGGAGCTGAACGCGACGACGGACGACCCGGAAAACGACAACTATTTCTATACCGGCACATCGACGTCGGTCTCCATCCGGCCGGGCATGTTCTATGTGATGTTCCCCAGCGACGGCCACAAGGCCGCCTGCCATCACGAGTTCCAGAAGCACTACCGCAAGGTGGTCGTCAAAATCCCGATCGTTCATCAGGAAAACGACTAACTAAAGGGCCGCAATCAGCTTGCGGCTTTTTTGAAATATGGCATGGCCGCTGTCCTCCCAGGGGCATGCTGTATGATAGATGAAATTTTTAAGCTGTATCGTGAGGATATCACCATGAAAACAATTTTTTGAATTTGATCCCTGGCGGCTGATTGAAACCGAGCTGCACAAAGGACGACATGCGCCTGTCCGAATCCATGACCTCCATCGGCAACGGCCACATGGGCATGCGCGGCAACTTTGAAGAGCGCTATTCCGGCGACAGCCACCGCGGCACCTATCTGGCGGGCGTCTGGTTCCCGGATAAGACGCGCGTGGGCTGGTGGAAAACGGCTATCCGCAGTATTTCGGCAAGGTCATCAACGCGATGAACATCATCTCCCTGCGCGTTCGCATCGACAGGGAGGACGTCGATCTGTACGAGGACGACGTGGTTTCCTTCTCCCGCGTGCTGGATATGCGCGCGGGCGTGCTCACCCGCGAATTTGTCATCCGCCGCGAAAAGGGCACGGTGCGCGTCTCCTTCGAGCGCTTCGTTTCCGTGGCGAGGCCGGAGCTGATGGCGCTGCGCTGCCGCGTGACGGCGGATTACGACTGCAAGGTTGCGCTGATCCCCGCCATCGACGCGAACGTGCGCAACGAGGATTCCAACTACGACGAGACCTTCTGGCTCTTTGAGGGCGAGGACGAGGATAAAAACGGCGTGCTCACCGTGCGCACCCGCACCCGCGAAAATCCCTTCGGCACGCCGCGCTTCGCCGTCTGCGGCGCAATGGCCGCCGTGCCGACCGAAAAGCCGAAGAAGAACCGCGTCACCATCGAGGAGGGCTATGTCTCCCGCAAGTTCGTCTTTGACGTCGAGGCCGGGCAGACCGTCGGCTGCGACAAGTTCGTCTGCGTGGCGACCGACCGCGACCACAAGGACGACGAGCTGACCGGCGCCGCGACGGCGGGCGTGCTCAGCGCGCAGGAAGCGGGCTACGACGCGCTGCGCCGCGAGCAGGAGCGCGCGTGGGCGCGCTGCTGGGAAAAGGCCGACGTGCGCATCGACGGCGACGTGGCCGGTCAGCAGGGCATCCGCTTCAACATCTTCCAGCTCTTTCTCCACCTATTACGGCGAGGACGCGCAGCTCAACATCGGCCCCAAGGGCTTCACCGGCGAAAAATACGGCGGCGCGACCTATTGGGGACACGGAGGCCTACTGCCTGCCCATGTACACCGCCATCGCGGGCGAGGAAGTCGCGCGGAACCTGCTCAAATACCGCTGGCTGCAAATCGACGGCGCGTACCACAACGCGCGTCAGCAGGGTCTGCCGGGCGCGCTCTATCCGATGGTGACGTTCACGGGCGTCGAGTGCCACAACGAGTGGGAGATCACCTTCGAGGAGATCCACCGCAACGGCGCCATCGCCTATGCCATCTACGCCTACACGCAGTACACCGGCGACCGCAGCTACCTCGATCAATACGGCATCGACGTGCTGCTGGGCATCGCGCGGTTCTGGGCGGGCGCGTGCATTACTCCAAGCGCGCGAATCAATACATGATCCACGGCGTAACCGGCCCGAACGAATACGAAAACAACGTCAACAACAACTGGTACACCAACCGCATGACCGCCTGGGAGCTGGCCTACACCGCCGAGCAGCTCATGCTCATCCCGCGCGAAAAGGCGCAGACGCTCGGCGTGAACGCCGAGGAGATCCGCCGCTTCCGCGAGATCAGCGAAAAGATGTACCTGCCCTACGACGAGGAGCTGGGCGTGTTCGTGCAGCACGATACCTTCCTTGACAAGGATCTGATGCCCGCCGACGCGCTCTCCCCGGCGGATCGCCCGCTGAACCAGAAGTGGAGCTGGGATCGGATTCTGCGCTCCTGCTTCATCAAGCAGGCCGACGTGCTGCAAGGGCTGTATTTCCTCGAGCCCCTCTACGACAAGGAGACCATCCGCCGCAATTTCGAGTTCTATGAGCCGATGACCGTACACGAATCGAGCCTGTCCCCGTGCGTACACAGCATTCTGGCCGCGAGTGTGGGCAAGCTGGAGAAGGCGCAGGAGCTGTACCGCCGCACGGCGCGCCTCGATCTGGATAACATCAACAACGACACCTGCGACGGCCTGCACATCACCTCGATGGCCGGAAGCTGGCTTTCCATCGTGCAGGGCTTTGCGGGTATGCGCACGCTGACCGGCAGCCTGAGCTTTGACCCGCAGCTCCCCGACGGGTGGGACGGCTACGCCTTCAAGATCGTCTATCGCGGCCGGCTGATTGAGGTCAGCGTCTCCCGCGAGGGCACGGGCTGAAGCTGCTTTCCGGCGAAGCGCTGACCGTCATGCTGCACGGGCACGAGGTTCGCCTTGCCCCGGTGGAGGCTGACGCATGATCGACATCGCCGTCATCGGCGCGGGGCCTGCGGGATACAGCGCCGCCATCACCGCCAGAAAGCGCGATCAATCCGTCGTCGTCATCGGCCAGAATACCGGCTGGCTCGCCCGCGCGGAGCACGTCGCCAACTATCCCGGCCTGCCCGATATCTCCGGGCGCGACCTGTTGAGCGCCATGGCGAATCAGGCGCAGGCGCTGGGCGCGGAGCTGCGCCCCGGCGTCGTCCATCAGGTGATCGGCATGGGCGATTCGTTCGCGCTCGCTGGGCGCGGATTTCATCGAGGCTCGGCACGTCATCCTCTGCACCGGCGCCAGGCAGCCCAAGCTGCTCCCCGGCGAAAACGAGCTGCTCGGGCGCGGCGTCAGCTATTGCGGCACCTGCGACGGCATGCTCTACCGGGGCAGGCGCGTCGCCGTGATCGCGCAGGGGCCGGAAGCCGTGAGCGAAGCCAATTTCCTCGCCGGGCTCTGCCGCGAGGTCGTCTATTTCGGCAAGCCGGAGGACGCGCTCGACCCCCGTATCGTCGTCAGCGGCCAAAAGCCGGAAGCGATTTTGGGCGAGGCTTCCGTTTCCGGCCTTCGCGCCGGGGGCGAAGACCTGCCGTTTGACGGCGTGTTCATCTTTCGCGAGGCGGCGGCGCTCTCCGCGCTGCTGCCCGGGCTTGAGATGGACGGCGCGTTCATCCGCGTAGACCGCAGGATGCAGACGAATCTGCCCGGCGTGTTCGCCGCGGGCGACTGCACCGGCCTGCCTTTGCAGGTCGCCAAGGCCGTCGGCGAGGGCTGCGTCGCCGCCATTTCCGCCGCAACCGCCTGATTTTTTTTCCCATGATTTACGCCGTTTTGCCGTAAAATCATGGGAATTTTTTTTTTCCTTGTCCGCGCAAAGCGTCCGTGTTATAATCAATTATGAACATATACACAGAAAGGTTTGTTTTTCTGCCAAACGGTTTTGGATTCGACGGAAGGAGGCAAACAGGTGAGAACGATTGAAACGGGCAGGGCGATTGTCGATATCGTCGCTTGGCCCGAGGATCGCCCCCTGGGAGGGGCGCTATCAGACGTCCAGCCAGATCGAGGGCGGGCTTTGCCGGCTTGTGCTTTCGCCCGACGTCTTTCACGATGCGGCGCGCGCCAACACCGCTTATCGCCGCTTCGCCCGGAAGATCGAGCGCGCGGGGCTGACCCCGCCGAACGTGCTCTTTTCGCCACATGGTTTCGCGCACATCGCAAAACGTGTTCTGCATCCTGACCACGACGGAGTCCGTGTTCAACTCGGCCTGCTCCGTCGGCAAATTCTACGTTGTGGAATCCGGCATCGACGAGCGCCGCCGCCTGTGCGCCGTCCGCGTGCGCGATCATGTTTCCCCAATAACCCGCAGGAGAACGTCATGTAATATGCAGCCATTGCCGAAAGAATTTGAAGAACAAATGAAGCGCCTGCTCGGTGAAGCAGGCTTTTTGCGTATCTTAACGCGCTGAATCAGCCGTATACCCGCGCGCTGCGCGTCAACCTGCTCCTCCGCCCGGATGGAACGCCGCCCTGCCCCATCGAGGGCTCGGCGCGCCCGTCCCGTGGGCGAAGGGCGCGTATTTCGTCGAGGGCGACGCACGCCCCGGCCTGTCGCCGCTGCACGAGGGCGGCCTGTTTTACATGCAGGAGCCGAGCGCCCTGACCGCCGTCACCGCGCTCGATCCCCAGCCCGGCGAGCGGGTGCTGGATTTGTGCGCCGCGCCGGGCGGCAAGAGCACGCAGATTGCCGCGCTGATGGCGGGGCGCGGGCTGCTCTGCTGCAACGAGCCCATCCCCAGCCGCGCGCAGATTCTCTCCCGCAACATCGAGCGCATGGGCGTTCGCAACGCCGTCGTGCTCAGCGCCATGCCGGATGCGCTCGCGCCGCGCTTCCCCGCGTTTTTCGACCGCATTTTTGCGGACGCGCCCTGCTCCGGCGAGGGGCATGTTCCGCCGCCAGCCGGAAGCGCGCGACGAATGGGACGCCGACGCCCCGCGCCGCTGCGCCGACCGCCAGATGGAAATTTTGGCGCAGGCCGCGAAGATGCTCCGCCCCCGGCGGCACGATGGTCTATTCCACCTGCACGTTCAACGACACGGAGAACGAGGGCGTGCTCCGGCGCTTTCTGGCGCTGCACCCGGAGTTTTCGCTCGCGCCGTTCGCCCTGCCCGGCCTGCCCGAGGCGAAGGACGGCTATCTGCACCTCTATCCGCACGAGGTGCGCGGCGAGGGGCATTTCGTCAGCCGCCTGAAAAAAGCCGGCGAGGCTGACGAATCCGACGCGCCTGTTCAGGCCGTTCCCCAGCGGAAAGCGCCCGCCCGCGCCGCCGCCAAGGGCAAAGCGCCCGCGTCCATCGCCCTGCCGGATGTGTTTTCCGATGTGTTCGCGCCGGAGCGGCTGTATACGGCGGGCGACGCGCTCTGGATGCTGCCGGAGGGAATTTCCATCGAGCGGCTCAGCGGCCTGCGCGTGCTGCGCACGGGGCTTTGCTCGCGCATGCGGAGGGAAAGCGCAGCGAGCCGGATCACGCGCTGGCCATGGCGCTTCGCCCGGAGGAAGCCGCGCGAACCGCAAGCCTGACGCAGGCGCAGGCGCTGGCCTATCAGGCGGGCGAAACGCTGTCGCTCGGCGACCTGCCCGGCGGCTACACCCTGCTCTGCTGCGAGGGCGTTTCGCTCGGCTGGGGCAAGCAGGCGGGCGGCCTGATGAAAAACCACTATCCCAAGGGTCTGCGGCGAAGATGAGAGCGGGCTGCGTTTCCGCCGAAGTTTGCAAACGTCATAGTCTCGCTCACGCGGGCGGTTTTATGCAATTTTCTATATACCTACCAATCATTGAGCAAAAAGCGAATGTTGCACAACGCACGGGCGCGCAATGCGCGCCCCTACGGCACGACGGCGTAATGCGCAGTTACTTTTTTCCGCAACATTGTAGGGGCGCGCATCGCGCGCCCGTTATCGGAATTTGCCGAAATATGTACCTAAAAAGGGATCGCGGCGATTTTTGCCGCGATCCCTTTTCTTATGACACCTGAAATTTACAAACCCATATGTATGGCGTTATTCCACCGGCACGAGCTGGCCGTCCGCGCCGATCTTCATCACGTCGTCATCCACGCCGCCGACGACGAGCTGATCCGCGTCGTTGAGGCCGTACTGATCGTAGGCCGCGCGCAGGTCGGAAACGTTATACTGCATCACCGCCGCGCCGTTCTTATCCAGCAGGGTCACGGTCGTGATGTTCGTGCGTTCAAAGACCTCCAGCACCTTTTCGTCAAAGCGCATCGTCAGCTTCTCCGGCGCGACGGTATTGACGCGCAGGCTGATGCCCTTGCTCTTATCCGCGTTCCAGTTCAGGCGCTCGCGCATCGTCACCGGCTGGCCGTCGATCAGCAGGCGCAGGTTGTAGCTGTGGTAGCCCAGATACAGCTGCTTTTGATCCAATACGGGCTGCCGTATACGCCGCCGATGGCCTCGGCCTGACGCTTCATTTCCATGTCGTGGCGGATTTTTCTTCCTCGCTCGGGCCTTCGTCCTCGCCGACGGTTCGGGTCACGATAAAGTCCTTTTATGTTCGTCCCCATTTTCGTCTTCCCAATACAGCCTCACGAGAATGTTGTATGTGCCGGACGCATCGAGGGAGAACATGCGGTCAACCAGCTTTTCGGCTTCAGCCTGCGTCCCGTCCTTTACATCATCCCAGACATACGCCGTAATATTCGAGTATGTGTGTTCTTCATTGTTGTCATCGTAAAGGCCTATTTCGCCCATGTTTAACGTTCCCTTGTTCGTCAAATGGCTGTTCCCGGAGATAATCGCGCTTACGGATTCGTCACCGATAACGCCTTCGTTAACGAGTTTGACTTCGCCATTCCCTCGGTAGACATCCATACGAATCCAGTCTTTGTGTCTTTATCCAAGACAACGTAGTACTTTCCCTCTTCTGCGTCAATGCTCAGCTCATCCATCTGAACGCCGTTGAAGTAAATTTTTCCATTTGCATCCAGATAATAAGAAGAGATAAATACCCCTCAAGCTCGCCGCCCGTAATGGTATAGGTATCCCCATCCCTTGTGGCGGTCAGCTTACCATCCGTGTACGAACCCTTTGTCCTCAAACCACCGACAACATCTTTCCAAGTCACGGCGCTTGCGCTCATCGGCGTCAGCAGAATCATGGCCGCAGTCGATAGAGCAATCACTTTTTTCAACATAGAAATGTCCCCTCCCTTAAGCGGTTGTTTTGATGACATTCATTATACGCCAAACATTTCCAAATATCAATAAATCATGCGTTTTTTTGTGTTTTTCCTATAAAGTTTGGGAATATGCGGCGCAAAAACACGCTTCCGCCAAGGCCTGCGCAAATCCTGATAACGGGCGCGCGATGCGCGCCCCTACAACATTGCGAAAAAAGCAACCGCACATTATGCTGCTGTGCCCGTAGGGGCGCGCATTGCGCGCCCGCGTTTTATGCCGAATTTGCTTTTTGCTCAATGATTGATGCAACAAAAAAATCGCCGATTTCGTTCGGCGACTAAAAAGATCATTCTTTCCTTCTGGAAATCTCCGCGCCGAGGCTGTTGAGCTTCTCTTCCAGATGCTCGTAGCCGCGGTCGATGAAATGCGTGTTATAGATTTCGGTCGTGCCCTGCGCCATCAATCCGGCGATCACCAGCGCCGCGCCCGCGCGCAGGTCGGTGGCCTCGACGGCCGCGCCGTGCAGCTGGGGCACACCTCGATCACGGCGGTCTGCTCATAGATGCGCACCCGCGCGCCCATGCGCTCCATCTCCGACAGGTGGCGGAAGCGGGATTCGAAAATGTTTTCCACCACGGTCGATGTGCCCGTCGCGGTGCAGAGCAGCGCGCTCATGGGCTGCTGCAAATCGGTCGGGAAGCCGGGGTAGACCTGCGTTTTGAACGTCACCGCGCGGTGATCGCCGATCGAACGGACGCGAATCGCGTCGTCCCGCTCCTCCACGCGCGCGCCCATCTCCAGCAGCTTGGCGGTCAGTGCCTCCATGTGCGTGGGGATGCAGCCGCAGATCGTCACATCGCCATGCGTCGCGGCGGCGGCAATCATCAGCGTGCCCGTCTCGATCTGATCCGGAATGACGGCATACGGGCGGCGGCTTTGCAGCCGCTCCACGCCGCGAATGCGAATCACATCCGTGCCCGCGCCCTTGACGCGGCAGCCCATGGAGTTCAGGAAGTTCGCCAGATCGACGATGTGCGGTTCCTTGGCGGCGTTGTAAATCGTCGTCGTGCCGCTTGCGCGGGAGGCCGCCAGCATGACGTTGATCGTGCCGCCGACGGTGACCATATCCATGAACACGTCCGAGCCAATCAGCCCGTCCGTCTGCGCCACGACGAGGCCGCGCGTCGTCTCCACCTTTGCGCCGAGCGCGCGCATGCCCTTTGATGTGCTGATCGATCGGCCTGCGCCCGATATCGCATCCGCCCGGCAGGGGGCACCTGCGCCCGGCCGAAGCGCGCCAGCAGCGCGCCGATGTAATACGACGACGCGCGCATCCGGCGGCAGAGCTCCAGCGGCACATCCGTGCGGTCGATGGTGCTGGAATCGACCTCCATCACGCCCATGTCGGGATCCCAGTTGACCTTCGCGCCCAGATGGCGCAGCGTCTCCACCGAAACGTTGACGTCCTCGATGTTCGGCAGATTTTCGATCACGCAGGGCGTTTCGCTGAGGATCGAGGCGGAAATCACCGCGACCGAAGTATTCTTGCCGCCGCTGACGCGCACGGTTCCCTCCAGCCGCTGCCCACCCGTGATGAGCATTCTCTCTTCTGCCATGATGATCCTCCTTATGATTACCGGTCGCCCGGTGCTGTGTCTTTAGCCTTTATATTATACACGGATTGGCGCACTTTGGCAAGTCAGGCGAAAAACGGCGCGCCGGCCATGTTCACACGTCCGTTTTTTACACCTGATACCCCATCCCTGGCCGAACCAGATACAGCACGCGCTCCCGCACCGGCCTGCCCGTGATGCCCGCGCGTGAGCGCCTGCGCGTACAGCTCCAACTGTGGCCGATGGCGCTCAATCGCCCCGGCCGCGTCCGCGTCGGTCTTATAATCCACCAGCACCCACGCGCCGCGCTCGATAAAGCAGCAGTCGATCACGCCCTGCAAAAGCTGCGCGCCGTCCTCGGTCTCCCGGCGATAGGTGAACGCCCATTCGCGGTGCAGCTCCTCCGCGGCCAGCATGCGCACGCCCAGCGGCGAGGGCGAACAGACGCACGAGCAGACGCGGATGCACGGCGGCCAGCTCGTTTTCGCTGACGACGCCTTTTTCCAGCAGTGCCGCGCGCTGGCGGTCGATCTCCGCCGCGAGGTCGCGCGTTGCCCGCAGCGCGTCAAAATCGAGCATGCGCATCATGCGGTGGAACGCGGTGCCGATCTGCGCGCCGGTCATCTGCTGCTCCTCCATGAAACGCGGCAGGCGCATCAGCGGCGCGTCCGGCAGGGCTCGTCCTCCTGCGCGGCGCGCTTTTCATCGCGCAATACGGCGCTGACCGTCGTTTTTCGCACGGCAGTTCTGACCCCGGTTTGAAATTCATCAGGCGGGTCAGCGCCTGTCCTTCGGCGCGGCGGCCAGCTCGGCCAGCAGGCGCAGCACCGCGTCCTCCGTGCGCCGGGGCAGTTCGCCCGCCGCGCCGCCGACATGGGCGAACACGCGCCACGCGGAATTCCCCAGCCGAACGGCTTCTTCCCGGATGGTCAGGCTCGCCCCTGGCTTCGATCAGCGCGGGCGCGATCATGTCAGGCCGGTGTGCATCTGCGAAATGTCCGCGCCCCTCCATGCCTCGGGCGGCTTATCCCCTGCGACGCTGCCGACCAGAATCAGCTGCTCCTGCGCACGCGTCAGCGCGACGTAGAGCACGCGCACCTCCTCAGCAAGCTGCTCCTGCTGTGCCTTTTTGACACGAATCGCGCGGCGCAGCAGCGTGTCGCGTTCGCTGTTCATCTCTGTGTCCACATGGCAGACCCACGCCCAGCTCCGCATCCATCAGCACCTGCGCGCGCAGGATTGCCTGCTCATCCGCCGCCCCAGCGCCAGCAACAAAGACGACCGGAAATTCGCGCCCTTGTCTTGTGCGTCGTCATGATGCGCACCACGTCCTCGCTCTCGCCGATGGCGCTGGCGCTCATGCTGTCGCCGCCCGCGCGCAGCCGCTCGGCATAGCGCAAAAACATGGAGCGAGCCGCCCTGCGTGCTGGCAAACGTCCGCGCCCGCGCGGTCAGCAGATGCAGGTTCGCCTGCCGCGCCGCGCCGCCCGGCAGCGCGCCCGCCCGCGCCAGAAAGCCCGTTTCGGCATAGATGCGCTCGATCAGCCGATCCACGCCCTGATTGCGCGCGCAGAGCCGCCAGCGCGCGCGCTTTTGCCTCAAACGCGCGCAGTTTCTCGGCCAGCGCGTCGTCCATCTCTTTCGCGATAGCGGCGCACCGCCTCATGATAGGGCGTTTTGACGTCCGGCGTATAGATTCGAATCTGCGCCAGCTCGCTCTCCTCAAGCCCCAGCGCCGGGCCGCGCAGGGCGGCGAGCAGCGGCTCGTCCCGCGCGCCGTTCTCGATGGTCTGCAAAAGCGCCGTCATGGCGCGAATCTCCGGGATATCGAAATACCCCCTCGCCCGCATCGCAGAACACCGGAATCCCTCCGATTCCAGCATCTGCGCGGCCAGCGGCGCGCTCCCGCGCACCGCGCGCATCAGCACCGCCATGTCGCGATAGCGCAGCGGCCTTTCCGTCTCGGTCTTCGCGTCGTAAAACGGCGTGCCGACCAATTCGCGGATGCGCGCGGCGACAACCTTCGCCTCCCGCTCGACGGCGGCCAGCTCCCGCCCGCGTTCTCGTCCTCCTCCGCGCCGTCCTCGCCGGGCTGATAGAGCACGTGCAGCTCCACGGGCGGATCGTCCTCCGCGCGCGGGCAGGCCGCAGAAGAGCTTTTCACGCTCGTCGTATTCGATTTCCGTCCTCCGCGCGCATGATGCGGCCGAAAACCGCGTTTGCCGCCTCCAGCACGTTCGCGCGGGAGCGGAAGTTTTTCTGCAAATCATGCGCCGCTCTTTTTCGCGCTCCGGCCTGTCAAACCGCGCCGCCTTTTGCAGAAACAGCGACGGTTCGGCCTGCCGGAAGCGATAGATGCTCTGTTTCACGTCGCCGACGAGGAACAGCCCGTCCTCCCGCGCAAAGCTGCCGACGATGGCCTCCTGAATCGCGCTGGAATCCTGATATTCGTCGATGAACACGTAGCGGTATTGCGCGGAGCGACGCGCGCACCTCGGGCAGCGCCAGCGCCGCGAGCGCGTTGTGTTCGAGGTCGTTAAATCCATCATGCCGCGCTGGCGCTTGGCCGCCGTGTAGAGCGTGTCGTATGTCTTGGCCAGCTCGGCCAGCCCGTCCAGCGGCGCGGCCGTCATGCGGATATCCGCCGCCGCGTCCTCCAGCGTCAGCGCAAAAGGCCGTCTGCACATCCGCGACGGCCTTTTTGAGCGCGTCGCGCCGCGCCTTCACCCGGTCGGCGATATCCCGTCGAACAGATCCGTCTTTTTTTTTCGCCCCAGCGTCGCGAACGTCACGCCGTGCAGCGCGTCGTGCAGCGCGGCATAGCCGCCCGCCGCCGCCGCGGCCAGATCCGCCGTGAGCTGCACATCCATGCCGCAGGCCGCCGCGTAATGCAGCGGGCCGTTTTCCCCCTCGCAGAGCGCCAGCGTCTCCCGCGCGTTGGCGCAGAGGCGCTCCAGCCTGCGCCCCGCAAAATCCGCCAGCAGCCGCGCGGCGGGACTTTGTTCAAACGCCTCGCCCGTCAGGCGCACGCGTCTCCTGCGCGCGCGCAAGGAACGCCCACGGATCGGGGCGCGTCATCATAAACCGATGCAGCGCGAACGCCAATTCGCTCAGTTCCTCCTGCGTATAGCACCTGTCCGCCGCGAGGAAAGCGTCGCTGCCCACCTCGTAGCAGCTATATATCGCGTCCTCCATCGCCTGATGACTGAGCACGCCGCACTCCTGCTCGTCGCCGATGCGAAAGCCGGGGTCGATGGAAAGCGCCTGAAAGTGCTCGCGCAGCAGATTGCCGCAGAACCTGTGCAGCGTGGAGATGCTCGCGCGGGAGAGCGCCATCACCTGTTCGCCCAACGCCGGATCTTCCCGCGCGGCTTTGCCGAGCGCCTCGCCGATGCGCTGGCGCATTTCGCCCGCCGCCGCGTTGGTGAACGTGACGACCAGCATGTTTTCAATCGGGCAGCCTCGCGCACGAGCTGCACGATGCGCTCCACCAGCACGGCCGTCTTGCCCGAGCCCGCCGCCGCGCAGACGATCAGGCTGTGCCCCTGGTCGGCGATGGCGTCGCGCTGCTGCTCTGTCCATTTCGGCATGGTGATTTCCTCCCCGACATTCAAGATATAGCTCATTGCCATTATAACACAAAAGGCCACCTGCGCCCTCATCGTTTTTTACGCACGAAAAAGGCCGCCTCTCTCAAGAGGGGCGGCCTCGTTTAGCGCCTTGGCTCAACGTCCATTATGCGCTTATTCTGCTTTGAGCGTTACAGCCGGACGAACCAGCGCGCCGGAATTGACGTTAACAGAACGCACCATTGTCATCTGAGACCCATCCTCGGAGAACGTTATCTCGACAGTATCTACAAACGCCATCGACGGATATCTCCACGTCAGCCGCAGCGTCGTGTCATCCTTCCATTCGCCATACGCCGTATACGGGTTCGATTTCATTTTGATACTGATGATGCAGATAATTGCCCGTCATGAGTCGTGCCGCCATCCATCCATTCGCCAATGCCGTTGCGGATGGGTATGCTCGCCGCGCTGGTCAACCATGATGAAATCGATGTAGCCCCTTTTCCACGTCCAGCTTGATGCTGGTGATCCCGTCCTCGTTTTCTTCGGCCTTGAAGCCCTTTTCATCCACTTTTTCCGCAATCGGGGAATCCGTCAAAATCGGGTTTTGCAGCAGGTTCAGCGTCTGTCCCTTAGCGGCAACCGTCTCCTGCATGGCCTTATCCGCCTTGGCGGGCGCGATCATCGCAGAATTGATGATATCGTATTCTTCATTTGTCTTCTTGGTACCCGCCGTTCCCGCGACGACCATGTTGAGTTCCGGCACAAGAATGACGATCTGGCCGTATGCGCCTCCTGCGGTGTAATTTCCATCATGCTTATCCGTCCAGTGGAACGCATAGTCTCCTTGACCTTCATAAACTTTGTCAATGCCGATCGCCATCCGGCACCATTCTTCCGTGAGAATCTGCTTTCCATTCCACTGACCCATATTCAGGAACAGATTACCCACCTTCAGCATGTCCTCCGTCGTGCAGGACACGCCGTTGCCGCCAGAACAAATTCCCTCGGGGCTGAGATCCCACGTGAAATGCTCCATGCCAAGCTCGCTGAATCCGCTTTCAAGCAATAGCTCCAGACAGGTCTTGCCCGTCGCCTTTTTGCACCATCGCCGAAACCGCGTAGGCGTTGCCGCTGGAATACTGATAATGCGTGCCCGGTTCATACGGCACAGGCTCGGCAAAGAACGCTTCCAGCCAGCTGGTCTTCAGCGGACGCCACTCGCTGCCGCTAATCATGCGGCCATATCCGCCGTTCATCGTAATCAGATAGCGCAGCGTCACCTTTTGCAGATTTTCACTGGATTTTCCGGCGCAAGCTCGGGGGAACATGTCAATCAGCCGATCATCCAGATTCAGATCTCCGTTCGTCACAGCCACGCCTGCCGCAGCGTTTGTAAACAGCTTGGTCAGCGAATGAACAATATGCGGCGTATCCGGGCCGTAGGGATTCCAAAATCCTTCAAAAATCACTTCATTATCGACCGACACCAACAGGCTGTGCATTTCGATTCCCGCCTGCTCAAGCTGGTCAAGCATATCGTATAGATAAGAAGGATCAATGCCCTTTTCAAGCGGCGTGGTTCGCGGTAATTTTGAACTTTTTAACCGGTTCCTCATACGTGTATGCCATTGCTGAATTCATCGTAGCCAGCATCGCGATCATCACGAGAACAGAAACCACCAGTTTCTTCACTCGTATTCCTCCTTTAACTCATTTCGTTTTGTACTCTTCCTACTACGCCAAACAGGGTATTCCGGACTGCCCTGCGAGCTTCTTCCATCTTTTAAAATCATTATATTCAAGCATTACTTTTTGTGTCAAATATTTCTTTTCTTATAGAATCCATATACGATTATGTATATAAACTCCAAATTCATTTCCATCTTTTGACAATTTTGTTTATCATTTAATATCAAAATTGCCTTTCATTTATTAATTAAAGCGCTTTCATTCAGCCTATAGCGCTTATCGTGCCAGACAGAAAATCCGTCTCACTACATAATTTTATTGACTTTTCTGACACAATACATCGCCTGATGAGGTTTTCATGCGTTTCCGGCGACATTGTGGGCGCGGTCAACTTGCAGACCCACCCAAAACATGATATACTTTCTACAAACAAGCGGCCTGACGCCGCCTGCGCCTTGGCCAAAACCCACTATGAAAAACGGAGGTCTTCCTGATGAAAAAATGGCTTGCCGCGCTGCTGCTGGCGCTGCTTCTGCCCGCCTGTGCGCTCGGCGACAGCGAGGGCGTCATCGTTCAATCCTCCTGCAACATCGTGCAGAGCGGGAATTACTATCTGGCGTATTGCTTCGCGCAGGTGCACAACAACGCCTCGACGGTGATCTGTCTGGATCGGGGCACGTTCGACCTGCAAAGCGGCGAAACGCTGCTCTCCACCAGCGAGGTCACGCAGATCTGGCCGTACTTCCTCAACCCCGGCGAGGACGGCTATCTGTTTGACATCGTTTCCTTCGAGCCGGATGAAAACGGCAACCCTGTCGTTCCCTCCATCACGGGCATTTCCTGCAACCTGACCTATCTGCCGGTGGATGCGGCGTTTGCCAATTATGACCTTTCGGCGGTTTCGGAAATCGTTCAGGACGCCTCCGGCGACATAGGCGTGATCTGCCGCCCGACCACCTCGACGGAAATGGATGCCTATAACCCGACCGTGGCCATCGGCCTGTATACGGACAGCGGCGCGATGCTCTATTCGGACGGCGACGCTCCAGGACGTGGGCATTCCGGCGGGCGGCACGGTGCTGGTTCGCTTCGACGTGGACGAGGCCTTTGTCGCCCAGTGGCAGAGCTATGGCGCGATGCCGACGCAGGTTCACACCAACGCCGCGTTCCGGCACGACGAGGATTAAAGCATAAAGATGATAAACGCCTCCCCTCGATGCAGCGGGTGGAGGCGGACGATAAGGGAGGATTTGGGGGATGGAAAAAAGACGATTCGCTCCGGCGCCGTTTGTCTTCGCGGGCGCGGGCGTGATGGCTGTCGCGCTGACGATGGCCTCGGCTCCTTCGTCAGCTACCCGGTCGCGCTGGCCGTCGGCGCGGCGGGCTACGCGCTGGGGCGGAAAAAATACCCGGATCGCGTGATCGAGGTGGAAACCGCGCCGAAATCCGGCAACGCCGAGGTGGACGCGCTCATCCGCGAGGCGCGCGGCCAACTGGATCAGATTGCCGCCGCCAACGACGCGATTGCCGACCCGGCGCTTTCCCGCCAGATTGAGGATATCGAGGCGACCTGCCGCCTGATTTTGCAGCGGCTCGAGGAACAGCCGAACATGCTCTCCCAGCTTCGCACGTTCCTGCGCTACTATCTCCCCGCGACGCTCAAGCTCTTAAACGCCCGCGCCGCTGGAAGCGGAGGTCAGCGCCAGAGCGCGGACATCGCCGCGCGCATCGCCAAGCCGTCGAGCAGGTGCAATCCGCGTTTCACAAGCAGCTTGACGCGCTCAACGAGTTCCGCTTCATCAATCTGGAAAGCGAAATGGACGTGCTGGCGGACATGCTCAAATCCGACGGTCTGACCGCCGAGCCGGACGCGCCCGCCGCCAAGGAAGCGGAAGCGCCGCAGGAGGACGACCCCTTCGCCTCGCTCTTCGCCAAGGGGGAAAAAAGTAAATGGGTGAATTTTCGGATTCGCGCTCGTGCCCGAGCAGGGGCGCAATCCCGCAGAAGGGGTCAGCTCGATCCCGACATGCAGCGGCGCATCGAGGCGATGGCGCGCGCATCGACCTGAGCGACAACGCCGCCGTGATGGGCTTCGGCGCGCGGGCGCAGAAGGAAATGGGCGCGTTTTTCGGATATCGCGCTCCAGCAGATGCTCCGGCAGGATATCCAGCCGCTGGAAAGCGTGATGCAGACGCTGGCCGAGCAGATCAAGGCCTGCTCGTTCACGGCGCAGGCCAAGGGCTTTTTTCCGCCGGGTGTTCGGCGGCGCGGCGCCGCTCTCCGAGGTGCAGGGCCGCTTATGAAAAGGCCATCCCCAAAATCAACGCCTGTGCGGACGAGATGACCGACCGCCGCGTTGCGCTCATGCGCGACAGCGCGCTGCTGGATCGCCTGTACGAGCGCAACGAGGGGCTTTACCGCGAGCTGTGCTCGCTGATCGTCGTCGGCGACGAAGCCGTCGCGCAGGCAGGGCGCGGGGCGAAAGCCCGCAGAACGTCGCCCGGATGGAGCGGCGCGTGCAAGATCTGCGTGTCACGCAGATCGCCTCCACCCAGCTCGCCGCGCAGATTCGCGCCGTTCAGGCCAGCGACGAGACGACCTGCTCCCGCTTGCAGGCCGCGCTGGAAGTGACCATCCCGCTCTGGAAGAGCCAGATGGCCGCGGCGCTCGGTCTCGCCCGCGCCACCGATTCGCTGACGATGCAAAGGCGCGTCGGCGAACAGGCCGCGCGCGACGTCAGGCGCGGCGCGCGGGAGCTGGCCGAACAGACGAAGGCCTATGCCGCCGCCGACGCGGACAGCGACCGGCAGCGCGCGCAGCAAACCGCCGAATCCCTGCTGGCCGAGCTGGCCGACATCGAGCAATCGCTTTCCGAACAGGAAAAAATCCGCCGCGCTGAGCAAAGCGCAGAAAGAGGTGTTTGATTATGCCCGCTTACGCGACCCAATCCGCGCCGAAACAGGCGCAGGGCAACCCGCAGCAGCAGAAGCAGCCGAAGCAGGAAGCGCCCAAGGGGCTGGCCGCCCTGCCGCAGGGCGCGGGCGTCGCCGCGCTGGTCGTGATGCTCGCGCTGGCGCTGCCCATCGGCAACTTCCGCGCGCTGCAAAACGCAACGCCGCAGGCGTTCATCCGTCAGGGCGATGTGAAGTCCATCGTGGAGGATCGCATCAGCGCCGCGCAGAACGCCGTGACCGTCGCCCAGCGCGGCAGCGTCAGCCAGACGACGCTCGACGACGTGAGCAGCGCCATCAAGGCCATGCAGAGCGCCAAGACCGCCCGCGACATCAGCCGCGCGGATCAGCAGCTCACCGTCGCCGTCAGCCAGCTTGTGGACGACGCGACCCTGACCAGCGCCGAGGACGAGCGGATGCTCACCCGCGCGGCGGATACCTTCGCCGAACAGGGCAGCTTCCTGCGCCAGGAGGCGCGGTCGTATAACCAGAAGGCCGAAAAGACGGAAAAGCTCTATGAAAAACTGCCGACCAAGTTCCTGCTGGCTGAGCCGGACATGTACGAGGGCATTTAAGTGAGCATTTTTCCGGTCTGAGCCTTGAAAACCTGCAAATCGCGATGGAAACGGCGAAGCGCTCCCCCAAGGCGCTCGCCGCGCTGGCCATCGTCGCGGTGGTCGCGGTCGCGGCCGTCGGCTTTGCCGGCCACATGATCGCGCACCATGTCGGCGGGTTCTACGCGCGCATCGAGGAAGAAGACGAGCGCGCCCGCATGGAAGAAGAACAGGCGGCGAAGAACGCCGCCCAAGAGGGGAATCACCAGAAAGGGGAAACGCAATGAAAAAAGTTTGGGCACTCATAACGGCGCTGGCCTTGATGCTGGCGCTGGCCGTCGGCGCTTCGGCCGCCGTACCGAAAAAGCCGAGCGAATTTGCCTATGCGTATGATTACGACGGTTCGGTGCTTTCCAGCTCGACCCTCGATACCATCGCGCAGTATGGCGCGGCGCTTGAAGACGCAACCGGCATTCAGGCCGTCGCCGTCGTCGTGGATTTCCTCGACGGGCAGGACCCGGCGGATTATGCCACCGACCTCATCAACACATGGGGGCATCGGCCAGAAGGGCGAAAACAACGGCGTGGTCGTGCTGCTCGCGCGCGGCGACCGTAAAATCCAGATCGGCACGGGCAAGGGGCTTGACCGCGTGCTGAGCGGCTCCAAATGCGGCGATTTGATCGACGACAACATCGACTACTTTGCCGACAACAAATTCGACAAAGGCATGCTGAATCTCTATGAGGACGTTTGCCGGTATCTCGCCCGCGCAAAGGGCAAGACGCTCTCCCTCTCGCAGGGCGCTTCCGATAGCGGTTACAACGACGGCTACGACAGCGCCTACGGCGGCTCGGCAGCTACGGCGGTTACGACGAAGGGGCTTTGATTTGTTCGAATTCGTCCTTGGCGTAATCTTTGTCTACATCGTCATCTGCGTGCTGTTTAACGCGCTGGCGCCGAATCGCGGCGGCTGCCTGAGCTATTTCTTCATGGGCTGGCTCTTTGGCCGCGGCAATCGCCGTCGTCCCCCGCGCGGCCCGCGTCCCCGATGGGCGGCGGCGGCTTCGGCTCGCGCCCGCCCGTCCGCCTCGCCCCACCCGCCCGTCCGGCAGTTTCGGCGGCGGCTCGCCCGCGGCGGCGGCAGCGGACGGAGCTTCGGCGGCAGCAGCTTCGGCGGCGGCAGCTTTGGCGGCGGTTCCTCCCGCGGCGGCGGCGGCGGACGGAGCTTTCTAAGCGATTTCTTTTCTGTGCCAAATGGCACATCAGACTGTAGACAAAAAGCTAATCTCCCCCGGGGGGGAGATTAGCCCTTTTCTGCAAATGAAAGAATCGCTGAATTTCTTGATTTTGCTATTTAAACCAGGTTTGCTTATGTCAACAAGCCGCTGCGCCAAATGGCACATATCGCATTCATAACAAATAAAAAGGCTGTTGCGGATGATCCATTTTCATCTTGCAGCAGCCATTTTTTCATGCCCTTTTTATGGTTTCACCGCGGGGACGACTGCACACCTTCCATACTGCCGCTTCCTCTCCTTCGGTTTTTTATTCTTCCTTTATCGCCTGCAAATAGAAAACCTTGCTGTCAAAATCTCCGTTCAGTTCTACGCTCAGCCCCAGATTCATCAGCGTATTTCCCGTATAGGTTTTGCCCGTCTCTTTGCAGAAATAGCGAGCGTTCGCCCTTAAAGCGCGCAGCCTCACCCGCGGAATCGCTTCGCCGAATTTTCGGCTGTGCATGAACACAAAGAGCACCGCCTCGTTTTGATCCTTAGAAACGTACTCAGTCGCCGCAACGTTGCCGCCGGACGGGCGCTGCAAGCGGTACAGATCGCCGTTTTGAACGACATGCCGCCACGTCTTATACCGCGCGATTTCCGCCGTAAACAGCGCCATCTCCGTCGCTCAGCTTTGAAATATCCGCGCCGACGCCCAGCGTGCCGCACATCGCCGCGTGGAATTTATAGCGCCAATCCGCCCGACCGCACCGCCGTCCGTCCCCGGGCGTGTCCGTCACCCAGCAGCTCATCATCATCGGCGCATACATCAGTGTATACCCTTCTTGAATGAACAGCCGGTCAAACGGATCCGTGTTGTCGCTGACCCAGAATTGCGCCGTTCTCTTCGCCATGCCCAAATCCACGCGCGCGCCGCCGCCGCTGCACGCCTCGATATCCACATCGGGAAACTCTTTTTCCAGCACGTCCAATATTCGATAGAGCGCCCAGACATGCCGCTCCCGCGCGAAGGGCGTCAGGCTTTCGCATACGTCGGTCATCGCGCGATTCATGTCCCATTTCAGATAACGGATCGCGTATGTGTTCAGCAGGCCGCGCAGCATGTCGAGCGCAAATCGCTCAACCTCCGGCTTTCCGAAATCGAGCAGATACTGGTTTCTCTGCGTCATCGGTTCGCGGCCGTCCAGCCGATGGATCCAATCCGGGTGCGCGCGGTACAAATCGCTGTCCGGGTTGACCGATTCCGGCTCGACCCACAGCCCGGAAATCCATGCCCAGCGCGTGTGCATGGTCGATCAGCTCCTCCAAGCCATTCAAACTTCTCCAGATTAACCGTCCAGTCGCCCAGCCCCGCCCGGTCGGAATGGCGCGCGCCAAACCAGCCGTCGTCCACCACGAAAAGCTCCACGCCCATCCTTGCCGCGCGTTCCGCCAGCCGCATCTGCGCCTCCGCCCGCACGTCGAACTGCGTCGCTTCCCATGAGTTATAGAGCACGCGGCGCGGCGGCCTGTTCGGTTTGAGATGCCCGCGCTCGAAGTCATGCATCCTTCTGCTCAGCGCGCCCATGCCTTCCGCGCTCATGCACAGAACCATCGGCGGCGTTTTCAAGGCTTTCGCCGCGCTCCATCGGGCAGACGAGATCCGCGTCATTCAGTCCCGCCGTGACGCGATGGTTTCGAACACGGTGGACGACGCCGTAATCTGCCAGCATCCGCTCCACCCCAGCGCCACGCCGTAGGCTTCGCCCGTCTCCTCGTCCTCGCTGTTTGCCGCGATGAGGAACGGGTTCATGTGCGGGCCGGACATGCCGTGCGCGGATTGCAGCCGCAGTTCCCCTTCTTCCAGCTTGGCCGTGCGCCGCCTGAATTCCCCCCGCCCACGCGCCGACGACATAGTGCGCCGTCCACGGCTTCGCCTCGTGCGGCAGAAGACACGCGCCGCTGTCCATGCGCGTCAGCCTCACCGGCGCATTTGCCGTCAGCCTTGCGTGCTTCTGAATCACGTCGCAATCCCCAAACACGCGATACATCAGGCGAACTTCCATGACGTTCGCCTCGTCCGCCAGCGTGATTTCCGCCTGCTGACCCTGAACGCGCACGCCCTTCGTCCGCAGATTCAGCGGCACGTCAGCTTTCAGCGACACGTTTTCAAACGTCCGCCCGTCAAAGGCCGGATATTCCATCCGCTCCCGCCACAGCTCCGTGTCAAACGAGCTATGGTCGCTGATCGGTTCGAACACGTCCGCGTCTTCCGGCGCAATCTTCTTGCCCCAGTACAAGCAAACCGGCGCGGGGTATGCAAGGTCGATCCAATACGATGTCCGTTCTGTTTCAAAATGAGAAGATTTTGCTTTTCCAGATATCGGATCATGTTCTTTTCCTCCTTCGTCCGTCTCCAAACGACAGAATGCGGGTTCGGTTGTTCTTTATTTCTTCTCCGCGCCCCGGCCGTTCTCCTTGTATAAATGTTGCGCGCGTTCCCCTACTTTCCCAAGCATAGTCCCCATGCTGAATCCGGCAACGTCCTACTCTCCGGGCATAGCCCCATGCTAAATCCGCCACTGGCGGCGCATGGGGCTATACTAACAAGTACATTCCCTGACTTCATCAGAGACGACCAGAGAGTAAGAACGTTGCAGATGGAATGAAAAAAGAACCCACCCCATAAGGGGTGAGTCCTTTTTTCATGGAATCCGGCAACGTCCTACTCTCCCAGGTGTTCCCCCATGTGCTGGATCCGCCACCGGCGGCGCAGGGGGAACCAACCAAGTACAATGTTGCACGTTGGTCGGGATAATCCGGAAAACAAAACTTTCCGATTATATGAAAAAAAAGACCCACCCTCACGGGCAGGTCTTTCTTTTCATGGAATCAACAACGTCCTCTCTCCCAGGTCGTCTCCAACCAAGTACCATCGGCGCTGAAAGGCTTAACTTCTGTGTTCGGTATGGGGCCCAACCCTTGGGACCTACTCCAGCCCCAGGATGTGATGAGCCGACATCGAGGTGCCAAACCTCCCCCGTCGATATATGAACTCTTGGGAGAGATTAGCCTGCTATCCCCAGGGTAGCTTTTATCCGTTGATGGCCTTCCACCAGTACCACCGGATCACTGGGCCGCAGGGTCGTTACTCCTCGCGTTGAATCTCAGCAACAGAAGGGTGGTATCCCTTCATCGGCTTTGCACCGCCCTAGGGCAATGCTTCGGCGCCTCCCACCTATCCTGTGCATCTGTCACCGGGATTCAATCTCAAGCTGCAGTGAAGCTCCATGGGGTCTTTCTGTCCAGTCGCGGGTAACCTGCATCTTCACAAATTTCATTCACCGGGCCCCTCGTTGAGACAGTGCCCAAATCATTACGCCTTTCATGCGGGTCGGAACTTACCTGACAAGGAATTTGCCACCTTAGGACCGTTATAGTTACGGCCGCCGTTCACCGGGGCTTCCAGTTCGATCTTCGCTTTCGCTCACACCTCTCCTTAACCTTCCGGCACCGGGCGGGCGTCCAGCACACCTATGCTTCAGCTTTCGCTTTCGCAGGCACCTGTGTTTTTGGTAAACAGTTGCTTGGGCCTCTTTTCTGCCGCCCTCTCGCCTCGGCTTAGGTCCCGACTTACCCTGAGTCGACGATCGTTGCTCAGGAACCCTCGGGCTTTCGGTGGAAAGGATTCTCACCTTTCTTTTCGATACTCATACCGGCATTCT
>VOFE01001098.1_pt1 | contig 31363 bp, 46 predicted proteins | sample 5384071 | NCBI WGS metagenome assembly VOFE01 (sample SAMN12384724, study PRJNA508395) | human gut metagenome | isolation source: healthy gut D | host: Homo sapiens
GGTATGAGGCGCTCATCATGGATGCGTTCCACTCGCGCGGCATGGAGCCCGATCTTTTCTGCGTCTGCGACGATCCCGCGGCGCGATGCTCTGGGCAAAGGAAGGCCTTTGCCACTGCCATTTTCCCGCAGTCCATGAGCTCTCTCTGCCAGGGACTCCGCATCCAGCCGCTCGCAGAAAGCGACCTGGAAACGCAGATCGCCGTGATCTGGAAAAAGGGGCGGAAACTCTCTCCGCTTCTGCAGGACTTTGTCGATGCCTGCATGGAGAGCATATTATAATAGAAGAAGTCCGCTGCGCCGGTCTCTTTTTCAGGGATCAGCGCAGCGGACTTCCTTTTTTATTTCTCATTCTTTTTACTGCACAAACAGCAGCGCGATATTCAGCAGTGTCACAATCACCGCAATCGCAAACAGGGCAATTTTCAGCCGCAGACTGTTCGCGTATTTTCCCATGACTTTTTTCGAGGACGTCAGATAAATCTGCGTAAATACCGTAATCGGGAGCTGCATTCCAAGGAACATCTGTGAATAGAGAAGGCCTGGAACGGGGAATCAATCAGAAGAATGACCGCTGCGGTGGGATCATGGTAAGAAGGATTCCCCAGCGTGTCTCCTTACTCTTGATCTCATACGGCTTGTTAAAAATCCCCGAAAAAATCGTTCCGCCCGCCATTCCCGCGGTGATGCTCGATGAAATTCCGGCGAGCAGAAGCGCTGCTGCAAAAATCACCGATGCGGCATTTCCAAGGAGCGGTGTCAGCATATTTCCCGCAGTCGTCAGATCATCCACCTGCTTTGCACTCTGCGGCTGGAAAAACGTTGCGCCGCCATCAGGATCATTGCACTGTTGATCCCATCCGATGATCATGGAAAACAGGGTGTCTTTGAACTCATACTTTAACTGGCGCGCAATCACCTCATCATCCTCAAGATTCCACTTCCGGCTCTGAATGATTTCCGAGTGGAGAAACAGGTTGTGCGGCATGACGACCGCACCGAGGACGCTTAAGATGACCGGCATTGAGTGCTCTGGAAACGACGGTTTTACCCAGCCGACAGCCGCCTGCGCCCAGTCGATATCGGCGATCCAGACCTCAAAGAGGAACGAAAAGCCGATCAGCGAGACAAACACAATGATCAGTTTTTCAATCCGTTTGTAAGCACTTGTAAACTCACAGATCAGAACCAGCACGAGAATCATCATGCTGCCGAGCTTGATCGGAATGCCGAACAGCATCTGGAGCGCAATCGCACCGCCGAGGATCTCCGCCATTGCGGTCGCCACAGCTGCCATCATCGCCGTCGCAAGAATCGTGTTTTTCAGCCACGCAGGCAGATAGAGGCTCGCCGCCTCCGAGAGGCACTTTCCCGTGGCAATGCCGAGATGCGCCGCATTGTGCTGCAGAAAAATCAGCATGATCGTGGACAGGGTAACCATCCACAGAAGCTCGTAGCCGTAACCCGATCCGGCGGCAATGTTGGATGCCCAGTTTCCCGGGTCGATAAAACCGACCGTGACAAAAAGTCCCGGACCGAGATAGCGGAGAAAATTCATGCCCGCCGTCTCTTTTCGTTTTCGATTTTGTTTCATATTCTTTCCTTTCTGACAATTTGATACGGAACCGCCCATCCAGGACCGGCAGAAATCATTTTGTTGTGGTTTTGGTTGTTTTAGTTAGTTGTAACTAACTGCATTGTACATGGGATTTTTCAAAAGTCAAATCCTGTTTTCTCTTTTCTTGTGCTTCATCGTCCGCTGTGCTACAATAAAACTGCTTATTTTGAACTAAAAGGAGAATTTTTATCATGATACGACTTGCCGTCCCGGAGGATTTTACTTCGATCATGTCAATCTATGCGTACGCCCGCTCTTTTATGCAGGAAACCGGAAATCCGAATCAGTGGGGAAACCATTTTCCGCCGGAGGAGCTGATTCACAACAGAATCCGTAACAAACAGCTTTTTGTCCTGGAAGAAAACGGCACGCTGCACGGCGCGTTTGCCTTCATCATCGGTGAGGATCCGACGTATCTGCAGATCGACAATGGCTCCTGGCTCTCCGATGCGCCGTATGGCACGATCCACCAGGTTGCCTCAGACGGAACAATCCACGGATTTTTCTCCCAGATCGTCGATTACTGCTGGGCACAGATCCCGCACCTGCGCGTCGATACGCATGCGGACAATCAAATCATGCAGCATCTGATCCAGAAAAACGGATTTGAACGGCGCGGCATCATCTACGTGCTGAACCACTCTCCGCGGATTGCGTTTGAGCGCGTAAAATAAAACACCAAACGAAAACACCGGATCGTCACCGCTTCGCAGACTTTTCAGCCGCGGAATCACCGTTGATCCAGGTAATATAAGGATCCGACGACCTGTCCCATCATCCCCTTTTTTCGATCTTTCGTGTGTCATTTTTTACCAACCTTACATCTTCTTGCTCTCCTGTATACACTTGCCCGTACCGAAATGCAAAGAAAATCCGTTTTTTCTGCATTTTTTCTTTATGCGTGGATTCCTCTGTTCTCGTCCCCGGACTCGTTTACGCCGAATTCGTAATCATTGCCCGGCAGAATCATGTTCAGCAGGATTCCTGCGATGGCTGCAATGGCAAGTGCAGTCAGGGTGACGGTCGTTCCGCCGATCGTAAAGGAGAGACCGTTGCTGAAGCCCAGTCCGCAGACAAAGATGACGCCCGCGATGATCAGGTTTCTCGATTTGGTCAGGTCTACTTTATTCTCTACCACGTTGCGCACACCGATGGCAGAAATCATACCGTACAGCATGAAGCTGACGCCTCCGATGATAGAGGACGGCATGGTGCTGATGAGTGCCGATACCTTCGGAATGAAGCTGACGATAATCGCAAAGACTGCGGCAATACGGATGACTCTCGGGTCATGTACGCGGCTCAATTCCAGAACGCCGGTGTTCTCGCCGTACGTCGTGTTGGTAGGTCCGCCGATGAAACCTGCCATTGCGGTTGCAAGACCATCACCGAGCAGGGTTCTATGAAGGCCCGGATCAGAAAGGAAGTTCTCTCCTACGGTTGCAGAGATCGCCGACATATCGCCGACATGCTCCATCATGGTCGCGATCGCGATCGGTGCCATGATCATAATGCTGGTCAGATCGAATTTGCAGAGCTGCAGCGGCGGAAGTCCGATGATGCCTGCCTGTGCAACCGGCGCAAAGTTGATGATCACGGATCCGTCCGGATTTTTGATGCCGAGTGCATTCAGGACAACTGCCACAGCGTAGGCAATCACAACGCCCATCAGAATCGGAATGATTTTGAACATTCCTTTTCCCCAGATGTTGAAAATGATGATGACTGCCAGCGCAACCAGTGCCAGGAACCAGTTCGTCGAAGCATTATTAATGGCGGAACCAGCAAGGCTGAAGGCCAATGCAGATGATAACCGGACCTGTGACAACCGGCGGCAGGTAGCGCATCACGCGTTTGACGCCGACCATGCGGATGATCAAAGCAAAAATCAGGTACAGAAGACCTGCTACCACAATACCTCCGCAGGCATAGGCTGCCTTGTCGTTGACACTCATGCTGGCATATTTTCCGGTATTCAGGTTTGCAACAGCGGCGAAACCGCTTAAGAATGCAAACGAAGAACCAAAATGCCGGTACTTTAAATTTCGCGCACAGATGGAACAGCAGGGTTCCAAAGCCGGCGCAGAACAGTGTGACGGATACGGTAAGACCGCGGGACGGTCCCTCGCCGCATGCGTCTACAAAGTAGCTGTTTACCAGAATCGGCACCAGAATGGTTGCACCGAACATGGCAAACATGTGCTGCAATCCGAGAATCAGCATTTTAGGAATACCGAGCTTTCTCGCATCGCGGATGACTCCATTAGACTCGTTCATACGTCTCTCCCTCTCTTTTGTTTTTCCTTCCCATTATAGGCGTTATGTCGTTCAAACACAAGCGAAAGATTGCGGGCCTCTCAATTTTCAAACGGGCGGACACGTAAAGTAACTCCTAAGGTATCACAGATCTCCTGACACTTCTGAATTTTCTCCTCTGGCATGACTTTCTCGACAACCGTCATCACAACATTCGGCACATACTGTTTGGAAAGAACCGCAAACTCCTTTGATCGCCTCGTACGACTGGATGCCGAAATTTCGACCGCGTGAGCTCAGAAATTCCTTTTCATCCGGCGCGTTTAAGGAAATCGAGACGGTATCGAATCTTCCCTTTAATTCCGGGGTGACATCTCTTCCATATATCAGGTTTCGTTGGCAAGACCGATCGTATTCAGACGCACTTTTTCAGGTTCGGATACGTTTCTTTTAAGGAATCGATCACCCGACAGACATCCTCAAGCCGCTCAAGCGGTTCTCCGAAGCCGCAGAAGACCAGTTCATTGATCACGTTCAGATCGTACTGTGCGAACAGCTCCAGCATCGTCTCAACGGATGGCTCGCCCTCTTTTTAACCACAGTGTATTTCCCTCCTGCTGCTGTTTCGTCTGGCGCAGACAGAACACATCCGCCGCACGGGCATTTAGGTTTGTCATGTTGACATAGACAGACATATGCTGTAAATCTATATCTGGATGGAAAAGAAAGCCAACGGCAAATTGCCGATATGTTTGATGTAAGTTTCGCATCTGTCCAACAATGGATTCGAAACTATGAATCTATGGGAGCAAATGCATTCACATTGAAAGGAAATAAAAAATATTCCAAAGAATTGAAACAACAAGCAGTCTTAGATTATTTAGCAGGCTATGGTTCTCAGGATGATATTTGCAAAAAATACGGAATCCGTTCAAAAGCTAAGTTACAAATCTTGGATAAAGAAGTATAATGGTCATGAAGAATTAAAATCTTCTGGAACAGGAGAAAACATTGTCATGACCAAAGGAAGAAAAACCACTTTTGAAGAACGAGTTGAAATAGTACAGTATTGTATCGCACATGATCGTAATTATGCCCAAACAGCAGAACAATATCAGGTGTCCTATCAACAGGCTCGCAATTATATAGTCAAATATGAAGCTGGTGGAGCGGAAGCTTTAAGAGATAACCGTGGCAAACGAAAACGTCCCGATGAGATGAGTGAATTAGAAAAGCTGCGTGCTGAAGTTAAAATTTTAAAAGCAGAGAAAGAACGTGCCGAAATGGAGGCATCTTTTTTAAAAAAACTCGAAGAAATAGAGAGGAGGCGGGGCTAAGCCTGGTCCGTCATGAACATATATATCAGGCAATCAAAGAAGAACATGAAGATCATAATTATTCAGTTGTTGCACTTTGTAAACTTGGTAATATTTCTAGAGCAGCTTATTATAAATGGCTACACAGAGAAATTTCTAAAAGTGAGCAAAAGAATAGGTTTATTGCTGACGAGATAGAAAAGATTCATACAGACTCACCGGATAAAGGCTATCGAAGAATCAGAGATGATTTGGAACGATATCATGGTATTGATGTAAACGATAAACGTGTGCTACGCATTTGCCGTAAACTTAATATAAAATCAACTATCAAGTATTCTAACAACGGATGCACAAGACAGGCTGCAAGCCCTCAGTATATAGCTGAAAATATACTTAATCGGGAGTTCACTGCCAAAGCACCAAATGAAAAATGGCTCACTGATGTGACAGAGTTCCATTATTATATTGGGGTGGAAAAGCATAAAGTTTATCTAAGTGCAATACTGGATCTATATGATAGACGGATTGTTTCGTATGTTATTCGTGATAAGAACAACAATGCTTTGGTGTTTGATACGGTAGACAATGCTTTACTTAGAAATCCTGGTGTGCAGCCACTGTTTCACAGTGACAGGGGATTCCAATATACGAACAGGACATTTCATACAAAACTTGTAAATGCTGGAATAATACAAAGCATGTCGCGAGTTGCTAAATGTATCGACAATGGACCAATGGAAGGCTTTTGGGGAATTCTGAAGAGAGAGCGATATTATAGAAAACGATTCACTGATAGAAGTACTCTCGTAAAAATGATCGAAGATTATATAGATTACTACAACAACAAACGTTTGCAAAGGAATCTTGGAATTTTGACTGGAAATGCCTCTTTTTTGTTCTCTTGTTTCCTTTTTTCTTCAGCTCAGGAAGTTTTCAATAATGACGTTTTCCGCCTCCGCTTCCGTCATGCCGAGCGTTCTGAGTTTCAATAGCTGCTCATCATTGATCCGTCCGATCGCCGCCTCGTGGATGATTGCCGCATCCACATGCTTTGCCTGGATCTCCGGAATAGATCCGACCTGGGCGTGATCCATGATGATAGAATCGCACTGGATATGGGCGTGGCATTTGTTTTTGCCGACTGCCTTCGGATGGAAGACCTGTGAGGAATTGCCCTTTCCGACAGAACGTGAAATAATCTGTGCGGAAGAACCGCTTCCGTTCATACATACTTCAATATCCGACTCTGCCTTCTGGTCACCGTCTGTCATCAGACGTTCGAGCACAAACAGTTTGGAGTTTGCATCCATCACAACATTCGTCGTACGAATTGTTGAGTCAACGCCCTTAATCTGTACGGTATCCAGCGTAAAAGGAATTTTCTCCGATTTCAATATTTGTCACCGGGTTCAGAATCCGCTGTCCCGTTCCGTTTCCCTCGCCATAATGCTTTTTCCTCGTAGCGCACGTTGGCATTTTTTCCACATGGAAAGTATGAATACCATCATGCCGGCTGTCGTTACAGCCGCCGTTGTGGATACCGCAGCCCGCTACAATCGTAACATCGGCGCCATCCGCAACGTAGAAATCATTGTAAACAAGGTCCGTCATGCCGGAAACGCTGACGACAACCGGGATAAATACTTTTTTCACCTTTCGTCTCGCCATCGATGAAAATATCGATTCCCGGCTTGTCCTGTTTTTTCTTGATTTTAATATGCTCACTGTCACCGTGGCAGAGCGGAATGCCGTTCTGGCGGAGATTGTATGCCCCTTTCTGCTCAAATCCCTCGCTGATCTGATTTAATACGCCCTGGGTTGTCTCATCTACCTGTACCATCAGCATGTGCCTCCTTCCTGGTACCGCACATCCGGCCTGTTTTCTGCTGGAACAGGGTCGGCAGTACGTCTTCCTTTGTACCGTATTCTTTCACCTGGCCGTCCTCGATCACCATGATCTTGTCTGCCATCTGGATAATGCGTTCCTGATGAGAAATGAGGATCAGACATTCTTTCTTCTCTTTGTGGATTTCTTCAAACCGTTTGATCAGCATGGAAAAGCTCCACAGGTCAATGCCGGCCTCCGGCTCATCGAAAATGCTGACCTTATGCGGTTTTGCAAGAACCGTTGCGATCTCAGACGCTTCATCTCTCCTCCCGAGCGTACCGTCCATCTGGCGGTTCAGATAATCGGCAGAGCAGAGTCCGACAGCGGAGAGGAGTTTACAACTCTCGGCTTCCGTCAGTTCTTTTCCGGCTGCCAGCGACAGCATTTTTTCACCGTCATTCCTTTTAAAACGCGGCGGCTGCTGGAATGCATAGCCGATGCCGGCGTTTGCGCGGTGGTCAATATCATAACCGGTAATATTTTCCTCATCTAGGAAGATTTCTCCGCCGTTTGCTTCCTCAATGCCGGCAAGTACTTTTGCCAGCGTCGATTTTCCGCCGCCGTTTGGTCCGGTAATCACCAGCATTTCCCCGTCCTTCACTTCAAAACTGATGTGGTTGACGAGGCAGCGTTTTCTTCCCTCTTCGTTTACTTCAAAGGTAAGATTGTCTACTTTCAGCATATTTGCACCTCTTTTGTTTTCACTCTTTGCAGGGATAATCCCCCTTTCAAAAACTCTACTCCTTCTCTTAAAATCTGTCAATTATTTGTTGCAGTTTGGGAGACTCTTTTGTTTTATGCAGTGATTTTTCCCGTAACCGTTTCTTTTCCTGCATTCTTTTCGTTTCTTCTGGATCGCATGCTGTGTTTGCGGTATAATGAGGGTAATATTTCATCGGGAGGTTATCGTATGCGTGTACTTATTACAGGAACCAGCTCCGGAATCGGGAAGGCGATTGCGGAAAAATTTTTAAAAGAAGGCTTTGACGTTACCGGATTTGACCGGAAGGAGGCTTCGATCAGCCAGGATTCATATACTCATTTCTGCCTTGATATCCGCGACAGGGAACAGTATCCGGCGCTTGCGCCCTTCGATATTGTCATCAACAACGCCGGTGTGCAGAACGAGGATGATATTGATATCAATTTAAAGGGAACCATCGCAATCACGGAGGCGTACGGAATTCATGACAATATCCGCGCCGTCCTTATGATCGGCTCGGCCAGCGGCCATACCGGAGCTGAGTTTCCGGAATACACGGCAAGCAAGGGCGGGGTTCTCGCCTACACAAAAATGTGGCACTCCGCATTGCACCGTACGGCGGAACGTGCAACAGCCTTGATTTCGGCGGCGTACTGACCGAGTTGAATCTGCCTGTCACAGAAGACCAAAAGCTCTGGGATCAGATCATGGAGCTGACGCCGCTGAAACGGTGGATGACCGTCGAGGAAGCAGCGGACTGGGCGTATTTTATGACCGTGACGAACCGTTTCTGCACGGGGCAGAATATTCTGATTGACGGCCTTTGAAGCGGGAAACGCACACTTTGTGTGGGGAGTAACCTTTTTAACACGCTCCGGTTCTGCTTTTTTCGCTTTTTCGTTTTTTTCGACTTTTATCCGCTTCCAGCAAGAAGACTCCGACCTCTAAGGTGGAGATGAATTGTGTTCGTTATGTTTCCTCTGAAACACTCGCCTTTTGGAATCATAATCAATCTTCAGCCGGACTTCTTCGCCCGGTGTAAGTAATTTTATCTCTCCCAAATTTCCATCCACCTGTTCTGAAATAATCCGGTAGACACCCGGCGGAAGAGAAATTGTGTCATCTCCGTCATAGAGATCTCCTTCATAGACATTATCATTTCTCAGGAAAATAATATCGTCCTCGGGATGACTGTCTCTTCCGTTGTAGTCTACCGTCACATCGACAAAAAATCCAGCTTCTCTTCCCTTGTCATATCGTCCAGTTTGTCCTCCACATACTTTTTATAATATTCCGCTCTGTCATTGATATCGGTCTGATCAGAATCCAGCTGTTTTTCATCTAACGTTTCATATCTTCCCGCATTCTCTGTATTTTCACCGCATCCTGCAAGTGCGACCAGAAGTATGGTCAGGGCTGCCGCAAACACTTTTTTCTTCTTACCCCTGTTTCGATTGATGCATCTTTCAGCCTTGTCTCTTTTCATCTGATTTTTTCCTTTCAAGCATATTGATATTCACCACAGGTGTCAAAACGACATCGAAATGTTGCTCCAAATCGTTACTTTCGTTTTATATTTGGTACCCCTTTGCCAGATTGCTACGTGCTTTGCACTCTGCAAAACATTTGTAATCCGATTATATTTTAACAGATTCGCAAAAGAAGAATATATGTTTTTATAAGAAAGTATTCTGTTCTGCAGGATTCTCCGTCTGCGGCGAGTCGCTTCAGCGACATCATTTTCCTCCGCCGCAGTGCGATCCTGCACGGAGGGCTTTTTGCTTTCCAGGAAAATTTAGCGAAGTTTCCCGGAAAACAAAAAATAGCCATCCGGCTTGAGAGAAAATTTTGATCCGCCCCTGTCTGCTCAAAGGGAATCCCATCTCAGTCCGAATGGCTATTTTTTTGTTTTACTTATTTTTCATAAAGAAATTCTTCCGACAGTGTTACACCGAAATCCTTTGCCAGATGGCGGAATTCATCCGGTGTGATCGTCTGGCGTTTCGTTGGCTGCATAGAAAGTGTTTTTACCAGGATTTCTGCAGATTTTTCTACGGTATGCATCAGACCGAAGGTCAGGTCAAAATCAAAACCGGCTGCGAACATGCCATGGTGCGCCCAGATGGCCAGATCGTATTTCTTCATCAGCTCGCTCGTGGCAACGGCAATCTCTCTGCCTCCCGGAACCATCCACGGAACGACACCGATTCCGGACGGGAATACAACAGGGCACTCGGTTGCCATCTCCCAGAGTTCGCGGGTAAATACTTTATCTTCCAGCGGCAGAACAAAGGTAAGCGCGATCACGTTGGTGGTATGTGCATGGTACACAACGCGGTATCTTTCGTCCTGCAGTTTTTGACCTCCAGGTTCATCAGATTGCTCGGAAGCTCTGAGGTCGGGCGACCTCCGTTGACGAGACCCCAGACGATGCGGTAATTTTCACCTTTTTCATCCAGCTCAATCATACAGATGCTGTCTTCCGGTTTGATGGTGACATTTCGGAAATATTTTCCGCTTCCGGTTACCAGGAAATACTCTCCCGCAAGGTTTGGAACGGTGGTTCCGTCCCGGTCTTATTTTATTTCGGATTTTCCACCTTGTCCCCCACGAACCAGTAATCACAGACCTCACCGCTGCCTGCCAGCGTATGGTCCGGTAGAGCTTCGCGTGCATCAGGGCTGCTGTCTTGTAATCAATGTCGCACATAATCGGCAGCACTTCCAGATAGCCCTCTTTTCGGGCGAAGGTGTTCAGGGGACATTGGGTGAAGTGGTAATAAAAAACCGTCCTGATGCTTCGTCTCATCAAAATGAAAATCCCACGAATACGCCTTATACTGCGGATGTGCTTCCAGCCAGGCGGCATCCTTATGCATCATCTTCGCAATCCGCGCCATGCCGCTCTTCTTATTCGCATTAATCATCAGGCCCATGGCTTTCAGAAGCGGGAATGACATCATCTCCTCTGAGATTGTACGCAGTTCATCCACAGAGATTTTCCGGTCGGATGCATCCCACAGAGCGAGGAAGATGAGGCCTTCATAGAGATTCGACGCCATCGGGTTGCCCTTTCCGATATCATCGGCGCGGCGAAGCATGTCGCGGTAGATCTGGTTGGTCTTGCGGAGAAGCTCTGCGGTCTCCTCTTTTCCGTAGCGTTTTAGCAGACTTTTCTTTATTAAAGGAGTCAGCATATTCCAGTATTTACTGGTGTATTCCATCATAGGCAGGTACCTCCATCTCACTTTTATTAGGACTCACTAACTGTCGGGTGTAAAATTGCCGCCTACAATGTAGAAAATAGGCGGAATTTTACTTTTCATTATGAGGTTATTATAGCACAGTTTTTGTTACTTTGTTTTAAAATTGCAAAAAATTTCTTGACTATAATTCAGCCTTCCTTTATTATAGAAATTAAGAAATGGTTTTTTTGTCGTGTACAGCCTTAGGGCTCAATCGGGTTGCTCGTTTCTTTGTGATTTTCGTAAGTTTTCTTTTCCATACAAATGAATTTCGATTTTAATCTGGCAGATTTCTTTAAAATACCAATCCACGATGGGTAGAAGCGTTTTTATCCTTCCATTTTTCTTATATTCTCAGTTGTTTTGCATATTCAAAAGAAATAATATCTCTTGACGAAGTCCTCTCATACGCCTGCTCTTTATGCATAAATGATACAATTTCATTTTTTGATATCCGACCAAGTTTTTCTATTACAACATCCAGAATTTTAATATCTTCCCCTGACAATGCAGAAAATTTCTGTTCCCCTTTTAAAGAAAAATGATACGCATTTGTCTCTCCCATATCTACTTCTTCGCATGGCACATCTTTCAAATCAATAATTGAATTATGTCCCACCGGAACAGCTCCCATCGGCAACGCCTGATACACTAAGCCGGTAATAGCAAATCCTCTTTTTTTGTAAGATAATGCATCTGCATACCACATAAGCTTCATCAACTTGACTTTATAAAGATTTGTAACTTTTTGGGATGCGGCCAGGTATCTGATCACATCAACAACTTTATCCAGAGACAATTTTGTATTTCCCTGTGCACTTGTATTTCCCTGAAATTTTACATAGCTCGCTTCGATTGCTTTTTTAGATAAAGATCCTGATCCTCTTCATATAAGGACGTTGCTTTATTTAAATATTTTTCATAAGCACTCTCAGATAAATCTCTCTTTGCATCATCCAGCAATGTCAAAACCATTCCGGATCCTGATCTATCTTTTTTTCAAAATAGTATTGTGCGCTTTATCCTGAACCTGATGACTTTCATATCTGGTAATTGTTTTGCCGCCCCATCCAAGCAATGTGCATAAATCACTCTGGCTAATTCCCTATTTTTCCCGAATGCTCCGAATCTGTCCCGATGTCAAAAGTCCTTCTTTTTCTCGATAAGCATCTTTCAGATGTATATCATTTTCCTGTATCTGCTCCTCATCCATATAGAATTCTTCAGCCTCATCACAATAAAAATAGGTCGCTTTATAAACAACTTTCACATTCTTAAATGTCATCTGCTCCTCAACAAGAACTGTTTTCACTTCATGCTCTTCCATGCAGCATGTGCACAAACGTTTTTCACTTTTTATAATTTTCATATCCATAAGCACCTTTTTCTTTTGATTTTCTACAATCTTTTCAAATTCTTCTTGACTATTCTTCTAATCAAGTTTATTATTAAATACAAGAAATGGGTTTTTACCGTACGTGTTATTTATTAACAGCCAAGCGGGGTGCTCGTTTCTTTTTTATGTTAATCACATCATATAAATATTTTTTCCCATCTTTATCATGTCGGATAATCATATATACATGAAATATGTTATATCTTTCAATTGTTCCATCTTCCTTATATACTTGCAGTCCAAATCTCGATTCATATCGATGCCATCCATTTGCTGCATTAACCATATGTTTTTGTTTTGTATTCGACTTTACGCTTCTATTTGCCGCAATTTCCAACATCTTACCAATCCCTGTACAGCATTCGCTTTTGCCTTTGCATTTCCTCCCTTGATTGAACTGGTATATCTGGAATGCGCATATTCATCCGGCAAATCTTTTCCTAAATATACAACATCTTTCGTTTCTTCAATGACGTAAAACTCCCCTACATGCTTTTTTTTCAAATAGCATTCTACCTCTTCCCAGTTAATATTTCGTTTTCCACTAAAAATTATCTCATGAATAAGTGCAATTTTATTACCATCTGCATCTTTCATAATGGAAACATTTCTTTTTCATTGTCTTTTATCATCCTGCCGTTCTCTTAACTCCTCATAGTAAGCCTTGTACCTATATGCCGTTCTGCGACTAATATTTCCCTCCGCCACAATTTCCATGATGCTCATTCCTTTTTTCATACTTTATAATAAAGTCCTTATATGAAGCATTCCATGCAGCATCATGTTTCTTTCTTCCCCCTGTATTTCGTTTTTATATACCTCTAACTCTGCTCGCAATTTTTTATTTTCATTCTCCAGTTCTTCAATGCGTGCCAATGCATCCTCCAATGTATTACCCATAACACAGCCTCTCTTCTACTTTTTCATTTCATATTATATCTTTCTATTTCTTTTGTGTCAATTAATGTTTTTGGCACATTTGTTTTATAATAATTTGTGCCAGGCAAAAAGAGAGAATAATAACACAATTATGTATATATTCTCTCCGTGACTGTTTCTCTTTTATATATCCTGGATATCGCTTACATTTTGTTTAATTGTTTTTATTCTAAAGTCTATCATGTAAATTGCAAACAACGTAACTCGAAACGCAAACCTAAGACTTCCCCCTGCTAAATAATTTCTTCCGTGAACACATTCATTCCTTATATTGCAGGAATTCCCATTATACATCATCTGATATACAAACATCAGATCCGATACATTTTCAAAACTTTGCTGCGCTTCATATACCCTTCCCAAAATTTCCCGAAGCAATGAACTTGGATCATTATACTGCATAAATTCTTCTTTGCTCTTTTTAAACGGAAAAACGCCAAGCAACTTAGCAAGTTCTCTTATTTTTATTTCTAACACCGGAAAAAGTTGTGTCAGCAATGCAAGAGAAATACGGTTTGAATATGGAATCAATTTTACTTTGCATTCTCTTTTTATCATCTGATACAACTTTTCCTCTTCTGAAAAAATAGCCACATAACACTGTGTATTTTCAAAAAAGCGCTCATGAATGGCTTCCATAAATACAGTTGGTTCCAGTTTATTTAATAATTTGTAACCTTTTTTCTCCTCTAATACCGTCACATAATTTAACAATAATTTATCAATATCATGACGCTCATAAATGATTGCTTTTTCTCTTGGGAAAACTGCATTAAGTTCCATTCTGTTCACCAGATAAACAAGCACACTTTCAGATGCTGATGTCATAATATTTAATAGTTCTTTTTCTGAACAAGGTGTACATAACCCAGCAAATACAATCGGATTTGTCAATGCTTGTTCACTAAATTTTGCAAGTTCCCTCTTTTCAAAAGTGTGTTCGTATGAAAACTCCTGCATATTTTTGCATTGCTCACTATACGCAAAATTCTGCCAGCTTTCCTGTGTTTGTATCATTTCTTTTTGAAGATATCGTTTATCTATACTTTTATTATTCTTATTAATTTCAATTAGAAAAAGCATATATCGATAATATACGGTTGCAACACTTATATCTGTTTTATCTTTTATACATGACCGGAATTTTTGACATAACACTCGAAAATATTCCATCGTGATTTCCCCTGCCACTATAGTATTCTCAATATATTTCTGCAACTCCCAAATCTCAGAAATATTTTCTACTTCTTTGAACTTATTTTCCAAGTACTGCGCTGCTTTTTCTTTTTTTGTATTCTCGAGGTTGGGTATCCATCTTCTTTCAACTTTAAAATCCGATCTGGTTCTTCCCACTTTTGTATTTCTTGTAATAAATTTATGTACTCTGCTTCCTGTCCACATTCTTTCATTTGTTTATCTTTATGCATACATGCTAAAAATACATAAGAAGAACTATTAAATATCTTAAAGTGCTCCTCTTCTCTTTTAATCACTTCACTCAAAACTCTGCAATGAAGCAGCTTTATTCTTTTTGATGGTTCTGTACTAAACAAAAAATAACTTATTGTTTCTAAAACAAAATCTGCACGGATATCTTGAAAATAGTTCTTCATATCTTTCAAAATATCTTTGCTCCACATCGATATTTCCGGTACATTTCCATTTGAGCCAGTGAACATCGGCTGAATCTTTTTTCCTATAAACGATACTTTTAACATATCGAGTAAATATTCTTCCTGCCATGTTTTACATTCCTGTTCATCTATTCTTTGATAAGAAAATGCATTATAGCTTACAATAACATTCTCATAGCGTTCCAAAAAATCATGATCCGACAAATATTCCATTTGGTTTATATTATCTTCCAGACATTTTAGTGGTACTTCCATTCCCCGTACCTGAAAAGTCTCTGTATAACCCATAATCTCCTGTTCATGTTCCCTTAAAGACTCACAATTAATTAATTGAAAATAATTTTTCTCAGACAACAATCGAATATCATATAAAATTTCAAATTCATTATCCTTCTTTTCCAGTTTTGTGATCCAAACACATAATAAAAACAATTTACATACGTTGTAACTCACTTTTTGCATACAGGCATCAAGACTGATCTTCCCAATATAAAATTTCGCAATCTCCCACATTTCTGCATGTATTACTTTCCGATATTTCCATTCCCCATCACATACTTCCAATACTTTCACAAAGTATTGAAACATCTTTCTCATCGCAATACTTTCATTCAAATATTCTTCCCAGGAATCTACTTCTTTAACTTCAAATCTCTCCTGTATCTTTTCAATCAGCCACTGCCATTCCTGTGAATGTGCTAATAACCCATCCACATACTTTACTTCTGTCTCATGTTCCAAATAATTCATTCATTTTTCTCCTTTCCACTCATTTTCCTGTATAAAAAGCACTGAAAAATCCATGACTTCCCAGTGCTTCCTTTATCATCCTTAATTATTCCATTTTTTTCAAAGCTGATCATATTTAACAGCATTTCCCTTTGCCTTATCCACAGAATATTTTGCCTCGTTCTGTGTCATTTTCATATTGATAATTTCATCTGCATCAAGTCCCAGCTTATCCAGCAGATTCTGGCTGTATACCATTACATCTGCCAGTTCTTCCTTGACATGCTGCAAATCGTAATTTTCATCAGACCACTGAAAGCATTCCAGCAGTTCTGCTGCTTCGATTACGATGGATTTTGCAAGGTTTGCCGGTGAATGGAACTGGTCCCAGTCACGGTCCTCTGTAAATTTTCTGATTCTTTCTACTGTTTCTGGTTTCATAAATTTTCTCCTTTACTTCAGACATTCTTTTAAATAGTCTGCCAGTTTCTGATCCGTACAATAGATATAGCATCCCTTCATGCCTCTTGTCATGAGCGTACGATATGTATTTTTGATAATTTCGTCTGCTTCTTTCAACGCCTTCTCTGGATTTTCCCGGTACAGCTTTTTGATTCCTTTTAACGATTGATCTGTTTTTGCACGTTTTGTAAAATCCGTAACAATATGTCCATCCTGATACCGCATATCATCCCCGATAATCACTCCCGCATAATCAAATTCCAGTCCCTGCGAGGTATGGATACATCCAACTTCATTTACAGAAGTTTCGTCAATTGCAAACGTCGTCGTATTTCCAAGATTCCAGCTCATCCCAAAATCTCCAATTTTGATATCATGAACATCCGTATTATTCTGTCCTGCTTTTATCCATGCCCAGCAATATCCTGCCAGAATTCTCGCCCGATTATGTACTCTGTTCCGTTCTATGATAAGATCTCTCACCTCGTTGGGCGAATCGACGATTTTAATATCATAGTCGATATCTTTCAAATCAAAATTAGCTGTCTCCCGAATCTCAAGTACATCATCAAGCCATGCCAGATACCCATCGGAACCATTGCATCGGAACTGTGAGACAAGCTCCATCTCCATAACTTCTGATTCCAGTTCATCTGCCCATCTTCAATTTCCGCAACGCTTCCAATATCGCTCAATGTTACTCTCTGGCTTTCATCAATGAAAAAAATACTGCATAAAGCTGCATTGATGATCTCTTTTATCTGATTTTCCCCAGATTATGGAACATTCCTGACTTATCATTCAGCCGATGTGCTTCATCGCAGATAACGGCATCAATACTGTTTGGTTCTGCATCCACGTAAGAGCCGGAACCTTTGAACATATTATTGATACTGCTCTTCCTGTGTCCGGTCAGTTTTTTCGCATAAACATTTCTTGGTGCACTGTTTTTGGATGTATACTGTGCAAACATTCCATCATTGGTCAGCTTTGCAAGCAGATTCACTGCAACCACTGTTTTTCCTGTTCCCAGGCCTCCTTTTACAATAACCGTCCGTTTTTTCTGATCTGCCATACACATCATAACATTCTTCAGGATCTCTTCATAGACAACCTTTTGCTCGTCCAGCATGATAAATTCCTGATTTCCCTCTATCATACTCTTGATAGCATCCTGAAGGCTCTTAGATGGTCTGATTTTTCCATGATCAATATCATACAGGAGCTGTTTGTCATCGCCTGTTTTTACTGAGTTTTTAATAAATTCCCGAAGTTTCGGCACTTCTCCTCTTCCAAAGATCGGTGCATCTTCTACATATTCTTTATATTGATTCTGTTCCAGTTTTTCGGGATTTGTTTTTCTGTAATTATGCAGATAGGTACACGGATGAAGTACGATATTTCCCATCTGCACATTCTGATTATAATCATAAATCATAGCCGCGTAGGACCATGCCTGATACGATGGATGCACAACTTTGCGCACTGCCCCTCCGGTAAAAGTCTCTACTAAGGCATCCTGCCCTTCTACTGTTTCCACCTTATCCCATTGTTTTAATTCGATAATCACAACATTAGGATCTTTCTTTTCCCGTATCCGGAAATAATGAAGTCAACTCTCTTTGATGTCTGCGGAATATTGTATTCAATGGCGATTCCGGCATTTTCCCGTATTGCACGGTCATTCAGAACTTTATACATATATTCCAGAGAATTTTCCCATGAACGGAATTCATTCTGCGATGTATGTCTGTGCATTTTATCATAAATCGTTTCTTCTATCTGCGCAGCAATTGAATCCTGCTCCACTGCAAATAAGAAATCACTTTTTAATCCAGAGTATACTATCATGATGTTTTTCCTTTTTGTTTCATCTTCTTAACGGTTTCAAATTACATTATAGGGTAGCTATATGGTTTTTGCAATGATATGATATTCTTGTATTTTAAATCTGCGTTTTATGTCAATTTTTTTGTTCTCATTCTCAAAAAAATCAAGTATCTCTCCCTATGTTCTGACTATTTTTTCCTTGTTTGTTTTTTATTGAGAATCTTAGACAATCAATATATTTAACCGGGCAGCCGGGGACGTACTTTCATCTGATCTGAGTCTTGCAGAAAGGATAATTATTATGAGTACATATGAAGAATTGCAGATTATAATCAGCGTTGCTTTGCTTATTGTCGCAATTTTGACTTATACAAATAAGAAATAGCCGTCCTGCTCCCTGATAAAGAATGGACGGCTATTTCTTATAGCTATTTAACATTTTCGCCAGACCGGGTGATTGCGCTCACCTTCCGGCTGTCTTGTTAAGTATATTATATTGCAATCGTGTAATTTTGTCAACGCTGGCTTTTGCGTAAGCCACGACAAACGCATGAATGGTTATCCACTGCCAATTCCATTTTTTTCTGTTTTTAAGTTTCCAAAAGTTCTTCCAAATACTTGATTGGGCGCAGACTTATTACGAACCTTTTCTTTCTCATCGACAGCTTATGTCTTGTTAGTTCTGCCGGTTTCAAAATACTCAGGCTCCATTTCCTTATGATATTCAAATTTTGCGCTGCCATTTTATCTATTGTCGTATTTGCATCCTCTCGAAACGTTACATCCAGATGCCAGTGCATACTTTCTACACTCAATGTCCCCGCACGGCGCGGCTTGCCTCGTTGATATCCGTTTTTAAACTGCTTATAAAATATCGATATTCATACGTTGTATTTCCTGCTTTTTCTATCCGTTTCTTCTCCATCACGATGCTTTTCAGACCCTTCCAGTTTTTCTTCTGGCTCAGCCATTTGATGTCTTCCGTCTGATAGTACTCTCTGGTCTCTATCTGACCATGCGCTTTCTCCTGCGTCTTTTTATGACCACCCTTTTGCCGTATTTCTTCCTGAAACTTTTCGTTTGCAAAGTATTCTTTCACATCTTCATACAATGTGTATTGATTTTTCTTCAATGCTAAAACATAATCTGCCCGCTTCTGTCGGATCTTTTCTGCAATCGCGGTCTGCGTTCCCATTGCATCTATCGTAATAATCTGACCTTTTATCCGGATTTTCTCCAGCAATTCCGGTATTGCTGTTATTTCATTGCTTTTTTTCTTCAACAGCTTTCTGCCCCAGACAAAAACCATCCTCTTTACTCCATGCAGAAACGATATGGCTTGCTTTTTCTTCTCCACTCTTATTGGAACGCATCGTTTTTCCATCAATGCAGATAATCTTTTTCAACAGTTCCCCATCGTTTTTATCCAGTCTCTCCTGCCATTTTCCATAAAGCTACTACAGAATCTCCGGCGATATCATCCCCATGACACGCCGGATCGTATCATGCGAGGGGATTCCGTTCTTTAATTCGATATATTTGCGAAGATAATCCTGATAGCTTTCTGCAAACAATGCCATCTCAACCCAGTCATCTGCATTTGCAAGGGTTGCAAACAGTACGATGACAAGAATATCTTTCAAAGTATGACGAACCTTTGTCTGCTGACGGGTATCCTCAATGTATTCCATCCACTCTAATAATTCCTGCATAAACAACACGCCCCTTTTTCTTTTATTCTACCAGAAAAGGGGCATATTCACAATTTATTTACTCATGCGTTTGTCATGTTGCGTAAGCTTTTTATTTGCTAAACAAACATCAATTTAATACATTTACCCAGGGAACCGTTGGGGTGTTATGTCAGCCGCCGGACATTTTGTGAAAGGAGGCTGGTGCTGATGGTTACATATGGTGATTTATTTACTTTTGTAATTATGCTTTGTGCAGTTGTAACTCTTGTTATCAATTTAATGCATAAAAAATAGCGCCCTCGTCCTGGTAAGATAAGGCGCTATTTTTAGTTGCTTTATCCGGCGGTCAGGTGTACGCTGACCAACGGTTCTCTTGTTAAGTGTATTATATTACAAGGGTTTCGCTTTGTCAACGCTCGCTTTTTAGCTGATCAGATCTCTTTCCCCCCTTCCGAAACTTCGTCCAAAATTTCTCAAAAAAAAATTGAAATCCCCTCTCCTCCACCTTATAATATTTTCTATAAGACACACATATGGGGGATTTTATGGAGATCAGTATTCTTCTTGCGCAGCAGATCGCGCAGCTTTTTCTTATGATTTTTATGGGCTTTTTAATCGTAAAAAGCCGGACTTTTAAAGGATGAGGACAGCAAAGTTCTGTCGAAAATTGTGCTGTACCTGATCATTCCCTGCGTGATTCTGAATGCGTTTCAGGTCGATTACACGCCGGAAACGATGCGGGGGCTGCTGGTTGCGTTTGCGGCTTCGCTTCTGATGCAGGTTGTGCTTCTTTTTGCGGTTTCAGCTCTTGGACGGGTGTTTCATTTGGATGCGGTTGAGATAACTTCTGTTTACTACTCCAATTCCGGCAATCTGATTGTGCCGCTTGTGACGGCTGTTTTAGGGAGCGGAATGGGTGCTTTACAGCTGTGTTTATATGAGCGTACAGCTTGTCTTTTTCTGGACGCACTGCAAAAGGTGATCAGCCGTGAGGCTTCCTATGACTGGAAGAAGATTGTTCTGAACCTCAATATTATTTCTATTTTCGTCGGAATTCTTCTTTTTTCACGGGCATCCGGCTTCCTGCGCTGGTCAACAATACGCTTCATTCTGTCGGAAGCATGGTTGGCCCTGCCAGTATGATTGTTACGGGTATGCTTTTTGCCGGCATGGACTTCCGGCAGATTTTTTGCGAATAAACGGATTTACTTCGTGACCTTTCTCCGCCTGATCGCCGTTCCGCTGATGGCGCTTGTTCTCTTAAAACTCAGCCATCTCGCCGACCTTTCCGCTGACGGACCGACACTGATTCTGATCGTTTTTCTCGCCATCATCACACCGTCTGCTTCCACAATAACCCAGATGTGCCAGGTATACGGAAATGATTCACGCTATGCCAGTGCCATCAATGTTGTTACTACGCTGGCTTCTATTGTGACGATGCCGCTTATGGTAATGCTGCTTCAGATGGTACTCTAATCACAATTAACAGAAAAACGCTGTCCCGCTTCCCTTCCAGAGAAGCATTGACAGCGTTTTCTATTACCCAATTAGTACCTTTTTCCCTTCAAACGCAAATCCATAATGCCGGATTCTTTCTTTTGGGATTCCCCGTTCTTTCAGTTCCGCGTCGTATTTCTTTATTTCAATCTGCGCCAGTGCTTTTTGTACCGTTTCCTGCAGCGTTTTTTCTTCCGTTTCTTTTACTTTAAATTCCAGAATCATAGCATCTCGATCCAAATTTCTGGGAATTAGAATCACATCGTATCTTCCATACCCACTTTCCCGATTGGAACGCACCTCATAAAGATCTCGCACTTCCACCAGCAGCCCAAGTACAAATCCATGATAAAACCGCTCTGGCTGGCTCCGCTCGGACGCATGTTTTCCAGCATCAAAATTACTAAATGTAGCAAGTGCAATATCATTCATATAGAGGTTCATCGCTTTTACATCCCCATTCAGCAATGCTTTGATAAATTCATTATAATTGGCAGATGCCGCTGCAAACCAGCTTTTGAACATATTCGAAAACATGCTCACAATCTCCAGATTTGTGATGGAAAGAGAATACCACGGCTCCAGCGTCAGTCCTCTGTATTCAATCTCCTCCACTTTCAGATAACCGCTTGCCACCAACAGACTCCATACCGCACTTTCATCCTGTTCTAATTGTCCAAATATAATCTGCTCATCAAAATTAACTACAATTTGTTGTCTGTTGATCAGTTTTTCCAGTTCTTCCTTCATATTTACCGATGCTGACTGCAGGAGTTTGCTGATCAATCCATTGGAACTTGTAGCTGCCCAGTAGGGCCGCAGTTTTTTCTCTTTCAGATAATTTGTAATAGACCACGGATTGTAAATATCACGATGCGTGCCAAAGCAAAATCCGTCATACCATTGCTTTACCAGATCTTTCTTTTCCGGCATTCCAAATTGATCTAATGATTGAAATACCTCTTCTTCTGTAAAAACCAAAACAGTCTGCATAGGCATCCGATGTTGTTGTAATAACCGTCAGATTATTAAGGTCCGAAAAAACAGATTCTTTGGAAATACGGGTAATTCCAGTCATCACAGCGCGTTCCAGATATGGATTTGTTTTGAATGTCGCATTGAAAAGGCTTCTCATAAATCCTACAAATTCATCCCAGTATCCATTGATGTAAGCTTCCTGCATTGGGGTGTCATATTCATCGAGAAAAATCAATACTTTCTTGCCGTATAAAAGATTTAAATAACTGGAAAGATTCTTTAATGCATCCTGTGCTGTCACATCACTCATTTTTTCTGTAATTTCCAGCATCTGCTGTTTCTCATTTTGCGTAAAGCATTCTTCCTGCTCCAAATACCGATGTCGGCGATAAGCATCTACAATAATATTTTTTATCTTCTGCACTGCATCTTGATAGTTATTCTGTTTTACGTCCGCAAAGCTCAGAAAAATCACCGGATAAGTTCCCTGCAGTCTGCGGTATTTTTCCTGTTTCCAGATGGAAAGCCCTTCAAAGATGGTACCTTTTTCTGCATACTGTCTGGAAAAGAAACAATTCAGCATGCTCATATTCAATGTTTTTCCAAATCTTCTCGGACGTGTGATCAGCGTAATGTCATCTCCACTTTCCCACCATTGTCTGATAAAATCGGTTTTATCAACATAAAAATAATGATTTTCTCGAAGGGAAGCAAAATCCTGCTTTCCTATACTAATCGCTGAAGTCATATTTCATCTTTCCTTTCTGAGCGCAGACACACCAGCATTTTCTGTCTAATAATGAAATGTTCCACTGTTTTCTAATCGATAATCTTATCTTATAGTTTATCAAATTCGAAAGAAATTAATAGACTTTTTCTTCTGCACAGCAAAAAATGGCGTCCCATTCCTCAGTGCAAGGATCAGACGGTACCATTTTTCACTATCAGTTTCCAGTTTTATTTCTCATACAAAAACTCTTCCGGAAGTGTTACGCCGAAGTCTTTTGCCAGATGGCGGAATTCATCCGGTGTGATCGTCTGGCGTTTCGTCGGCTGCATAGAAAGTGTTTTTACCAGGATTTCTGCAGATTTTTCTGCGGTATGCATCATGGCCGAAGGTCAGGTCAAAATCAAAGCCGGCGGCGAACATGCCGTGATGTGCCCAGATCGCCAGATCGTATTTCTTCATCAGCTCGGAGGTAGCAACGGCGATCTCTCTGCCTCCCGGAACCATCCACGGAACGACACCGATTCCGGACGGGAATACAACAGGGCACTCGGTTGCCATCTCCCAGAGTTCACGGGTAAATACTTTATCTTCCAGCGGCAGAACAAAGGTAAGCGCGATCACGTTGGTGGTATGTGCATGGTACACAACGCGATATCTTTCGTCCTGAAGTTTTTTACCTCCAGGTTCATCAGATGGCTCGGAAGCTCTGAGGTCGGGCGACCTCCGTTGACGAGACCCCAGACGATGCGGTAATTTTCACCTTTTTCATCCAGCTCAATCATACAGATGCTGTCTTCCGGTTTGATTGTGACATTTCGGAAATATTTTCCGCTTCCGGTTACCAGGAAATACTCTCCCGCAAGATTTGGAACGGCGGTTCCGATCGGATTCCACTCTCTGGCTCAAAATTTTCTTTTACCTCTTCAACCTCTTCCGGTTTCACACGGTAAGAAAGGTTTCCGCCGTTTCTCTCATGCCATCCCTGCTCCCAGCCATCATTTGCCATACGGATAAATCCTTTTACAAATTCTGCATCTAAAAATCTCATGTTTTTTCCCTCTTCTTTCTCTCTTTTCCTCTTCTTTTATCGATATTTACCGGCACACAACCTCTACCGGCACATCCAGGATTTTTGCAACTTTCAGAATCGTATCAATATGATGTCCGACAGCAGCTGCCATATGATGTGTTGGTCCCGCCTCACTCCATCTGTTGCAGAACTCTCTTGCCCCAATGGAGAAACGTGTTCTCATGTTTGTATCGCCAAAGGTAAAGATCGGACCATCCTCATTGACACCCTCTGCAGCAACAAATTTAAAGTGACCGTCTTTATCCTGCGTAATTCCAAGATATGTAACATCTCCAACCGGCGGATAAAACTGCGTCAGATATCCGCCGCCCGTCTTGCCATGAAAAACATCAACGATTTTCATGGTCGGCTTTTTCGCCTGTGAAATATCAGCATCTCCCGAGCCTGAATGGTGATGATACAGATATCCTCATTAAAGTCGATGGAGTACATCTCTGAAAGCTGGCCGGTTCCGGCGATTGTTTTCAGAATGCTCATTGCCATTGCAACTTTCATATCACCCTCTACGGCGCAGGCTGTGCCCTGTTTAATCAGCATGGAAAATGCCGGGATCAGCATGCTGTCCAGTTTTCCGGCAACCCCCTTGGCAAAGCCGTCATAATGGGATGCCACCATACCAAGATCTTCTTTTTTTACCCATTCTTCAAAAGCAACGACATATTTTGCCATATCCCATACGGTCTCTACCGTTGCACCGCCCTCGATGTCAAAGGTATCCAGAATCTCCTCTGCCTTGACGCGGATTGCCTCATCTGTAACAGGATCCGCGATTGCCCACATTTTCTCCCAGTCGAACTGTTTCGTATAAAGTCCCATCCGGTTGTAAAGGTTGGTCTCATCGATATAGAGATCCATCATTCCGGGATAAGGGCGGCCGATCTGGGCAATATTGGTGTAACGGAATCTTCTGCGTACCTGGGCTGCCCGGCACCACTCGTCGATTTCCTTAGCTACGTAATCATCTCCGCCTTCTACAACACCGGTGATGACGGCATGACGTTTTCCTGCACGCTCCAGATCGGCTACCATCTCACCGACTGCTCCACAGGCATACAGCTCACCGAGCCATTTTGGCGTATCGGTATTGGCATAATCCGGTGCTTTCCGTTTCTGCACATTCACAAGCACAACCGGCACATTCAGGTCACGGACTGCCGGGAGCATATTGTAGCTGGTCGCGTAGGTCAGAAGCTGTAAAATAACAAGATCTACATCCGCTGCACGGAATTTATCTCCTGCTTCCATGGATAATTCTTTCGTTGTAACGATTCCACCATCGATCATTTCAACGGTATCGGGAATCGTCTTCTTGAAATCCTCATACTGTGCCTCAAATTCCGGAACCAGCGTCGGGAACTGCGGCAGATATGCACCCAGTGCGATTGCAAATACACCTACTTTTGCTTTTGTTTCAACTAACATGTTTTTCGCCCCTTTAACCTTTCATCTCATTTTTTATGGCTCATATTGTTTGATTTCGAAGGAATGGAAAATACAGTTTCTCGCATCCTTCAAATTGCTGCATTCTTTTCCGGTGATCATCTGCACCGCCAGATTGCCGATGGCAGTTGCCTCTGTCGGTCCCGCCAGTACGGTCCTTCCGGTCTTTTCTGCTGTCAGCCGATTCAGATAATCGGCGTTGGCGCCGCCGCCTACGACATGAATCTTCCGGTACTGACAGCCCGTTTGTTCTTCCAGTTCTTTTTAATGTCTTTGCATAGCATACTGCCAGACTGTTATAGATCACTGCTGCGATCTCTGTAATTCCCTGCGGTATCTGCTGGCACTTTCTTCACACGCCTTCTGCACTTCTACTGTCATATGTTCCGGTGCCAGAAAACGATCGTCATTTGCATCCACGATGGATGAAATCCTGCATTTCGATGCCATTTCGCAAATGGTTCCAAAACTTACCTCCTCTGCGATTTCTTTTCGTACAGACTGAATCATCCACAGCCCCATAATGTTTTTCAGAAAACGGTATCTTCTGTTGTAGCCGCCTTCATTGGTAAAATTGTGCTGCATGGCTTCTGTCCCGCAATCGGCCTCTTTTAATTCTGTTCCCATCAGAGACCAGGTTCCAGAGCTGATGTAGAGTACATGTTCCTCATTGCTTGGCACAGCGACTACTGCGGAGCCTGTGTCGTGTGTTGCGGGAAGAACAATCTCACAGTCGAAGCCGACCTGCTCCTGAATTTCTTTTTTTCAGACGACCGATCACAGTCCCCGGTTCACGGATCGGCAGGAAGATTTTCTCCGGGTATCCCAGTTTTTGAATCATCTCCCTGTTCCAGTCCCCGGTTTCCGGATTGACAAGCTGGGTCGTTGTTGCATTTGTGTATTCCTGCGCTTTCACGCCGGAAAGCAGGAAATTCAGGTAATCCGGAATCATCAGAAGAGTCTCTGCTTTTTCCAGCTGTTCCGGCTTTTTTCTTCTTCCACGCCATGAGCTGATAAATACTGTTAAAAATTTGTTTCTGAATACCGGTCGATGCATAGAGTTCTTCCTCCGGCACTGTGCGATAAACCTCCTCATCCATTCCTTTCGTGCGGTCATCGCGATAAGCAACGGCATTTCCGATCCGCTGATCATCCTTGTCCAGAAGGACAAAATCAACTGCCCATGTATCAATTCCGACACTCACCGGGATCTTTCCAAGTTCTCTGCATTTTTTCATTCCTGGCCAACACAGCTTCGAAGAGTGCCTCGATATCCCGCACCTTCTCACCGTCCCGTTTCTGCATTCCATTCGGGAAACGGTAAACTTCCTCGAGAACCATTTTCCCATCTTCCATATGACCGAGAATATGCCTTCCGCTGGATGCTCCTATATCAATTGCTAAATAATATCTTTTCATACCCTTCCTCCATTTTCTGTCTTTAATTATAGATAACTTTATGTGGTAAAAAAGAACACGCTTTGTCTAAAAAGTGTCCTTATTTGCACTATAACGATGTCATTGATCGTATCCATCTGCATCCGTCCGCTCTTCTTCTCCTTCAGCCGCGCCGGAGTTTTTGCTCCATGGGGTAATTCAAGAAACGTTTTCACAGGAAATTACGGTAAAAAAAATTCCGCAGCACTTCTGTGATTGAGGTGCTGCGGAACTTTTTTACATTTTAGGCTGATATCTCATGTTGGATACATTATAAACCGTAATAAACGCTTTCGGATCAAGTTTATTGATAAAATTCATCAATTTCTGGTATTCTGTCTTGTCTACGATCGTGATGATTTCTTTGCGCTTCTGCATGTTGTAGGCACCATAGGCTTCATAGATCGTGGCACCGCTGTGCAGCTCATGAAGAATAAATTCCCGAAGTTCTTCTTCCTTTGGAGTGATGATACATACCCGGCGTTTGATATTATTGTCAAAAATAAAATGATCCAGAACGATTCCGTTAAAATACGTTCCCAGAATACTTAAGACCACCGTTTTTTATCATACACAAGCGCCGCGGAAAGTGCCACGCACATACCGGAAAGAGACATGGCTTTTCCAAGTTCCATGTGGAGATACTTATTCATGATCTTCGCCACGATATCCAGTCCTCCTGAGGATGCATTCCTGTTAAAAAGAATGCTAAGTCCCACACTGACTACCAGGATATAGCAAAGCACATCCAGTTCCTGACTGTCGGTCATGGAGCCAAAATCCGGGAAGATTTTTTCAAAAAGTCCAAGAAAAACAGGAAGCATGATACTGGTGTAGACGGTTTTTACACCAAATTCTCTTCCGCAGGTAAAAAAGCCGATGATCAGAAGTACTACGTTCAGAATCATGGTGATGGCGGAAAGGGGCAACGGTACAAAGTTGGAAAGTACGATACCAAGACCCGAAATACTGCTGACAGAAGTATGGCTTGGTACCAGAAAAAATAGACTGCCGCTGCAATAATAGCAACAGCTGCTGTCAGGATCAGGATTTCCAACAGAATCTGAGTATCCTTCAGTTGTTTTTTCATGTAAATTCTCCGTATCTTATTTTTTATGGATGGGAAGATCCTTCCTTATATTAATGGCATTTTGAAGATATGTAAACCCTTTCTGGGAATCATTCCAACATATTTGTGTATCGTTGTTGCTTTTCCGTCAGCTTTCTGTAATACATATCCTTTTTATTGCTTTTTTCGTTCTATGCTACAATAAACTTAACATTATCTTGCAACGTAATCAGGAGAACAACATGAGCGAAAAGGGATTGACCAACATTAGTCTCAAAAAATAAATAAATCAAAGGTTTACCAGTACATTTACAGAAAAAAAACGACCTCCAAGCTGCAGATCGTTCAGGAACTGCAGATGGGTTTATCCACTGTCAGCCAGAACCTGAACCTTCTGGAGCAGGAAGGTCTTATTGAAAAAAATGGTTTTTGAATCCACCGGTGGAAGAAAGGCAAACGCCCTTCAGATTGTATCAGATTTTAAAATTTCCATTGGTATCGGTATTTTAATTTCCTCCCATCCTGGCTGTGTCCTGCTTCCGTAAAATCAATCAGCAATTCTCCCAATGCCACGATATCAACTTTTTCTTCCATTTTTTAGTTCCTCTACAATCTCGTTATAACGTTTTTTATTTAACCGGTAGAAAAATAATACACCCGCAGTCACAATCCACAGTACACCCGGAATCGTCGTAAATGCATGTTTCATAATTGAAAGTACAATTGCATTTTGTGTCTGATTTGCAATATAACCATATTTTCCAAGTAATCCTGCTAAAAGTGCTGTTCCAACTGCCATTCCGATTTTATTTCCAAGTGAAATAAATGCATACTGAAAACCGTCATTTCTAAGTCCGGTTTTCCACTCCCCATATTCCACACAGTCTGGAATAATTGCATAGATTGCGGTATTAAATCCAGAGAAAAGAAAAACTGTGTGAGACCAGATAATGCATAAAAAAAATAGCTGGTGATTCTTTGGCATTGAAGAAAAACATAAACAACATTGAAATTCCTGTAAATAAAGCAAAGAGAGATGCTGTTCTTCCTTTGTTATTCAACTTGCGGAATACTGGTTGAAAACAGGCTGCCCCGATGATAGAAGGAATAATAATGCACATCGAATAAGTTGTGTAGTAGGAGGCATTCCCTTCCACATATGTAAAATAATACAGAATATCTGCGTTTCTACCATACAATGTAAATCCAAATAATATCTGTCCTACCAATGCAAGAAGATATGGTCTATTCTGCATAACTGCTTTCAACTGAACCTTTACAGAAATTTTTTCTTTTTCCGGAGTGATCACTGCCTCTTTCGTCTTCGCAAAGCAGAAAAAATGACAGGCTGTAAAAAATACATCCATATATGACCGCAACCGTCAGATATCCTGTCTTTGCACTATGACTGCCGAATTTGCTGAGCAGTGGAACTGTAATAATATTTAACACACCAATTGCAATCATCGCTGCAACCGAACGGGATGTATTTATTTTTGCACGTTCATCAATATCCTGTGTCATAGCACCACACAAGGTTCCATATGGAATATTCACGCAGGTATACCCCAAAACCAGCAGACAATATGTAATTACCATATAAATGATCTTTCCATTCTGCGGCCAGTCAGGTCTTGCCCAGAATGTCATAACAAGAAGAATTGCTGTAATTGGTGCCGCTACTAACAGCCATGGACGGTACCGTCCCCATCTCGATTTTGTTTTATCCGTAAGTCCCCCGACGATTGGATCATTGATCGCATCCCAGAATCTTGAAAAAAGCATAAGTGCAGAGACTGCTGCCATACTGATTCCGAATACGTCTGTGTAAAAAATCATGAGAAAATTACTGACGAACATCCAGCTGAAATTACATCCGACATCACCAAAACCATATGCAATCTTACTGATCAGCGGTACTTTTCCATTTTTGTTTTCGCTTCCCATATGTCCCTCCTATTTTTATCAGAGTTTCTGACAGAACTCTATTCTTTCCTCATTTGGTCCCTTAATCATAAAAAACTTCACACCATTTTCCCAAAATGGTAGTTCTTCGATTCCGTCTGTAATAATTGTCATGTATTTTTCATTGCAGATTTTCTGATACATACTTTCAATGTCTTCCACATCAAGTGCAACATGTTGGTATGCACCGTCTGACATTGCCGCCTGCCCATTTTCAAAAGTCTCTATACAGTAATTTTTTATCTGTAAAAATGCCACTTTTTCTTTTTGCTTTTTCATTATAAGACTGCATAATCACTTCAAATCCAAGACTTTTATAAAATTCGATTGTTTTTTAAATCATTCGTCGGGAGCCCGATGTGGGCTACTCCGACAATTCCATATTTTTTTCATCTGTTTAATCCTCCTGCACATTGATAATCACTTTCATTGTAGTCTCACGGTTATCGTCAATATACTGGTATGCTTTCAGATAATCTTTAAATGCAAACGTTTTTGAAATTAATGGTTTCAAATGTACCTTTCCCTCATTGACAAGACGGATACCATCTACATAATCGTCATGCCGGTACATCATGGTACTTTTAATATCGAGTTCGTGATCATTTGCGACTGCCAGATCCACCTCTGCCATTCCTGCAAATACTGCAACCAGCACAATCACGCTTCCTTTTCTTGCATATTTGATTGCCTGTCCCATTGTAATGTTATTTCCTGCACAATCATAGATAACATCTGCCTTATCCGGACCAAATGCCTCTACCATAGCCTCTCCAAAATCTTTTGTGCAGCGTGTTGACACATACATCAATTCCACACTCTTTTGCTTTTTCCAGACGAAGATCACTGACATCTGTGATCATAACTTTAGCTGCTCCCATCCCTTTTGCTGTTTGTGCAACAAGATTTCCAATTGGACCTGCGCCAAGGATTACTGTGATATTCATTCCTTTTTACATCGCCCATCTGCTTTACTCCATGAACTGCAACTGCAAGAGGCTCGATCATCGCCCCTTCTTCATAAGACATATCTTCCGGAATCGGTGTTACCTTAGATGCATCTACTGCAAAATATTCAGAAGCCGTACCTGTGGTCTGGAATCCCATAACCTTTAATTCCTCGCAAAGATTATATTTTCCATGGCGACACGGATAGCAGTGTCCGCAATAAACCTGTGGTTCAATCGTAACTTTCTGTCCGATCTGAAACCCAGAAACATTTTTCCCTATTTCTGCGATTTCTCCGGAAACCTCATGTCCCTGTGTCACCGGATATTTCGTAAACGGATGCTTTCCATGATATACATGGATATCAGAACCACAGATACCTAATATTTCTGATTTTTACCAGTACCTGATCATCCTTGACTTCTGGAACCGGAACCTCTCTAAATGTAATTTCTCCTGGATTTGTCATTACCTGCTGTAACATAATTGTTTCCT
>VOFE01002004.1_pt1 | contig 30735 bp, 48 predicted proteins | sample 5384071 | NCBI WGS metagenome assembly VOFE01 (sample SAMN12384724, study PRJNA508395) | human gut metagenome | isolation source: healthy gut D | host: Homo sapiens
GTACAGTTACCATCATATTCGGCGGAAACTGTGATTTGGTTAGAAGGAGATGCTTCAGCTCCTTTGTCACAACAGTTATTGGATTTACAGGCATTGTTGGAGTTGGAAATCAGTGATTGCCCGGGTGGAAAGCTTATTACCTAATGAAAGCCGATTGGCACATAAAGAAGAAACATATATTTCGTGGCAGAATAGATTTTATCCGGAAGAAATAAAAGCATCCGTCAAGTACAACGATAGCTGGAAATCACATTTACCACAGACGATTTGGATTATTGTTTTCAGCTTTATTTGGAAAAATAACACTGTGCGGGATTTAACCCTATATTAACTAGATGATAACAACCTGCAAACTGTCAAAATCAGTTAGTGACTTAACACTAGCAATAATAATTAAATAATAGAAAGTTATGAAAATAATTAATGAAGAAAAGCTGAAGCCAGTTATAACTTCAAAGCAAAGTTATGATTGAAAAATAAACCAATAACTAATGTTATATACGATGATGATGGTGATTGGCTATGTTTTCATGCATATACAATTAAAAAGATGATGCTTATATTGTTTCAATAGAACAAATTATCGAACATGATAAAACACTGCTTTCTTTGCCTGATTTGAGAGAAGGAGAAAAAAGTCAGACGTTCCAATATCAATAAATTATGGGAAAAGTATTAGGTTCTGCATTGCAAACATTCATAATGTATTGCTAACAAACAGCACACCGCCAAAAGCATACGCTGCCGAACATTATCACCCGCAAAATAAGACAGAAAATGAACACTGAATACAAGGGCTTAAAAATAGCGGAAGATGCAAAATTTGAGAATATGGATTTTGTGGATTATGATTTCACAAAGTCGGATATCACCGAAGTCGTTTTTAAGAACGTGAACTTCCGTAATTGCATTTTCAATAAGACTATTTGCGGACATACCAGATTTTGGTGCTGTTTCTTTGAAAACTGCACATTTACAAGAGTCGATTTGTCTGCTACCTACCTCGGAGCTTGGGGCGGTGGGCAGAATAATTGCACTTTTGTCAAATGTAAATTAGGTAAAATCACAAACGCTTCATATATAACAAATACCGTATTTGAGAACTGCAAGATAAAAAGTTACATAATATATTGTCTTTATATGGAAAATGTTCGCTTTGTAGGTTTGATAGATGATTTTATGATACAGAGAATGAGAAAAGAGGAAATCACACAGTATCAAACTTCAGATAAATCAGAACAAGTTATCTTCCGGATTAAGAAACATACAAAATGGAGAATATCCTTGATGCTTCTAAAGTAATCATGAAGAATATCGATTTTCATTGGCAACGATGCAATTCATCAATTTCAAAGAATGTGAATTAGAGCATATCATCCCACCTATAGATGATAAACATCTATTAATCGGTAAGAATTTGATAAAATTACCGCAAGAGTATCAGAAGAGATTGAAAAAGACTGGTATAATGCAGATAATAAAAGTTGGGCTTTGAATTGCATAAAAAACGTACTAGAAGAAGCACCGATAACGATTGTTTGCTGGCATGAATTCAAACATTTTGAGAATGAGGAATTTGCTGATAGGTTAATGGAGCTATTTATAAAAAGCAAAAAGGGAATTGGACGATAGCAAACAGCTAACAACATAATGCTACACACTACCGGATATTATTAACCAAGTAAACAAAAACATATGGAAAATTACTACACAGTACTTTATGAAGGATGGCAGATGCAATGTTGCGGTCAACCATTCAGTATAAACGATATGGTTAGATGGGATGTTTTTACTTTCAATAAAAACTAACTGACGTCAACCAAACAATAGAATACATATACGATGCACATTATGAAACGAGTGATGAATTACATATTTTACAAGGAACAGTCCATCAAATAAATGCGATTTATACAAAATATAAGCCATCTGTCAGCCAATCCTCAATTTCTAATTCCTGTTTCAAGCCTTCTTAGAAGTGTGGTTGATGCTAACGGATATGAAGAAGAAATTAATGGAATGACTTTTGACTCTTATATTGTAGTATTGAGAAACGTTAGCATTAAAAAAAGTTACTAACCAAACAGTACGCGGTTTAAAATAGCACGCTGCCAAACATTGTTAGTTAAACAATAAAACTAAAAATAACAAACATGGAAAAAAGAACAAGATTTTTTTAGCAACCTGACACCAACAAGTGGCGGTTTAATCCTCATCGCTTTGGGAGCTTTAGTCCTTATCGGGGCTATTCGCCGATGGGAATGGATATTTGACATGACGGGACAACGCACCGGAAGATTCAATTTTTCTCCTGTGGTTATATGACGTATTCGGCGAAAAAAGTTGAGAGTCGTAATGATTATCAATGCTATCATCATCATGCTTGGTGGGATCGGGATAATGATATTTATGAAATCATGAAATACCGTAGATTCACCACCGTCGGCGAACTTCGTGAGAAGCGAAAAGACCGTAAAGGAGACAGTAGGCTGCCTTCTAATACTGACAGGCGCCCTTATATTATTTGTCGTATTGCTCTATCTGTTATCTCCGGATAGAGCATTACTAAACAGTACGGCCTTGTGTGGTGTCAGTTATCGGCAGCTTATACTTATTATGATGCTCACCACAGCAATATTCATCACCATCATAGGTGTGCTGGCAGCAAACAAAGGCACACCGTTTAGTTATTACCTAAAAACACTGGGATGGAGCTTTGCAATTGGATTTTTCCTGCATGGTATTGGCATCAGCTTGTTGTTCATACTAACCGATGGATGGCGGATGATGCATCTGTCCAAGCGGAATATCGGGTGACGAAAGTACGTTTCCAGCGTCCGAACAACTCATCCCGCTATCGTGCTTTTCTGCCTGAATGTCGTGTATTACAGGCTGAAAGTATCGGTAATCCCGGAGAACAGCTTTATTTCCATGTACCAATAGATGCACAGGTAGCTGTAGGCTGCACGTTGCACGTTACCCTACATAACGGTATCTTTGGTTGGAAAGTAGTGAATGAGCTGTCTGTGGATTGCCAGGAATTAAATCAATATATAAAAAAAATGAGAAATCACATTTCGGAAATAAATAAAAAGAGAAGAATATAGAACAAGACATTATTGATAATGAGTTGGCTATTCAACTTTGATCTCCTCCTCATGTTAAAGACCTCTTTCTACAGAAGTATTTTCTCCAAATCATCAGGTACATACGCCATTCCGGAAAACTCCGGGATGCTTCTTTGGAGGCAATATTCGAAAAATTGTACATTCAAGTCTCCGAGCCGGAGAGTATCACCATGTTTGACTCTCACAGAACTCAACATACTTATTGATCCATAACCGAGACAGGAAGCGTCATGCGGCATATTTGATCCAACACCATTTGTCTATGGAAACCTACCAAAATAGTACTCATATTCTCCAGACAGCCCCCCAAGGCCCATATCCACCAGTCCTTCAATATGAGGAATCAATGTGTCTACTTCCTGTATCTGTCAAGCAATACTCCACACGGTTCAGGAGGTACTTCATTTCTTTCGTTGCATACACTTTCCGTTCAACTCCAATCCATCTGATTCCAAAGTACGCAATGTAACAGTCAACATTCTTTGAGAGAGAGACATCTTCTATCGTTTTATGGATATCACTAAAACGCATAGTTCCATTTGCGTTCAGCGTAATAAGCACCAGCATCGACCACTTGTCTCCCAAGCGGCTAAGCACATCTCTTATCGGACAATTTCCTGTCGGATGAAAGTTTTTCATTCTTTAACGTTTTGTATTTTATTGAGCTTCAGCAATAGTTACCTCTATGTAACTTCCTTATTTTCAAGTACGTTATTGCATTTCTCAAATAAGAAAGATACATTTGCATCACAAAAGTAATAAACTTACTAATAATAACTATTGTTTCATTTAAATAATTATGATTATGGCAAAGAAAGTTGCAGTTTTAGCAGTGAATCCGGTAAATGGTTGTGGATTATTCCAATATTTGGAAGCATTTTTCGAGAATGGCATTTCATATAAAGTATTTGCCGTATCGGATACGAAGGAGATTAAAACAAATTCAGGGATCAGCCTGACAGTAGATGATGTGATTGCTAATTTGAAGGGACACGAAGATGAGTTTGACGCATTTGTTTTCTCATGCGGAGACGCTGTACCTGTATTTCAGCAGAATGCAGACAAACCTTATAATATAGATTTGATGCAAGTCATTAAAACGTTCGGAGATAAGGGCAAAATAATGATCGGACATTGTGCCGGTGCAATGATGTTTGACTTCACAGGGATAACGAAAGGTAAGAAAGTGGCTGTTCATCCGTTAGCCAAGCCGGCTATTCAAAACGGAACAGCTACCGATGAGAAATCAGAGATAGATGGTAACTTCTTCACCGCTCAAGATGAAAATACCATTTGGACAATGCTACCACATATAATTGAAGCATTAAAATAATGCCTACAATGTAGATGCAAAACAATAAATATAAACACTGTAACATAAATCTACACATCTCAAGATGGAAAGGTATGTTCCTTTAAAAGAAACGATGCGTTTCTCGGTGTGCAACAAGTCGTTTCTTTTAAAGGAATGACTTGTTGGTTTAAAAGGAAAAATGATAAACATACCACACTAGTAATCAAGCATTTACAGATCATCAAAAAAACAACACAACTACACTCCCAATTTTAATAATTTTCAACAAACATACAACATCCATACACCCATAAAAAATATATCCTCTCTATCCTATTCTCTTTCCGTACTAAAATAAAGAAAAACGGAACATTACGAAAAAACAAAAACAGTATTCTTCATTCTTAAAAAGTCCGTATATTAGCAGCTTGAAGATTTGAAAGAGATGAACAGCATACTCATTTTGAGTTTATCTAACTAAAGATGCCTAAAACAATATGACCAGAGAGAAAGAAAATTACAATGCATTTTTACTTCATTTTTTAGAAAGGTTGAATGGCTGTGAATCTATTGAAAACAAAATCACAGAATCACTGACAGATATTTGCGAATACTACGGTTTTAAAAGAGGATTCATTTACCAAACTGATGGATTTCGCTACTTTTATCTAAAGGAAACTGTCGGAAATAACGACAACGTTTTGCGACAACGTTTTGAAATCAGCGAAATGACCAATCAACATGTTGTCCGTGCAAATGGAAAGAACAAACCTTTTTATGCTTGCAGAAACCAAAATACTCCATGGAATGATGTAGACATCGTGGATTTTTATAAAGTCGACTCATTACTAATCCGGCAAATTCAAGACTCCGAAGGAAAATTATCGGATTCATCGGATTTGGAGACAGAGAACATGCAATATCTTTCACCGATGAAGAACTTCAAGTGATTCATCTCATTTTAGGCTCCCTCTCCAAAGAAATAGCAGTGCGGGAATATAAAGAAAGAGAAGTGCGGGCAAGCAAGACATTAAGCAGCATCATGAATAATATGGGAGTTGACATTTATGTGAACTCTTTTGATTCTCATGATATGCTATATGTCAATGAATCTATGGCCGCTCCTTATGGAGGCATCGAACATTTTGAAGAAAAGAAAAAAATGCTGGCAGGCTCTTTATAAAAGATAAAACCGGAGAATGTGAATTTTGTCCTAAAAAACATTTGATTGACGAAAACGGGCAACCTACCAAAGTCTACTCCTGGGACTACCAACGCCCGTTTGACAAATGTTGGTTCCGGGTATTCAGCGCAGCATTTGCCTGGATTGACGGACAAATAGCACATGTTATAACCAGTGTCGATATCAACCATCAAAAAAACGATTGAAGAAGAACTAAGAGTAGCCAAAGAAAAAGCAGAAAATCTGGACCGCTTAAAATCAGCCTTTCTCGCTAACATGAGTCACGAAATCCGCACTCCGCTAAATGCGATTGTTGGCTTTGCAAGTCTATTGATTGAATCGGATGACAAAAAAGAACGTCAGGATTATGTTGACATTATGCAGGAAAACACGGAACTTCTTTTGCAGTTGATTTCCGATATTCTCGATTTATCGAAAATAGAAGCCGGAACACTCGACTTCACCATGGATCACCTGGATATCAAGAGCTTCTGCGAAGATATAATGCGCAATTATGATATAAAAGAAGATAAACCCGTACCCGTTTTGCTGGCTCCGGATTTACCTGAATATTATATTTACACAGACAAAAAGCGTTTAATGCAGGTTATTACCAATTTCATAAATAATGCTCTCAAATTTACGAATGAAGGGCAGATTATATTGGAATATCGCCATAAAGCAGAAAGTAATGAGATAGAATTCGCTGTCACAGACACAGGTATGGGGATTGCACCCGATAAAGTAGATCAGGTGTTCGACCGATTTGTAAAACTCAACTCTTTTTCAAAAGGCACGGGCTTAGGTCTATCTATTTGCAGAAGTATCATCGAACATCTTGGCGGCACTATCGGTGCCGAATCCGAAATAGAGTCGGCAGCCGTTTCTGGTTCACACATCCCTTGCGCTTAAATCAATAAGAAATAATAAAAAGAACCTGCCCTACTTATCAATAGTAGGAACAGGTTATACTTTTTTCTATGGAGTGTCTCCCTCATCTATAGAAAGATCAATGAAATAATGCCTTCTTTCGACTTCCTTTTTGCCACTTCCTGTGAAAAACACTACTTTTGCATCGCTATTTTGATTTTAGAATAAAACAAATACCCAACGTTCATTTATGACTGAAGAAAAAATACATAAAGACCGTCCCGGAAACTGGTGGGCATTAAGCCCGTTACTCGTATTCCTTTGCCTCTATCTGGTAACTTCTATTCTTGTCAACGACTTTTATAAAGTACCTATCACCGTTGCTTTCCTCGTCTCTTCCTGCTACGCAATTGCCATTACACGCGGCTTGAAACTCGACCAGCGAATCTATCAGTTCTCAGTAGGAGCCGCCAACAAAAATATCCTCCTGATGATATGGATTTTCATTCTTGCCGGAGCCTTTGCACATAGTGCCAAACAGATGGGAGCAATCGATGCCACTGTCAATCTGACACTGCATATTCTTCCTGATAATTTATTGCTGGCAGGTATCTTTATTGCCGCCTGTTTCATCTCTTTATCCATCGGAACCAGTGTAGGAACTATTGTCGCCCTTACTCCCGTTGCTGTAGGACTGGCCGAAAAGACTGAAATAGCTCTCCCTTTATGGTAGCCGTCGTAGTAGGCGGTTCTTTTTTCGGAGACAACTTATCTTTTATCTCCGACACCACCATCGCTTCGACAAAAACCCAGGAATGTGTAATGCGTGATAAATTCCGTGTAAATTCTATGATTGTCGTCCCGGCAGCCATCATTGTGTTGGGAATTTACATATTTCAGGGACTATCCATTACAGCTCCCACCCAAACACAGACCATTGAATGGATCAAAGTTATACCTTATATAATAGTATTAGGAACAGCCATTGCCGGAATGAACGTGATGCTCGTACTCATAATAGGTATATTGACAAGTGGCATCATTGGCATCGCGACCGGCAGCTTCGGAATCTTCGACTGGTTTGGTGCCATGGGAACAGGAATTACAGGAATGGGAGAACTGATTATTATCACTCTACTGGCCGGAGGATGCTCGAAACAATCCGTTATAACGGTGGTATCGATTTCATTATCCGGAAACTCACCCGCCACGTCAATGGTAAAAGAGGAGCCGAATTAAGCATCGCAGCCCTGGTAAGTATCGCCAACTTATGTACTGCCAACAACACGATTGCCATTATCACAACAGGACCGATTGCCAAAGATATTGCCGTGAAATTCCATCTTGACCGAAGAAAAACAGCCAGTATCCTCGATACTTTCTCCTGCCTGATACAAGGTATTATTCCATACGGAGCGCAGATGCTGATTGCAGCGGGACTTGCCAGTATCTCCCCCATCAGTATCATCGGAAATCTCTACTATCCGTTTACAATGGGAGCATGCGCCCTGCTCGCGATTTTGTTCCGCTATCCAAAACGGTATTCGTAAAAAAGATACGAAATGTTTGTCAATCAAAAGAAAAGCCGTATCTTTGTGCCCGCTATTACGAGATAATAGCATAATTCAAATCAATCATTAAAAACAATTATTTAAAATGGCAACTAGAATCAGATTGCAGAGACACGGACGTAAAAGTTACGCGTTCTATTCAATTGTAATTGCAGACAGCAGAGCACCACGTGATGGTAAATTTATTGAGAAGATTGGTACTTACAACCCGAACCCCAATCCTGCTACAGTAGATTTGAATTTCGACGCTGCATTGGCATGGGTACTGAAAGGTGCACAGCCAAGTGACACTGTACGTAATATCCTTTCTCGTGAAGGTGTTTACATGAAGAAACATCTTTTGGGCGGTGTTGCAAAAGGCGCATTCGGAGAAGCAGAAGCAGAAGCTAAATTCGAAGCTTGGAAGAATAACAAACAGTCAGGTCTGGCTGCTTTGAAAGCTAAACAAAACGAAGAAAAGAAAGCGGAAGCTAAAGCACGTCTGGAAGCAGAAAAGAAGATCAACGAAGTGAAAGCAAAAGCACTCGCTGAAAAGAAAGCTGCTGAAGCTGCTGAAAAAGCGGCTGCTGAAGCACCTGCAGAAGAGCAACTGAGGCTCCGGCTGAAGAAGCTCCTGCAACAGAAGCTGCTGCTGAATAAATTTCGGCAGGTTCCTAACAAGAAATTTGGAAAAAGCTATAAATCCTCTTCGGTTCGCCGGAGGATTCTATTTTTTATTACTTTCTGCTATAAAACATATCAAATTATTTATTCCGTTCAGAATAAAATGCCTTTCTTTGCAGCAGCATAGCTCAGCACAGTATTACTTATTTTTCGAATATGAAACGAACTGATAAAAAGGCAACATTCGGACAACAGGCAAGCAAGGTTACGCAACTAGCGGACGCACTTAGCCAGGCTATTTCCAGGAAAGAATTTCGTGAAGGAGATTCTTTGCCTTCCATCAATCAGTTAAGTGCACAATACGAAGTATCCCGCGACACCGTTTTCAAGGCTTTCCTTGATTTACGCGAACGAGGCTTGATTGACTCCACTCCCGGACAAGGGTTATTATGTGACGAGCCAGGTGACCAATGTCTTATTGCTGCTCGACCAATTATTGTTTCATCAATATAATGAACGACTTTTCAATACCATTTTACGTGAATCAATAGGCAGATACAACAAATACATTGTGATGAACTTCGACAATGAGAAACTATCCCCCCATCTTTACAAAATAGATTCGTCTAAGTTACTGCTGTTGGATTTCGGGAAGTTCGATAAAAAGGATTATTCATACGTATGTCAGGATTTTGACGATTCCTTTTATCATGCATTGGCCGCATTAAAAGAACATTTGAGAAAATATCAGAGACTAGTACTTTTATTTCCCGAAGACATCAAACACCCCCGTAGCAGTTGTCAGTATTTCAATTGTTTCTGTCAGGATTATCACATTGATTCAGCCATTGTGGAAAATACAGACCGGATACAAGTCCGCAAAGGAGAAGTGTACATTGCAATCCGTCAGATAGAGGTAGTCAATATAATCAAGCAAAGCCGGACGACCGGGCTGAAATGCGGAGAAGATTTCGGACTGATAGCCTACAATGACACTCCTGCCTACGAGGTAATAGACCAAGGGATCACCGTACTAAGTATCAACTGGGAAGAGCTGGGGAGGAAAGCCGCAGAATTTGTGCTAACCGGACAGGAAATAAGAACTTATCTTCCTACCGAAGTCCATTTAAGAAATTCAATTTAATAACTAAAATCTATGTATATCATGAAAAAGTATCCTAAAATCGGGATTCGTCCCACTATCGACGGTCGCCAGGGCGGCGTCCGCGAAAGTCTTGAAGAAAAGACTATGAACCTGGCAAAAGCTGTTGCCGAACTGATTTCATCTAACTTGAAAAACGGTGACGGCACTCCCGTGGAATGTGTAATTGCCGACAGCACCATCGGTCGTGTAGCCGAAAGCGCTGCTTGTGCGGAAAAGTTTGAAAGAGAAGGTGTAGGGTCTACTATTACTGTCACTTCCTGCTGGTGCTATGGTGCAGAAACTATGGATATGAATCCACATTACCCGAAAGCAGTATGGGGCTTCAACGGAACCGAACGTCCGGGAGCTGTATACCTTGCAGCCGTATTGGCGGGACACGCGCAAAAAGGCCTTCCCGCATTCGGTATCTACGGACGCGACGTTCAAGATTTGAACGACAACACGATTCCGGAAGATGTGGCAGAAAAATTCTTCGTTTCGCCCGTGCCGCCATGGCTGTAGCCAATATGCGCGGAAAAATCTTACCTGTCAATGGGCAGCGTCTCTATGGGCATCGCCGGCTCCATCGTTAATCCTGATTTCTTCCAAGAGTATCTGGGAATGCGTAATGAGTCAATAGACCTCACAGAAATCATCCGTCGAATGGACGAAGGCATCTATGACCACGAAGAATACGCAAAAGCCATGGCATGGACAGAAAAGAATTGCAAAGACAAACGAAGGTGATGACTTCAAAAATCGTCCTGAAAAACGTAAAAACCGCGAACAAAAGAATGCAGATTGGGAATTCGTTGTGAAGATGATGATTATCATGCGCGACCTGATGACCGGAAATCCCAAACTGAAAGAAATGGGATTCAAGGAAGAAGCCTTAGGACACAATGCTATTGCAGCCGGCTTCCAAGGACAACGCCAATGGACAGACTGGAAACCTAACGGTGACTTCCGGAAGCACTGCTTAACACCACTTTCGACTGGAACGGTATCCGCGAAGCATACGTTCTGGCTACCGAAAATGATGCTTGCAATGGTGTTGCCATGTTATTCGGTCACCTGCTGAGTGGTTGTGGACAGATGTTCTCCGACATCCGTACTTACTGGAGCCCCGAAGCGGTGAAACGTGTTACCGGCAAAGAACTTACCGGAATGGCTAGAAAACGGTATCATTCATCTTATCAATTCTGGCGCAACGACTCTCGACGGTTCCGGCCATATGAAAGAACCATGGAACCTGACAGATGCTGATGTAGAAAACTGCCTCAAAGCAACTACATGGTATCCGGCGGACCGCGACTACTTCCGTGGCGGCGGCTTCTCTTCCAACTTCCTTTCAAAAGGTGGAATGCCTGTCACTATGATGCGCCTCAACCTGATTAAAGGCTTAGGTCCTGTCCTGCAAATCGCAGAAGGATGGACCGTTGAAATAGATCCCGGAAATCCACCAGAAGCTGAATATGCGTACTGACCCGACATGGCCTACCACTTGGTTCGTGCCCCGTCTATGTGATAAACCTGCTTTCAAGGATGTGTATTCAGTCATGAACAACTGGGGAGCTAATCATGGAGCTATCAGCTACGGTCACATCGGACAAGACCTGATTACCCTTGCCTCTATGCTTCGAATTCCTGTTTGCATGCACAATGTAGATGAGAACGAAATTTTCCGCCCGGCTGCATGGAACGCATTCGGCATGGATAAAGAAGGAGCAGATTAGAGCTTGTGCAACCTACGGTCCTATCTACAAATAAAGGCACGGATTACGCTGTTGCTTTCATATTAAAAAAATATTTTAATCCTTTGCCTGCAATGACAATCCCCTGCAAGGAAACCTTACCGGGGGGTATGTCCCTAAATACCCATTTTTCTAACCTATTTTGAGTTACTATTATTATAAATAATTTATCTTTGCAATCATGATAACTAACGAACATATTGAACAGTTCATTGCACAAGCACATCGTTACGGGGATGCAAAGTTAATGCTTTGCAGCAGCGGTAACCTTTCCTGGCGGATCGGCGAAGAAGCATTAATTTCGGTACGGGTTCCTGGGTTCCCACCCTTGGCAAGGAAAAAGTCTCTATCTGCAATATAGCAAGCGGCGCTCCGACTAATGGTGTAAAACCCTCTATGGAAAGTACATTCCATTTAGGGATTCTCCGTGAACGTCTGGACGTCAATGTCGTTCTTCACTTCCAATCGGAATATGCCACCGCTGTCTCCTGCATGAAGAACAAGCCGGCAAATTTCAACGTAACAGCAGAAATTCCCTGCCATGTAGGTTCAGAAATACCTGTGATTCCGTATTATCGTCCCGGCTCACCGGAACTGGCGAAAGCAGTAGTTGAAGCCATGTTGGAACACAACTCCGTCTTATTGACCAACCACGGACAAGTTGTCTGCGGAAAAGACTTCGACCAAGTATATGAACGAGCTACTTTTTTCGAAATGGCTTGTCGTATCATTGTTCAATCCGGAGGTGATTATTCAGTGCTCACACCGGCAGAAATTGAAGACCTGGAAATCTACGTATTAGGAAAGAAAACAAAATAGTATCCAGGTACATACCATACCATGAAAGACAACATTAAAAACACATACTTAGCAGCAGACTTCGGAGGCGGCAGCGGGCGAATCATCGCCGGCTCCCTTCTCCATGGAAAGCTGGAACTGGAAGAAGTTCACCGCTTCTCCAACCGTCAGGTAAAATTAGGAAATCATGTCTACTGGGATTTTCCTGCCCTATTCGAAGACATGAAAACCGGACTGAAACTGGCTGCCCAAAAAGGATATGCCGTCAAAGGAATTGGTATCGACACGTGGGGCGTAGATTTCGGATTGATTGATAAAAATGGAAATTTGCTAAGTAATCCCTATCTGTTACCGGGATGCAAGAACAGAGGGAATGCCGGCAGAAGTATTCAAGGTTCTGGATGAACAGCAACACTATACTACTACCGGAATACAGGTCATGGCTATCAACACGCTATTCCAACTTTATAGTATGAAACAGAACCGGGATCCCCAATTAGAGATTGCCCACCAACTTCTGTTCATGCCCGACCTTTTCAGTTACTTCCTGACCGGAATAGCCAATAATGAATATTGTATCGCCTCCACCTCTGAATTACTTGACGCAAAACGACGAAACTGGTCACAAGAAACAATTCGTGCATTAGAACTTCCCGAGCATCTGTTTGGTGAAATTATCCAACCGGGAACTATCAGAGGTACTTTAAAAGAGGATATTGCACGGGAAACCGGACTGGGTGCAGTAGATGTAATAGCCGTAGGTTCTCATGACACAGCCAGTGCCGTTGCAGCCGTTCCGGCGACAAAAACTCCTATTGCTTTTCTAAGTTCCGGTACGTGGTCGCTTTTGGGCGTTGAAGTCAATGAACCGATATTGACAGAAGAAGCACGGAAAGCCGAATTCACCAATGAAGGAGGTGTAGACGGCAAAATCCGTTTCCTCCAGAATATAACAGGATTATGGATTCTGCAACGCTTGATGAGCGAGTGGAAAGCGTGTGGCGAGGAACAAGATTATGATATAATCATCCCGCAAGCTGCCGAAGTGGAAACTGATACAATCATCCCTGTTGACGCTCCGGAATTCATGAATCCGGAAAATATGGAGACTGCTCTTATGAATTATTGCCGGGATCACTCTCTGCACATACCTCAAAGCAAAGCGGAAACCGTTAAATGTGTACTCCAATCATTAGCATTCAAATACCAACAGGCAGTAGAAAAGCTTAACCATTGTCTCCCCTCCCCGATCCGCCAATTAAACATCATTGGAGGAGGTTCGCAGAATAAATTACTCAACCAGCTTACAGCCGATGCACTCAATATCCCTGTTTACGCCGGTCCTGTCGAGGCTACTGCCATAGGTAATATTCTGACACAAGCTATGGCTAAGGGAGAAATTTCCGATCTCCGGGAATTAAGAGAGATTGTAAGCCGAAGTGTCACACCTCAAGTATATTATCCTAAAAAATAAAAGTATATGGAAACATCCAAAACCGGTTATCAGGTCCAATCTTATGACGTTCCCGTCAAACGATATTGCCAAACCCTTGATTTACGCGATTCTCCGGAACTAATCGCTGAATATCGGAAAAGACATAGCCAGGCGGAAGCATGGCCGGAAATTCTAGCCGGGATCCGGGAAGTTGGTATTCTGGAAATGGAAATTTATATCTTGGGAACCCGACTGTTTATGATCGTCGAAACTCCCGTTGATTTTGACTGGGACACGGCAATGGAACGCCTGAACACGCTTCCCCGCCAACAGGAGTGGGAAGAATATATGGCCATCTTCCAACAAGCCGCTCCCGGAATGAGTTCCGCAGAGAAATGGAAACCGATGGAGAGAATGTTCCATTTGTATAATATTTAAAAATATCCCAAAAGAACCATGAAACACATCAAACAGTCCATCCTCTCGAAAGATGGCATCAGTTATCTTATACCTTTTATTCTCATTACCTCATGTTTTGCATTATGGGGATTTGCCAACGATATCACCAACCCAATGGTAAAGGCATTTTCTAAAATCTTCCGGATGAGTGCCACCGACGGGGCGTTAGTACAAGTCGCTTTTTATGGAGGCTACTTTGCAATGGCTTTCCCGGCTGCCATCTTCATCCGCAAATATTCCTACAAAGCAGGTGTTTTGTTAGGACTGGGTATGTATGCTTTCGGAGCCTTCTTATTCTTCCCCGCCAAAATGACAGGGAGAATATTACCCGTTTCTGATAGCTTACTTTATCTTGACTTGCGGACTCTCATTTCTGGAGACAAGCTGTAATCCATACATTCTTTCTATGGGAACAGAAGAAACAGCTACCCGGCGTTTGAACCTTGCACAGTCTTTCAATCCGATGGGGTCACTTCTCGGAATGTATGTAGCCATGCAGTTCATTCAAGCGAAATTGCATCCAATGGGTACTGAAGAACGTGCTTTACTCAATGAGAGTGAATTTCAGGCAATCAAAGAGAGCGATCTTGCAGTGCTAATCGCCCCTTATCTTATCATCGGACTGATTATCGTAGCTATGCTTCTCTTGATACGATTCGTCAAGATGCCTAAGAATGGAGATCAGAATCATAGAATAGACTTCTTCCCTACACTGAAACGTATTTTCACCCAAACGCGTTATCGTGAAGGTGTGATTGCCCAATTTTTCTATGTAGGTGCACAAATCATGTGCTGGACTTTTATAATCCAATATGGTACCCGCCTGTTTATGTCACCGGAATTCGGCATGGACGAAAAGAGTGCGGAAGTGCTTTCGCAGCAATACAACATCATTGCGATGGTTATTTTCTGTATCAGCCGTTTCATCTGTACTTTCATTCTGCGTTATCTGAATGCAGGAAAATTATTAATGATTCTGGCTATTTTCGGAGGAATTTTCACCTTAGGTACTATCTTCCTTCAAAATATTTATGGACTCTATTGCCTGGTAGCCGTATCCGCCTGCATGTCTCTAATGTTCCCCACTATTTACGGTATTGCCTTAAAAGGTCTTGGAGATGACGCAAAATTCGGAGCAGCCGGCCTGATTATGGCTATTTTAGGAGGTTCTATTCTTCCTCCATTGCAAGCAAGCATTATTGATATGAAAGAAATCGGCTGGTTGCCGGCAGCCAACGCGTCATTCATTCTGCCTTTTATCTGTTTCCTTGTGATTATCGGCTACGGCTACCGTACAGTGAAAAGAAACTGGTAGAAAACATACTTGACAATAGTGAGGCTACCTCAAAAGAATGAACTGCCCCCAATAGTTTTGTGTCTAACTATTGGGGGCAGTTCACTTACGCATTCACCTACCACCTCCCCCCTACGGGGACTCCTCCTTCCCGAAGGAGGAGAATAGAGAATACTATCGACTATAAACTAGCAAATCATTATTTTACTAATTCACCTTACCAGCAAATTTGAAGAAGAACCTTTAAGAAGGAGATTATCTCTCCTTCTTGTAATTTTCAATCCAGTTTGCAGAAACTCGATATACTTGGGAATATCTTCATCATAAGCATACGACTTGTTCAACGGTTTTCCCTGATTATCCAGCAATACGTAGAAGGGCTGTGCATTGGCACCGAATTTAACGCGTTGGAGATAACTCCATTTATCGCCGACAGTACGCAAAGTACGTTCTGTACCGTTCTCGATTATCTTTACGGGCTCGGTCAACGGAGTCTTATTATCCACATAGAGAGTAATCAGTACATAATCGTTATTAATCAAATCACTCACTTTCGGATCAGTCCACACCGCTGCTTCCATCTTACGACAGTTTACGCAACCATATCCGGTAAAGTCGAGCATAACGGGCTTTCCGTTCAGACGGGCATATTCCATGCCTAAATCATAATCATCGAATTTCGCATGTACCTCGTTCTTATACAAATTGAAGTCTTGCGTCTGCATAGGCGGAGCAAACGCACTGACAGCTTTCAACGGTGCTCCCCATAGACCAGGAACCATATATACCGCAAATGCCAAAGAAACAAGTGCCATAAAGAAGCGGGTGACTCCCACCTTATTATCATCGTCATCATCATGGAAATTTGATCTTACCCAACAGATAGAATCCAAGCAAAGCAAAGATTACAATCCATAAAGCAAGGAAAGTTTCACGATCAAGCAGTCTCCAGCCATAAGCCAAATCGGCAACCGATAAGAATTTAAGTGCAAATGCAAGTTCAAGGAAACCCAGTGTTACCTTGATCACATTCATCCAACCTCCCGATTTCGGCATAGATTTCAGCCACGATGGAAATAAAGCGAAAAGAGTAAACGGCAACGCCAAAGCAATGGCGAATCCCAGCATTCCAATTGCCGGAGCTACTATACTTCCCGTTGTGGAAACCTGTACCAACAAAAATCCGATAATCGGCCCTGTGCAAGAGAAAGACACCAACGAAAGTGTAAATGCCATTAGGAAAATACTCAGTAATCCCGTAGTCGATTCCGCTTTACTATCTACCGCATTACTCCACTTCGAAGGCAATGTAATCTCAAATGCCCCAAAGAAAGAAGCTGCAAAAACTACCAACATCAGGAAGAAGAGAATATTGAAAATTGCATTAGTAGATAAGGCATTCAACGCACTGGCACCGAAGATCAATGTAATAGCCAAGCCTAATGCCACATAAATCACGACAATTGAAGCACCATAAGTCCATGCATCCCGAATCCCTTTCTTCTTATCCTTGTTTCTTTTCAGGAAAAAACTCACAGTCATAGGAATAATCGGCCATACGCAGGGAGTGAACAAAGCCAATAATCCGCCTAAGAAACCTGTCACAAAAATATAAATCCAGGACATATCTCCTGCGTATGTTCTTCACCTAACGCTTGCAGTTCACTAATGACCGGTTTCCAGAGTTCACCGGATGCAACGGCAGGTTGAATCCCCGTAGATGCATCTGTTGTAGTGGCAGGAACCAGTTCCATCATAGCTACAGTATCCTTAGAAACAACAGGAGCCGCCTCTTCTTTTTTCTCAACTTCCTTTTTTCCGGTTGTTCCGCTTTAGCTGCAGCAGCATTAGCTGTCTTCGCTACTCCCGAAAACTTAAACGGCACTTGAGTAGGAGGCAGACAACTCTCGTCATCACAGGCTCCGTACTCCAGATAACCTTCTATTGCGTAAGCTCCACCTGTGAGCTTCACTTTCTGCACAAACTTTGCCGTATTCTCGAAATAACGTACCTTCATTTCGAACAACTTGTCGAAAGTGGCGACCTCTTTGCCAACCGGTTTCAGCTTTCCCAGTAGCTCTATGCCAGACGTTTTATCAACATTAAACGTTGCAGAAATAGGTCCGCCGTCTCCAAGTTCGGTAGAATACACATGCCACCCTTTATCAATGGCAGCGGTAAATACAATCTCCGCTTCCGTGTCAGAAAGAGTATTGAACTCAGTCTTGAACTTTACCGGATCTTTGATCTGCGCTTGCAATGCATATACAACAAAGCTTAAAAGCAGGAAAGAAATTAACTTTTTCATTTTCAATAATTAGGGGATTATAATTCATAATCTACACACGCACGGCTTTCCTTTGTCTCAGCCAAAATCCTTCCGGCTGCCACATGGTCGGGATGCGTCGCATAGTATTTCACATCTTCCAGCGTATCAAACTCACTGTAAAGCGCAATATTCCATGTTTCACCAGGATTCATATTCAATCCGACTTCAACCTTACGGATCACCGGAATTTTAGCAGGAAGAGCTTCTATCGCTTCCTTAAATTTAGTCATGACTACAAGTTTCTCCTCTGCTGAAACTTCGTCTTTTAACTTAAATAATACAATGTGTTTTACCATTACGTTGTTATTTTAATGAATTGTTTCTATATTTGCCTGGTCAATGCACTGCATAAACAATGCAAATTTACTCTATTTGGTTTAAATATACACTTAAAGAGATGTTAATTATAGGAATAGCAGGCGGAACAGGCTCCGGAAAAACCACCGTCGTACGAAAAATTATAGAAAGCCTTCCTGCAGGGGAGGTAGTATTGTTACCTCAGGATTCATACTACAAAGACAGTAGTCACGTCCCGGTGGAAGAACGCCAGAACATTAACTTCGATCATCCGGATGCCTTTGAGTGGAGTTTGCTCTCCAAACATGTCATGATGCTGAAAGAAGGAAAAGCATCGAACAACCAACCTATTCCTATCTGACTTGTACCCGCCAGCCCGAAACAATTCATATCGAACCTCGTGAGGTGGTTATCATTGAAGGAATCCTTGCCTTATGTGATAAAAAGCTGCGCAATATGATGGACCTCAAAATATTTGTAGATGCCGATCCGGACGAACGCCTGATACGTGTTATTCAAAGAGATGTTATCGAACGGGGACGTACTGCCGAAGCTGTAATGGAACGCTACACACGGGTTTTAAAACCTATGCACCTGCAATTTATCGAACCTTGCAAACGATATGCCGACCTTATTGTACCCGAAGGCGGCAGTAATAAGGTAGCCATTGATATACTGACTATGTACATCAAGAAACACTTAAGGGGTTGAGAATGGTAAGTTAGAAAATGAAAGTAAAACGTCAAATATGAATGCCAAAACCTGATTATCCCTCTACTCCTTGTGTTTTCTGCTGCATGTTAGGTTGCCGAAATAAACAACATAACAAGGTGAATGAAAATGTACGCGATCTTTCGCAGATAAAAGATAGCGGAGAATTGGTTGTATTGACGCTTTACAGTTCAACTTCATATTTCAACTATCGTGGACAAGAAATGGGGTTCCAATATGAACTTAGTGAGCAATTTGCCAAAAGCCTGGGACTAAAACTTAGGATTGAAGTAGCCAACAGTGTGGATGAATTAATCCGCAAGTTATTGGCTGGCGAAGGAGATATGATTGCCTACAACCTGCCTATCACCAAAGAGTGGAAAGACAGTCTTCTCTATTGTGGCGAAGATGTAATTACTCACCAAGTAATTGTTGCAAGGCAGGGAAAACAGAAGTCGTTGAAAGATGTAACCGAACTGGTCGGAAAAGATATATACGTTAAGCCAGGGAAATATTATGACCGCCTCGTCAATCTGAATAGTGAATTAGGAGGAGGTATTCATATCCACAAAGTTACCAGTGACAGTATTACTGTGGAAGACCTGATCACGCAAGTAGCACAAGGAAAAATTCTGTATACGGTAGCCGACAATGACTTAGCGAAACTGAACAAGACCTATTATCCTAATCTGAATATCGATTTGTCCATCAGTTTCGATCAACGTTCTTCGTGGGCGGTACGAAAAGACAGCCCCGAGCTGGCAGCCGCCGCTACCCAATGGCATCAGGAAAACATGACTTCTCCTGCTTACACAGCCAGTATGAAACGTTATTTTGAGAATAGTAAAATGATGCCGCACTCTCCTATCCTCTCCTTAAAAGAAGGAAAGATATCTCATTATGACCATTTATTCAAAAAGTACTCCAAAGACATCGGCTGGGACTGGCGTATGCTTGCATCATTAGCGTATACAGAATCCAATTTTGACACTACCGCTGTATCTTGGGCAGGTGCCAAAGGACTCATGCAGTTAATGCCTGCCACCGCACGTGCAATGGGAGTACCTCCGGGCAAAGAGCAGAATCCGGAGGAAAGTGTGAAAGCGGCTATCAAGTATATTACTGCTACCGACCGGAGTTTCAGCATGATTCCCGATAAGCAGGAACGGCCTCAATTTTATCCTCGCATCTTACAATGCCGGTTTAGGACATATATATGACGCAATGGCACTAGCCGAAAAATACGGAAAAACAAATTAGTATGGAAAGATAATGTAGAAAACTTCATCTTGCTTAAAAGCAATCAAGAATACTTCACTGATCCTGTCTGCAAAAAACGGATATTTCCGTGGTATAGAAACTTATAACTTCGTTCGAATGACATTGTGTCACGGTACGAATCTTATAAGTAAGAAAATTAAAGCCTAATACTTTTTGTAAGTCAACAGACTGATTCCGACAATAGCCAAGGACTGATAAAGGTAATGCAAACAATATCGGGTCAATCACCGGGAACGGATATGTTTCTATCAGTACATCCCGTCCGAACAACGCCTTGCAGATACCCAATGCAGCCGATTCTTTCTGATGTAGAAATACCAGAGCAAAAAGACTTCCAAGAGTTCCTACCCAAAGACTCGCTATTACCCCTTGTTTCGTCGCCCGCTTCCAATATAAAGCACAGAAATAGGCCGGGAGGAAAGCTGCCGCACAAATTCCCATAAAAATAGAAGTTCCACGGGCTATAATATCATGAGGCAACATATAACAAATAATATAGCTGACCAAAATAGAGAAAAGCACTCCCAAACGAATCACATTTGTCAATTTGCCACGAGAACGGGGTTTATAAGTTCCATAAATATCAGAACCAACCGATGCTCCCATTGTGTGGAACTGTGAACTAAGCGTAGACATACTGGCAGAAAGGATACAGAACATAAAGAAAGCGGCAAACCAGTCCGGCATCGCTTTATTAATAAAATATGGAATTATCTTATCAATATCCTGCACAACTTCGGTAGCAACCGCTCCTTCTGTCTTCAAGAAGAAAAGATTGCTTAATGCACCGGCATGATAGATAGCTCCTACCGTTATAATCAGGAAAAAACAACCGATAAATACGCCACGATTCAACTGTTTGCTACTTTCTACCGTCATAAAACGTACCACCAACTGAGGCTGTGCAAGGCAACCGATTCCTACTCCTAAAATGAGAGAGGTTACCAGCGAATACCACTGTGGAGAACCTGTCATGGGCATTGCAGTCCATCCTTGATGTCCTAGCGCTTTAAACTTTTCCGGAACTAGCGGAGCAATGGCAGTCAATTCTTTATTAGCTTCGATAAAGTTCATATCAAGCACCTGATACAAAGAAAACAACAGAAATAACATACAGCCGAACATGATAACTCCTTGTAAAGCATCTGTATACATGACCCCTTCATTCCCCCCGCAATAACATACGCAGCAATAACCAACGTAAATATCAGCAGGGATACATTAAAATCAATCTGAAAGATTTGTTCAATGAATACGGCGCCACCTTTCATTACCACCGCAGCAGCGTACAGCGGCATTCCGATGAATATAACGGCTGCAATGAATACCTGTATATTACGGGAACGGAAATGACGGCCTAATAACTGAGGGAAAGTGCTCACATTCAACTTCGCTCCCATGCGCCGCGTACGCAAACCGAAGAATATGAAGGCGATAACTACCCCAACAAACATATTGAGGAAACACAGCCACTGAATACCCATACCGAAAGCAGCCGCTACTCCGCCAAAACCCACTATAGCAGACGCGGAGATAAACGTGGCACCATAAGAAAGCGCCATCACTATCGGATTCATCTGACGCCCGCCTACCAGATAATCACTGGTACTCGTAGTCTTCTTATATCCTAAAAAACCGAGGTAAGCAAGTGACAGCAGATAGCTATCACAATCAAACCGAGTGTAAATGTATTCATCGCGTTTCGTCTTTTATCGTCGTCCTTATTCCAATATTTCAGCCCGAACCAGGCAGCAAAAATCACACATACTACCGAAAGCAGGTAGGGCAGAATAATAAAAGGGTCATCTATTCCAAACATTTGCGTATCAGATTTTAATTAATTTAGCCGCAAATGTAAGGAAATTATTGAAAAGACAAAACTTTTGTTTACTAATACTGATTATAATGTATCTTTTTCTCGTCATATTTCTGTTTCGGGTTCTCTTTGGTTGCCGGATAGCCAAAAGGAATGACACAAAGAGGAAGGATATTATCGGGCAGGTAGTATATTTGCGAACTACTTCCATACGATCTTCATACGGATAGGCAGCTGTCCATACAGCACCCAGCCCCATACTTTCAGCAGCCAACAAAATATTCTGTGCTGCTGCAGAACAATCTAAATACCAATATGACGAGCGCGGGCTGAATCTCCACAGACAATGATGGCGTTACGGGCTTGTGTCAGCATTTTGGCATAAGGAAGTGCCGCCGCCATCGAATCTAGTTTCGCACGATCAGATACTACCACAAACTCCCACGGACGAACATCTTTCCCGAAGGGGCAGACATCCCTGCACGAAGCATTAAGTCTATTTTCTCTTTCTCCACTCCCTTATTCAAGTAAGTACGCACACTCTTACGTGCGAAGATATTATCCAACACGACATTTCCGGTGCCGGATGTTCCTTTTTCCTCTTTTGAGGAAGAACACGAGATCATTGCAGTCATTGCCATGAAGAGCATACACAAGAAAGAGAAAATCTTTTTCATTGTGACAAGTCTTTAAAACAGGTTCAACTTATTTTTCTGTGCTTCTTCCAATGATACAGTTTCACGGCGTAGTAATCCGCTCTTCTCACGAAGTGCCTCATATTCCGCATCTAACTCATTCATCAATTCGGCTTTCAGCTGCGAATTCAACAAACGGGAAGCAACACTGGCATTTTGAGAAGCATCTTTCAGATGTACCACCGGAGCGTGATAGACAGGAGCAATCTTTAACGCCGTATGCATCTTCGATGTAGTGGCTCCACCAATCACAGAGGAATATCCAAACCTGCTTTTTCAAGTTCAATAGCCACATGGGTCATTTCCTCCAAAGAGGGAGTGATCAAACCACTCAATCCGATCATATCCACTTTTTCTTCGATAGCACGCTGCACAATGGTTTCCGCAGGCACCATCACTCCTAAATCTACAATATCATAACCGTTGCACGCCATCACCACAGCTACTATGTTTTTTCCGATGTCGTGTACATCCCCTTTTACTGTGGCAAGCAGAACTTTTCCGGCAGAAGATGATCCTTCCACTTTTTCTGATTCAATGATCGGTTGCAGTATAGCTACAGCCTTCTTCATTGTACGGGCAGTCTTCACCACTTGAGGCAGGAACATCTTTCCTGCGCCAAAAAGCTCGCCGACATAATTCATTCCATCCATCAACGGACCTTCAATTACATCTACAGCTTTATCATATAAAGGTAAAGCTTCCGCTAAATCCTGTTCCAGATAATCACCGATTCCTTTCATCAAAGCATATTTCAAACGCTCTTGTACGGATTCTTCTCTCCATGCATCCTGCTTCACAGCTGTCTGACCGGAAGTACCGCCCATCGTTTCTTTCAATGCTTCCGCCAGTTCTATCAGGCGCTCGGCAGCATCGGGACGACGATTCAAGACAACGTCCTCTATTTTTTCCAGCGTATCTGCAGGAATATCACTGTAGAGTACGGAAGTTCCCGGATTGACGATTCCCATATCCATCCCTTGTTGGATGGCATGATAAAGGAATACTGCATGCATTGCTTCACGAATATAATTATTGCCACGGAAAGAGAAAGAAAGATTACTTACTCCTCCGCTGACGTGCGCTCCGGGAAGGTTCTTCCTGATCCATCCGGTAGCTTCTATGAAGTCCACGGCATAGTTATTATGTTCTTCGATTCCCGTAGCCACCGCAAGCACATTGGGGTCAAAAATAATATCGTGAGGGTTAAAACCTATTTTGTCAACCAGCAGACGGTATGCCCGCTGGCACACTTCTATCTTGCGCGCAGCAGTATCAGCCTGTCCTTTTTCATCAAAAGCCATTACGACAGTTGCCGCTCCATATTGCCGGATGATTCGGGCATGTTCAAGGAAAACTTCCTCTCCCTCTTTCAAAGAAATAGAATTGACGATCGATTTGCCCTGAAGACACTTTAGTCCGGCTTCAATAACTTCCCATTTGGAAGAATCGATCATAATCGGAACACGTGCTATTTCCGGTTCGGACATGATAAGATTCAGGAAAATAGTCATCTCAGTCTTTGCCTCCAACAGTCCATCGTCCATATTAACGTCAATAACCAAAGCTCCGTCTTCCACTTGCTGACGAGCGATGGAAAGGGCTTCATCATATTTCTTTTCATTAATGAGACGAAGGAACTTACGTGAACCGGCTACGTTGCAACGTTCGCCTACATTCACAAAGTTGATTTCCGGCTTCACCTCCAGCAGTTCGAGTCCGGAGAGCCACATACAATCCGGTTTAGGTGCCGGTACATGAGGTCGGGCACCTGCTATCAGTGCCTGATATTCTGCAATGTACGCATCTGTCGTTCCACAACAGCCACCGATAATATTAACCAATCCTTCTTCAATATACTCCCTCACTTCATGAGCCATATCTGCGGGTGTCTGGTCATACTTCCCCAGACTATTCGGAAGGCCGGCATTAGGATAAGCACTGATATAATAAGGTGCACGCGAAGCCAACTGTTCAAGAAAAGGCTTTAACTGACGGGCCCCAAAGGAGCAATTTAATCCGACTGAAAAGATATTGGCATGCTGCACGGAAGCAAGAAATGCGTCCAATGTCTGGCCGGACAATGTTCGTCCGCCAATATCGGACACCGTTACAGATAACATGACAGGCACTTCGACACCTGTTGCTTTCATAGCTTGTCCGGCTGCAAAAATGGCAGTCTTCGCATTCAGCGTATCAAAGATGGTTTCGATAAGAATGGCATCCACTCCACCTTCCAGCATAGCTTCCATTTGCTGCTGGTAAGAGGCCGCCAGTTCATCATAAGACAAGGCACGAAACGCCGGATTGTTCACATCCGGACTCATGGAACAGGTTTTATTAGTAGGTCCAACGGAGCCTGCAACAAAACGCGGTTTATCCGGATTCTTTGCCGTATATTCGTCCGCCAGGTCACGTGCCAATCTTACGGCGGCAAGATTCATCTCGCGCACGTATTCCTCTACATGATAATCCGCCATTGAGACAGTTGTAGAACTGAATGTATTGGTCTCGATGATATCCGCACCTGCTTCCAGGTATTTACGATGGATATCCTGAATGACGTCGGGGCGGGTGAGGCACAACAAGTCGTTATTCCCCTTCAACTGACCGGGAATATGCGCAAAACGTTCACCACGAAAGTCTTCTTCTTTGAGATTATATTGTTGAATCATTGTACCCATTGCCCCATCCAGAATAAGGATGCGTTCGGATACGATCTGAGAAATTGTCTTTTTCATTTTTACCCTATCACATTAATACCTAATTGTCACTCTGCCTATCTTAGACCTATCACGATCTTATCTTACTATTACGCTATAAAGCCATCTTATCGCTTAAACATTCGGGCCATATCTCTGCGGTCATCTTTCTCCTTAATAGATTCTCGTTTATCGTATTGTTTTTTACCTTTCGCCAAAGCGACTACCAGTTTCGCCAAACCTTTCTCATTGATGAACAAGCGTACAGGAATCGTAGTAAAAGCCCGGGGTCTTTCATCCCCCGCTGAAGTTTTTCCAGTTCTTTTCCTATTAAGCAACAGCTTTCTGTCCCTGCGAGCTGTATGATTATTGTACGAACCATAGAAGTATTCGGCGATGTGCATATTCTTCACCCACAATTCGCCTTTCGTAAAATAGCAAAACGTATCACCAGACTGGCCTTTCCTAAACGAATGGATTTATTTCCGTGCCTGTCAATACGATACCTGCCGTGTAGGTATCCATCAACTCATAGTCGAACGTAGCACGTTTATTCTTAATATTTACAGAAGGTTGTTTCATCTTCACTTATTAATTAAGTATGGCTATCAACTTACTAAATACAAATTGAATCACCGTCGGACATAGTATTAACAAAACGGATGAGAAAAGGGTGTATTTCAATCGTACTTTTTCCTCCACTTGCATCATTATAGGAAGCACCTTCCCATACCACATAGACGATGTAGAACTGAAGTAACCAGGCAATAATTCTAAAATCAGGTAACAGTCCGGTTACTATCTGAAGCAAGAAAGGCACAACAAGTGCGTATCCGGCAAACTGTTGTGTCAACGGAGCATTGCTAGGCATACCAAACATTCTTACTCCCATTTCGTTAATTGCATAGGCCGCCAGAAAATAACCACCAAACAATGCTACAGCTACGGCACAACAATTGGTCATAGCTATCTGAAAACTTTGCGGTCCGCCCCAACCATTGGTCAGCAAAGAACCGATAAAGACGGACAGGCCGCATAAACCAATCATAGGATAGACAAAAGCCATAAATACTTTTCGCCTATCCTCTTCCATAGAAATTTCCTCCCAGGCCTTGGCCGGAGAGGAAATCAATTTCATTGCTATATTAAATAATTCTTTGTAGTTCAATGTTATTCTTAAAAGTATAAGTCACAGGAGTTGTCAGTTGTTGTCTTGGGGACAATTATCTTTTGAGGAATTGGTCTTTGATACAATACTATAATATTAGTTGGATATCTTCCTTCATTTTGCATTCTTATAAGCCTCAAAATAGCCCTATATGAATAAGCTCTATAAGTAGAAAAAGCTCTATAAGTTACACCTTTTCTGAACCATCTTTTATCACATGGTGACGTATTAATTCAGTTTTAAATAGTTTTCCCTTTAACTTTTTCATCATATAATATACCATAAAAGAATGCTTATTAAGTTCTTGGCTATTTTAAAAACAAAATATTGAATACATAACAAGCAATCAAGATATTTTTAAAAAGAAATAAACCTGAGTCAAATGTAATCACTACCTCAATGTATACAAGAAGGATTGCTTAGGTTTAATCTTCTGTTTTGTGGTCCTTCATCAGATTTTGGATCAATAGAAGTCAAACTTCCGATTGTTGCATGATAGTGTTTGTTGTCCCTGGCTATATCCACCGCTGTATCACCACTGATCAGTTATTGACAATAAAAACCTATATTCAAGTTAATTGACAATTCAACCGTATTTTTTAATTTTCTAAATCCCCAATGAAGTGAAAGTTCAAAAAAAAGGAAAATAATTTTACATTTAGAACAGGAAGGTCATTTATGTGTATTATCATCCCCATTCATACATGAAGTAACAGACATCCCCATAACCACCGTCATTAAAGCTACCAAGAAAAATTTCACTTGTTTCATAAACATATTTTTTAGAGTTTGCAAAGATATAAATTCTAATTCATAATTAATAAATGCAAGTACTTAAAAAATACTGCATCGTTACTTTATTATTTTTGCAAAAAGTTCCAGGTGATCATCTACGTAGCTTGCAACCAGTGCTGTGACTTGTTCCTCCATCTCTAAATAAGCTTCTTCCAAATCATCAAAAGCCTCGTATTGCTCATACATCGCCATGAATTCATCATCCGTCCGTTCTTTTCCAAATCTTTCCGGTTGGCATCATAGATCTTCTTGGCCTTATAAACTAATTTAGAGAACTCTTCCGCTCCCCACAGGCGCATCACTTTCGCAAAAGGATTATCAAAGATATATCCGCCATAACCGTTCTGAATCAACTGACAGAATCCGCCAACATCATTTCATCACGAAAAATCTGATAAGCCAGCAATGAATGTTGTTCTCCCGTCAACAACGGCATCGTGTCCGCAGTCAATTCACCACCGATTACTTCCTTATATTTATCAGTAAATGCCTGGATAAATTCATCCATTCCTTCGCCCGCAGCTTTCTGTAAAGCGGACTCCATAACTTCTATCATAGCTTTGTTCAATAAATTATTCAGCAAAGCTACTAATTTTATTCTATATCTATCTAGTAATACCGCTACATTCTCACTAAAACATACCTGTTGGCGGAATTAATTTAATTCAAACCCATGAAAACAGGGTATCTCATTCTGCTTTCCGATATCCGCCAGATAATTGCATACCGATATACTTTCCCTTTCCCGGAAAAGCCTTTAAGCACATTTCGTTTACCGTTCAATAGTATGCAAACAACCCTATAATAACCTGCTTTACAACTATTATTGTCGTATTTTCAAAGGGAGTTCTTCATCGTTCCACCCGGGTGAACAAGCATGTCTACCTAGGTGCGCAGACCTGTTTACAAGGGTGCAACGATCGGTTCACCCGGGTGGAACGATGAAGATGTCGGTAAAATAACACACGAATAAAGGCATCAAATGCCATAGAGATAAGTAACATAATATATAAACAACAAGTAAACAGCAACCAAGATGCGAGATCCATTTGGCAACTACTTACGTAAAAGGCAAAGAAATGGAATGAGAGATACCCCCAAAAAAGAGTGAGGATAGACTGAAATGAAGCGATTCTAGGGAGAAAATAATGAGAGATACCTATTTGAGAAGTATCTCTCATTCTGTAATATACTAATTATATGTAGATTACACAAAAACAGTGAGACCGTGAGACTAAAATATTTTTTTCTTTGCAAGAGTTAGCTGAAAGAAGGAACTCTTTTAAGTCTATCTAATGCAAAAACATATAACTATTTATGCATGTAAATGCATTCCTATAGCCATACCTATTAAATAAGGTATTAACCAAATGCACCAAACGACGATACTAAAACGATTAAAATGCCTTTTCGCCTCGGCAGATCCCTTCACATAAGTCCATATCGCCCATGAAGCATGTACAAACATCAGAAGAATGGCAATCGTCCCCGTTACCGTGTGGATTTCATCATGCAAATGCGTTAATTCGGCAATATGTTCCATCAGGCTGGTCCCGACTGCATCGGACACCAATCCTAAAAGAAAGAAAATAATATGCCATAACTTCAGTTTCTTTTGCAGCCTTTCTCCCCATACACCGATAGTATAAAATACCAATGCAGATGAAATAACGCAGATTGCCGCTATCAAATAATGTATATCAACCTGATTGAGTTCCATAAACGTAACAGATTTGTTCTTTTCACAAAACACATGTGTGTTGTAAAGAAGGGAGCTAACCACCAGTGTGCTCCGATTCCTGAAGAAGGAAAGTGGGTTAGAGCAACTCAGATTTCTGATATCTCTGGTTTGACTCACGGTATCGGTTGGTGCGCGCCGAAACAAGGTGGATGTAAGCTGACATTAAACGTTAAAGAAGGAATCATCCAAGAGGCTCTTGTAGAGACAATCGGTTGTTCCGGTATGACTCACTCAGCGGCTATGGCTTCTGAGATCCTTCCGGGCAAAACTCTTTTGGAAGCATTGAACACAGACCTTGTTTGTGACGCTATCAACACCGCTATGCGCGAGTTGTTCTTGCAGATCGTCTACGGTCGTACACAGTCCGCTTTCTCTGAGGGAGGTCTGCCTGTAGGCGCTGGCTTGGAAGACCTTGGTAAAGGTTTGCGTAGCCAAGTGGGTACGATGTTCGGTACATTGGCAAAAGGTCCTCGTTACTTGGAAATGGCAGAAGGTTACTGTACTCGTATGGCTCTCGATGCTGACGATGAAGTAATCGGTTATGAATTCATCCACTTAGGTAAATTCATGGATATGGTTAAGAAGGGTATGGACGCTAACGAGGCACTGGAAAAAGGCGAAAGGCTCTTACGGTCGTTTCAAAGAAGCTGTAAAATATATCGATCCTCGTAATGAATAAGAAGACACTGACACGCGTCCTTCTCGGGCTGATCGCTATCACCACAGTGGCAACGGTTATCGCTTACTTCGTGATTAAGCCGGACCGTCCCTGGATGGCTTTTTATGTGGCCTGCTGCGGCGGTGTATTGGTTTTCAACTTTCTGATATCTTTATTCCTAGTAAATAAGAATTTAAAAAAGTAAAAAAATAATATGGCTTTATTTGAAAGTTATGACCGTCGTATTGATCATATCAACGCGGTATTAAACGAATATGGTATCAACGGTATCGAAGATGCAAAGGCTATCTGCGACGCTAAAGGTATCGACCCTTATACAATGTGTAAGGAAACTCAACCGATCTGTTTCGAGAACGCTTGCTGGGCTTACGTAGTAGGTGCCGCTATCGCTATCAAGAAAGGTTGTACCGAACGCTGCCGAGGCTGCCGAGGCTATCGGTATCGGTCTGCAGGCATTCTGTATCGCTGGTTCTGTTGCGGATGATCGTAAGGTGGGTATCGGCCACGGTAACTTGGCCGCTCGTTTGCTTCGTGAAGAAACAAAATGTTTCGCATTCCTGGCTGGTCACGAATCTTTCGCAGCAGCCGAAGGTGCTATCAAGATCGCCGAGATGGCAAACAAGGTTCGTAAAGAGCCGTTGCGTGTTATCTTGAACGGCCTAGGTAAGGATGCCGCTAAGATCATCTCTCGTATCAACGGTTTCACGTATGTACAGACTCAGTTCGACTATATGACTGGTGAAGTAAACGTAATCGAAGAAAAAGCATACTCAAACGGTCTGCGTGCAAAAGTTAAGTGCTACGGTGCTGACGACGTTCGCGAAGGTGTTGCCATCATGCGTAAGGAAGGTGTTGACGTATCTATCACGGGTAACTCTACAAACCCGACTCGTTTCCAACACCCGGTAGCCGGTACTTATAAGAAAGAATGTATGGAGAACGGTCACCCGTATTTCTCTGTTGCTTCTGGTGGTGGTACGGGCCGTAC
>VOFE01000915.1_pt1 | contig 30370 bp, 49 predicted proteins | sample 5384071 | NCBI WGS metagenome assembly VOFE01 (sample SAMN12384724, study PRJNA508395) | human gut metagenome | isolation source: healthy gut D | host: Homo sapiens
GGGTCAGGCGCAGGAACTCCTTCAGGAAAGGTTCCACGCCAAAGTTGGTCAGCGCGGAGCCAAAGAATACGGGGCTCAGCTGGCCGTGCTGCACAGCGTCCAGGTCAAACTCTTCGGCGGCGCCATCCAGCAGCTCAATGTCGTCAGCCAGCTTCTGGTGGTTGGCTGCGCCGATCAATTCGTCCATTTCGGGTGCGCCCAGCTCGGCGGTGATCTCGTCCACCATCTTCACGCCGTTGGCGCGGCCATCGCTTTCAAAAGCCAGCACCTTGCGGGTACCGCGGTCAAACACGCCCTTGAACTCTTTGCCGCAGCCGATGGGCCAGTTCATCGGGTAGGTTTTGATGCCCAGGATCGTCTCAATGTTTTCCATCAGTTCAAACGGGTCGCGGGCTTCGCGGTCCATCTTGTTGATGAAGGTGAAAATGGGGATATGGCGCAGGGTGCAGACCTTGAACAGCTTGATGGTCTGGGCCTCAACGCCCTTGGCGGCGTCGATGACCATGACGGCGGAATCCGCCGCCATCAAGGTGCGGTAGGTATCCTCAGCCGCTCCAAAACGGTATTTCCTGCGCTTCGTCCCATCCCTTGAAGAGACGCATCCACCAGTTCAAAGCCCAACTCCACGGCAAATAAACTATTCGAAAGCGCCAGCCCCAAATTATCATGGCCGTGGTATCCTAAACCAATGCTCGAAACCCTTCGGATCGCCTCGTAATATCGCCGGATGTCTTCCGGCATCTACTCCCCGCCGAGTCAACCAAATATACCACATCCGCCCCATAGCGCTGGGATTTGATCACCTGTTCCGCAAAGTACTCCGGCGGCACCGCATATGACTTCATATAATTCGCCATTACTGCAATGCCCTTTTTTCTTTGCCAGTCTTATATAAGGCTCCGAGGCTTCCACGGCATCCACATTGGTTCCCACCCGCACAAAATCCAGTCCGGCGTCGCACAGGCGTTCCAACTGCTCTAATTTTGCGGTCCCGGGAATGCAGAACATCCCTATCTTGGCCTTTTGAATGCTCTCCTTTGCCGCTTGGAGATATTCTTCGTCGGTGTGAAGCGCCACCCCATACCGTTCGAACTTGCACCAATTCCCAGGCCATGTCCGATCTCCACAAACGGGATCCCGAGCTTATCCAGCCCCCGCCGATGTTTCGCACATCCTGATTGGAAAATTGAAAATTGATTTGGTAGCTGCCATCCCGCAAAGTCACATCCATAATTTGAAATGCATTCATCTTTACTCCCCCTTTGTCAAAAATCGAGGTCTCATCGCCAATATTTCTTCAATGAACTGTTTATACTCTTTTACCGGAAAACTTAGGATTGATCCCCTTCCCAGGCTTTCCCTGTGGCAAAAGGCTTGTTCCCGCAATAGCTTGTCCAGTCTTTCAAAGTATGGCCCGTCCTCAGGGTGCTCCTGCGCATATACATAGTGCACCGCATAGTCTCTGTATTCTTTTCCATCTTGGATCATCACTCCGTTAAACGCCTTGTTATAGCGGTATGGCACGTTGCAGCACCGCTCCACATAATGCACAAAGGTGGAGCCTCCATCAAAATTGAAACAGGCGATCCTGCCATTTTGTTTTAGGAGCCGTTCCCAAAAAGAATCCGCCCCGAAGGCTTCATGCGGCCAGGCATCGGTATAATACTTCGCCAGTCTTCCCATGGCTGCAACCGAAAAGTTCGGGTCCATCGAGCGCAGGGCCCCAGGGATTGTGCGCACGTATTCGCCAGTAGCCCACAGCCTGAAGCTGTTCTGTCCGGATCGAAAATTTCACCATGACAGAAAGAATACGTGAACGTTGGTACAATCAGCGTACCTTCTTTCCCCAGCACCTCCCGGATCGCCCCAACAAACTGACCACACAGCCCGGCTGGGTCGTTTGCTCCTTCCAGCGTTCCAAAAATCCAATATTGGAGTGGATGAACAGGCTGTCGCCCTCGCCTATGCCTGCGCTGTGAAGCGCTGCGCAGATATCCTGATAGGTATAGCTTCTTCCCATTGCCTCATCCTTTCATTGATCGGTTAAAAGGTCCTGCACAATTTTCGCCAGTCCCTGAATGCTGGCGAAGCTTCTGTCCTCAAAGGCCTCGTTGTCAAATTCGAACGCAAATGCGTCCTCCAGATCCGCCACCAGTTCAATAAACGCAAAAGAGTCAATGAGTCCTGTTTCAAAATAATTCTCGGTCATGCGGGCCTCAATCTCTGGCCCGGTCTGGCCCGTGCGCTTTACAAACCAATTCACAAGCCACTGTGCAATATTCTTTTTATCCATTTTTCTCGCTCCTCCTGATGATCACGTGCAGGTGACCCGTCGCATCCCCGCAGTTTTAACGGAAGCGCTGCGATCTCATATCCGGCTCCCGCTTCCAGGCCATCCGTATTGGCAAGGTATTCCACGATCACTACTTTCTGCTTCAAAAGCAGCTTATGCCCGGGGGAATCGTCCCCAAGTCTGCCGATTGCCGCCCCTGGATCCGGCGAAGGCGTATCCAGTGCGAGCATCTCAGGCCTCCATCCAGCAGATACTGCAACGCTTCCAGGCTGAAAAAGGGGAAATCCTTGTAATATTGCTTTGTTTGCCAATGTTTGTACCAGCCAAAATGAAACAGCATCTTAGGGCTTGGCACAATCCCTGCAACTCGTTTTCTCCACTCTGCTTCCCGCGTGCTTATGGGTCATATCCACCACCTGTATCCTGCCGCACAGCTTTTCCAAGGGGATCTCATCCACGCCATACGCACCATCAAAAAGTGCAGCGGGGGCGTCAAGGTGTGTGGCCGAATGGCTTCCCAAGCGGATCTCGGATGTGTTCCGTCCTACCGTTTCCAGCCGGCCCAGTGAGTTTATCTCCGGCTTGATATGCCAAGGGTTCCGCATGTCATACACTCGTCGTCAATTGTGAGTGACAGATCAATCCATTCCATTTCGCTTCACCTTTCTATCGAAACCAATTCTACCAATTCCCCGCATTTTCCCCGTGCAAAACCTATTTTGCGGGTTTTTCCATTGACGCAAAGCAGCTCGCCCGGTGAGCAGAAAAAACCTGCGTGCACAATTTTCTCGCGCGTATCCGGTCAAACCCTTTGATCACAAATGCAACAGCTGCCACCCCTGTCTGATCCAAATAGTGCGCCGGGCGTTCCGGTGCTTCCCGCAGCGTTAGGTGCAGCGCCCGCTTATCCAGCGGTCCCCGCAAGGCCAATGTGTCCGGTCCGGTTTGCTTAAAGCCGATCGTTTTCCAAAAAAGGAGGCTTGCCCCCGTATCCCACGTTGGCCAGTGGACGGTAAAAAGGTCGGCTCCAGTTCAACCCCAGAGATCCCTGTACACGTTTCGTACGCCACAAGCTCAAGCGGGCAGCCCTGCTCCTGCTCCAGCTTGAGCAGATCGTGATCCGCCTGAGGGCGCTTGAAAAAACGGTTTCTTCGCTTCTATGTTACGCAATCCCCATTCCGAAAACCGCTCCCTGTAATTGGGAAACCCTTCCCGCATCTGTGCAAGCATTGCTCTGCTCACCGCAATCGTTATATGATCAAGCATTATGACCACGGCGCTGTTCCTCCCACTCCTGCTTCAATCGCTTTTTATCCGTTTTCCCGTTCAGATTTTTGGGCAGCTCTTTTAGCTCAATAAAATAATCCACCGTGTATTTTTTCCCCAGATGAGCGGCAATGACTGAATTGAAAGTTTTGCTCTGCGTGTTTTCGCCTTCGGGGATATACCAGCAGACCACCTTTTCGTCCTCGTCCTCCCGGACTCCCTGTACTGCACATTGCTCCACTCCGCACCAAGTCTGCAGGCACAGCTCAATATCTCTTGGGTTCAGATTCATCCCGCCCTTGATGATCAGTTCCTTTTTTCTGCCGCAGATCCGAACATTTTCCCACTGGACCGTCATCAGATCCCCGGTGGCATACCAGATCTCCGCCTGGGGCTTCAGCCCGCTGGGAGTCCAATATCCCAGCAGGTTCCACGGCGTTCTCGTCCGTCCCTCGCCATCCGGCATAACGCGCAGCTCCACCCCCGCCAAAGCTCTCCCACCGAAGTTTTTGTCCGCTGCGCCGCCGGGAAACTGCGTTGTTAAAAACAAAGTTTCAGATAGGCCGTAACTCTGATACAGCGAAATTCCATAGGTTTCCTCAAACTGTTCCCTAAGCCCTGGGTCCAAAGGTGCAGTCCCTACGCTGAAACGCGTATCCACCCCTTTCAAAACAGCTGCTCGGTCTGCTTTTTATCCACTGTAAGGATCATGCGCAGCATTGTGGGGGCCGCCCAGAAATAATTCGCACCGTACTTTTTGTCGTTTTCCAAAGGACACTGCCTCCATAATGGAAAAGCGTTTGCCCAAAACGATTGTGCAGCCGCTCACAAACGGCAGAAGGAGCGTATTCAATATTCCGCCATATAGGTCATGGGCATGATATGATACATCCTTCCACCGGGTTGGTAACCGATTTTTATCCCGAAACGAGGCGGCACTCCGGATAAGATTCCCCCACTGAGTGCACCACGCCTTTCAGGCTTCCTGTGCTGCCGGAGGTATACGTAATTAAATAAGGCTTTTTCATAGTCTGTCTGGGCAAACAACTCCGTCAGTTTTACGGGTTTTTCCTCCCCGTATTTTGCAGCGCTTCCCAAAGGTCCGTTGCGTACAGCGGATCAATGCGCTCCGCCTCAGGGTGCTGCCGGAAGATTCGCTCCTTTTCTTCCTCGCTTTTTGCGGGTCCACGGGCACCAGTTCCACATTGGCGCATATTGCCGCAAAATAGAGCATGCTGAGCAAAACCGAGTTTTCGAGGCAAAGCAAAACTGTTTTTTTCCTGTTTGCAGCAGCAGCTTGCGCAACCTGTCCACGTTGCTGAAAAATCGCACGGGTAGATACTCCTCCCCGGAGGCCGCATCAATCAGCACGGGCACTTCCTCCAGCCACTGCTGCAGCGCTTGCTCCCATATTCTCTGTGCGCTCATCCTCTCGCCTCCACCCGCTCACTTTTCTCTTCCAGCAACCCAGCCTCCTCCAGGCGTTCTGCAATGGGCCGCAGCTCATTCACCGGTGCGCCAATGCGGCTGCCGATCTCGATCAGATCGTTGCGGCCATCCGCATACGCCAGCAAATCCATCATGCGGCGCACCCCGTTTGCCGAGCCTTTATAGCTTTCGGTGGGGTAAAGGCCTCTCTTTCCCAACTGGGGTTCTCCCAGGCATGTCGCCCTGTAATAGAGGTTGCTTTCCAGCCCTTCCAGGCACTTTTTCATCAGCTGCAGCGAGCCCTCGAGCCCCTGCGGGCTGATCAGCGACAGATCATCCGCCGAGGTATGATACCCGGATATTCCCCGAATTTGGAGCGGCAGACCGTGCATCACAGGCAGATCAATCCCTGGTGCATTATATTGGCGTTCATCCGACCCCCGTTCCAAAAAAGAGTAGGCGGTGTAGGATGCGGTATGGTACGGGAGTATATTTGCTAAAACACGGTCGGCCACCGTATCTGCGTAGCGTGTTTCCACATAGCTGTACGTCCGGTCGTCCCCACGCACGACAGATTGAACCCTGCATACAAATGCTTTTCAAATGCCCCGCCCTTTTGCTCAGATAAACCAGGGACCCCAGCGTTTCCGGCACAAAAATGAAACGATAGGTGAACCGCCTTTTGGGCTGTGCCTCCACCCAGCGATGCAAGCGCGGCGGCCACACAAGGCCCTGACAGTTCATTGTTTGCCATGGAAGGGTGACAGATATAAGTAGAGATCAAGAGCTCATCCTTACCTTGGACCGGCTGTGTTGCGGGTATGACCAGTTCCCCATAGGTCAGCGAGCCCGGCTTTAAAGTGCTGTCGATATACATCCGGTATTTCCCCGGTGTCAACTCCTCACGCTGCTTCTTACTCATACAAAAGCCGAACCGCTCTTTGTAGTATGAGGTCACGTAAAGGGATCCAGTCCTCCGCATCCTCCTGCACGTAAATATGCCGCTTCAACTCCTCCAGCTCCACCACTCGATCCACGGGCACAGAGTATCCCACAATGTGCAGATTGTTTTCCTCGAAGGAAATCACACGGTTTCCTGCTTCGTCGGCTATAAAGCCGTCCCGGATGTTCCACTCGTTGGGCACGGTCCAGTCAAACGCTTTTTGTGCCGGTGGGCACTTCGTAAATCTGCAGCCGGGCACAAGCTCCTGCAGGATATGCAGGGTCTTCCTGCACACCTTCACCTGTCAGGCTGCGGTTGATTGGGAAGAGCTGTTGTGCCAGCTCATACATGAATTTGCCGTCTTCCATTAAAAAATACCGCCTTTTTCTTGCGTACTTCAGGGGTTCTATTCATTTGCCGGATCCGACACATATGCTTTTCCCCATATTTTATTCATTTTAAAAACACCACTTTTCATCCTCGTTTAAACGAGGATGAAAAACAGGGATATCCCTGTTTTGATTTTTCATCTTATTCTATTTCTCGTTTGTTTCCCAAATCACATCCGGGCTATATTATGATAACAAGGCTTGTACCAACCTTTGGGTTCCGCTCCCATTTATGAGTGCTTTCTGTTTTTGTGCTAGCATGTCACAAATTTCCGGGGCTTCAACAAGCATTTCTATCTGTTTCACAATTCGGTTCAAACATCCTCGCAGGTCTTTTCTGCCGTCTCCGCGTTATAAATCAGCCCCTGCTCATGAAATGCTTCTGCTCAAGCACTTGGTTATCCGCCGAAATATATGTCACGGTCGGCACACCACAGGCACATAATTCATACAATGTGCTTCCCGCCGCCGACACCGCTATATCGCAGCTGCGCATCAATTCAGCCATAGCGGATACATCAAAATGCAATATGACCCGCGGATTCTCTTCCGAAAACTCTTTTAGCTCTTCTTATGAGGATTCAGCGTTCCCACTATGACATGAAAACAAACCTCTTGTAAAACAATACTTTTTTTCAGCTGCTGTAAGATCTGCATCGCCAGGTTTTCCAGGTCGCCCCACCTGTAGATATCAAGATATTCTGCACTTTCTTTGTTGTCTTCCGTGCCGGGATGTTATCAAACTCCTCACGCAACGGCGCATACCGGCCCCAGCAGAAATATCGGAGTTTTTATCCTTTTCCCTGATATAATTTCTCATACTGCGCTTGGTAGCTATAAATATTATAGTTAATCAGTGTGTCCACCGGGTAAGCATTCTCCATCAAATCGTCAATGTACACTGTCTTACAAAGGCGTCGAAGCTCCGCCAGATAATACTGCGTAACAAAATAGCTGTCCACGATGATTTGCTCCACCGGTTCGTGCCAAACCTGCTCTCCCCACCACTGTAATTCGCGCTCCATTGCACGATAATCTGCGTGCAGTACAACACAAGAAAGCCGTGCTGTTTTATCAACTTTCCAAATAATTTTCCGCCACAATAAAATTGGCACCTTACGCCTCTTTGACCATTTCTTTTGCCAGGGATAAACAGCGCATCACATGTCCTGTTCAATAACAGGGTTTCCATCGGCCCGAAAAACAATCATAAAGCGGATACCTCTTTTGTGAAATTCAAAAATGTGCCCTTTATTATATAAAACAAAGCCCTGTGCTAAAATGAATTTCTGCGATGGTATATTGTCCTGATGGATTATTGCTGCAAACGATTTTACTGGCCAAAGCAAGGGGGCATGTTGGCACAGCGTCTTCAGCGCTTGCGCTGCCACTCCTTGCCTGCGGTGTTCCTGACCGATCAAATAGCTTATCTCTGCTTGGCGTTTTTCCTGTCTCCATATTATCCCTGCGGTCCCAGCTTGCTTTGCTTCCTCAAGCTCCACAATAAAATCGATACGGTTTTCATCCCTCAAATAACTGGTTCTGTACCACTCAAATGCTTTTTCTAATGTGATTTTTTGAGGCACTTTAAAAAAGCAGTATACGGCAGGTCGTTTCTCCACCTCACAATAGCAGGGGGCATCCTTCTCTTTGATGGATCGCAGTGTAACATGCTCCCCTTTCAGGTGTACCGCTCTGAGCTCATTGCATATCCCCCACTTTTCAAAGGTTCGCCCCTTAAAATCGTTCGCCTCGCATTGTCCCAATATCTCGCTCATGTACTTCGGTTCAAGCCCATAGCTTGGGCGGATACTTTTATGTTTTCTTCTGTAAAAGCCTCTCCCCTCCTGAATATCCTTCACCGCGAACAAGCTTCTTCGAAAACACCGTAGACTCTTGTTTCATTTTGGCGTGAGTGTATAATCCGGCCCCAGCAATTTGTTTTTGCGGCGTGCACCTGCTGTACCATCTCTGCAAACTCCGCTATCTCCATGGAAAACTCGCTGTCCGGATTTTTCATTTTCCTGGAAAGGCATACGTGCTTCTCTACTACACAGGCCCCTAAGCACCCCTACCACCGCCGCCAAACTGCCCATACTGTGATCCGATAGTCCCACAGGTACACCGAACCGACGTGCCATATCCGGAATGTTGGCAAGGTGCATATCCTCCACTTCGCGGGATACTCGCTGCAGCATTTCAGCAAAACAATTTGCTCGTTGCCCGCACGCCTGCAGGCATCCACTGCATCTTGGACTTCTTCAACACTTCCCATGCCACAGGAAACTATCATCGGTTTTCCTTTCCCCGCCACATATTCGATCAGGGAATATCCACCAATTCAAAGCTTGCGATCTTATACGCTTCGCAGCCCATCTCCTCCAAAAAATCCGTGGCGGTTTTATCAAACGGTGTCGACAAAAAGTCGATCCCCATCTTGTCACATTCCGCCTTAATTATGGGCTGCCAATCCCATGGCGTATAAGCGTCTTTATACAGGTCATAAAGCTTATACCCATTCCACAAGCCACCCTGCCCGAAAATACTCATTGTCACAGTCCAGCGTCAGCGTGTCCGCAGTGTAAGTCTGAATTTTCAGGCAATCCGCGCCTGCCGCTTTTGCCTGCCGCACAATCTCCAGCGCGTTTTCCAATTTGCCCGCGTGGTTAGCGCTCATCTCTGCTATGATGTAGGTGCGTCCCTGCCGCAAATACTTACTCAGCTTCAAGGCTTTGCTCCTCCTGTACCAAGCGATATTTCAATTCGGCTAACTTCCAGTCTGCTTCGCTATCAATATCCTGTGCTTCTATCTCATCCACCACGATCGGAACTGTTCTTGGCCCCACCAAACTTTTTATTGCTTATTAGGCTTTCCACCCTGCAAAAGTAAAACTGCCCACAATCATGGTATACGCGCAGCAGATCCTGGCTTCTTGCATTTTGGTATTCTGGGTACTGATATTTCAAACAGCCCTCTTTTATGATCATTGCGCGCTGCGGGGGAATCCGTATGCAGTTACCGGCATGACTGAATCTACCGATTCCGTCATAAGCGCACATGCCTGCTGCAGGCGCCGTGCTGTAACAAATGGTGCTGTGGGGTAGATGCAGCAAAAGGGTTTCAAAAGTTTTCCCTGCTTTTCGTATTCCTGGACCACCTCAAGCAAAGCCTGCACCGTGGTCGCCGTATCATTCGCATTTTCTGCACTGCGCATGAATGGCACCTTGGCCCCCCACGCTTTTGCAATGCGGGCGATCTCGGCGTCATCGGTAGACACCATCACCTCGTTGAACAAGTTTGATTCCAGCGCGGCCTGAATGGAATATGCAAGGATCGGTTTCCCATTGAACGGCCGGATATTTTTGTGCGGGATCCGTTTAGACCCTCCGCGGGCTGTAATCACGGCAAGCAGCTTCATTCCCCTTTACCTCGCTTTATAATACTTGGCCACCTTTTGCACCGCATGGATCACGTCGTCCGTATCCTTTTCGGTGAGCAGCGGATACAACGGCAGGCTCATGATGCCCTCATACAGCTTCACCGCTTTGGGGCACAGCCCTTTTTATATCCCAATTTTTCATAGTAAGGGAACCAATATACCGGAATATAATGTACCTGCGGCTGGACCCCTCCATCACCAGCGCATCGTAGAATTCCCGGCGGCTGCAGGTTAGTTTATCCAGGTTCAACTGTAAAACATACAAATGGCGTGTCGTTTGCGCCTGTGGGATTTTTTTTGAACGATTACCTCGGGAAGGTTCGAAAAAGCCTCGTCATACTTCTTCACAATCCTTTTTCCGAACCTGTGCAAAGCGGGGCAGTTTTTTCAACTGGCTTACGAGCAGCGCCGCCTGGATATCGGTGATCCTGTAATTGTATCCAAGCTCCTGCATTTCGTAGTACCAACTGCCGTCCTCCGGCGTTCGTTCCTGCAGTTCCCGCGGGTTCTTTGTAATACCATGTGTGCGGTAAAGCGCCACTTTTTTATAAAGCTCCTCGCGGTTGGTGGTAACGGCGCCGCCCTCACCTCCAGTGATCGTTTTGACCGGATGAAAGCTGAAGCAGGTCAGATCCGCCAGATTTCCCACCTGCTTTCCGTTATATGTACTGGCAATTGAATGCGCCGCGTCCTCAATAAAGATCAGGCCGTGTTCATCACATATTTTTCGGATTTCTTCCACCTGAACGATCTGTCCGGTAAAATCCACCGCTACGACCGCTTTTGTCTTGGCAGTAATATGCTCCTGGATACTGCGCGGGTCAATATTGTAGGTTTCTGGGTCAATGTCCGCAAAGACCGGGCGGGCGCCGCAATATAGCGCGCAGTTCGCGCTGGCCGCAAAGGTGATGGGCGTGGTGATTACCTCGTCCCCGGGCCAATCCCTGCCGCCATGCATGCCAGATGCAGGGCCGCGGTCCCGCTCGAAACCGCCACCGCATACTTTGCCCCCGTAAATCTGCACAGCTCTGTTTCAAACTCATCCACCTTTGGCCCGCAGGTAATAAAATCGCTGTGCAACGTTTGTTCCACCGCACGGATGTCATCCTCTTCAATGCATTGCCGCCCGTAATAAAGTTTACTGGTACGAACGGGATAGCCCCCGTTGATCGCTAATTTTTCCATGGTTTTCCTCACCTCTCAATTTTCTCTATATCGTAAAGAAGGGCGTCTATCCTTTTTATCCCCTCTGTGAATTCTCTTTCAGAAATATAATGCTGCTTTGCCTTTTTGTCGGTCGTGCTCATACTTGATCTTATAATCCTCGTCGCTCTTGTAGCGCTGCAGTTCCTTTTTCAGCGAACTTGTTTGCGCCCGGATCGCCTGCGCCTCCTGCCTGCGCAAGGCGTTCAGTTCCGTTTTCTCGCCGCGCGCCTCCTCAATTTTCTGAAGGATCATCAGCTTTTTTTGTTCCAGTTCCTGCCGCCGCTCCCCAGAAGCTCCTTTCCCTTCCACCGTAAGCTGCAGCACACATTTCAAAAGCCGCAGGCGCAGGCGCAGTTGCCAGGGCATTTTATATCGTACCGCGCCGTACAGCCGAAAGCGGAGCCAATAGGTGAGCGGATTTAAAATGTGATTTTTATAGATATGCGTGTGCAGCGCCCGCCTTACGCGCCGAAGCATCCCTTTGTAGTACACCAGATCCCGCGCAGTATTCCAGACTGGGCTGCTGAAGGTTTGGTCCTGATAGACAGCCTCCAAAAAGTCGCATACCCTCATGTAAGACGGCCGCTCTGCAACATCGTAATACGCGCTCAGCGTTCCGCCATCCAATCCATATTTTTGTTGGGTTTCTTTATCGTCTTTCCCATAAAGGGTTTCCAAAATTCTTCATACGTTTGTATGCCACGGCTTTGGTTAAATACGGGCATCTGGCAATCATGCGGCAGCGGAACCGGCCGGATCAAATAGGTGGGCGTTCCGCTGTAATACGCTTCCACTGCGGTGGTGCTGTTCCAGTTATACACAACATCGCAGGCCTTCAACCAATGCCGGATCGTTTCATCCGCAACCAGAAAAAAATCCCGGCAGTTCTCGTGCCATCTTTCCAAGGAGCGGGTTCTCCAGCTCTGACGGGTGTGGGCGATAAATGATCTGGACCGATTCTTTCCCCTGTTCCGCTAGCGCCGCCCTTACCCATTCCATCAACGACTTCTGACTTTCTGCACTGGCCCTTTTAAGGGCATCAATGCCCCTCCCCTCCATTAGTGGGCTCACGCTGTTCAGCTTGGGAAGATTCGCAAATACAAAGGACGAAACAATCAGCGCTGTGCGCTTCTCAGGGTCAATATGATACTTTGCGAACAGCTTTTTCGGGAAATAAAAAGCGTCTCTGAATTGCGGCCGGTAAAAATCCAGGGTTACATACCCTGCCACGCAGATATTTTTGGTTCCACCCCAACGATTTCTTCCAGCCGCGCCCGGTTTTTTTCTCCCCATGAAATATAGCGCACATTGTGCTGTAAAACACCGCTGGAATTCCACTCTGCTTCGGCCCACTCCTGTGCCGACTCCTTTCCAGGATCCCGTTCGGGGAATTTGTTCCCACTGCAGGTTCACCACCTTTTCAAATTGTCCCGCAAAGCTGGTGAAGGTCCGATACACCGCATCCTTATAACAGGTGGCCACCGCCGCCACCTTGGGCTGATAGTGGGGATAGTTCAGGTGCGTGGTGCAGTACCAGAAGCTCTGGTAGCCCACGGTGTAACCTCGCCGTCGCAATTCGCAACTCAGCAGGCACAGATTGTCGTATTCACGGTTTTTCACATCATATACAAATAAAAAGTCGACTTTCTTCATTTTCCCCCTTCACCCTTCGTACAGGCACGCTTTCAGCTGGCTGCAGATGCTTTTTGATCTCGTTCTGGTCGGCCTTGTTCAAGCGATATTTCTCCCTGTCGTATCTGCGCTTGTCGGTTTCTGTTTCACTCTGCTTTTCGCGTTCCAGCTCCTGTGCAAGCTTTTTCTTGCATCTTGCGGATCCGCGCCTTATCCCGTTCCCATTGCTGCCGCTCCTCCTGCAGCGCGGCGCAAATCGTCCGTTCCTCTTCTCTCAGGGCCTGCAAATATTCCTTGTTTCCCCATTTGTTAAAATTTCGCCGAGCGGCGTTTTTAAAAGCAAACAGCGCCGGATCCATCGCACAAAACGCCAAGCCACGGCGTATGCCCTGCCAACAATGCCGTTCCCGGCGCTGCGGGCAGGCTTCAAAGCGCGCATCCAGACCAGCGGCCAATAGCATAGCCGGTATCTCACTCTGTGCACCACCACATTTTTAAAGGCGTACGCCACTTTGTACTCATACCACATGCGCTGGTAAGATACCTTGCCGTAGCGCGGCATCTCCGGGCTGGAATAGCACTCATCATGGCGGGTTTCTTCCAACCAATCGCAAATCTTTTTATACGCCGGCTTCTCTGTGATGCTGTAATGCCGCCCTAGTATTTCCCGGTCAAACGGGCAGGCCCCCTGTGCTTTCTCAACACCGATTCGGCAAACTCGCCGTAACTTTTGAGGGGGCGGCTTTTTTCAAAGATCGGCATATCGCACTCAAAGGGAATCTCGACCGGTCGAAGCAAAAAGGTAGCGGTCCCGCTCTGCCACGCTTCCGCCGCCGTGGTGCTGTTCCAAATACACCCGGTCACAGGCGCACAGCCAATGCTTGATCGCTTCCTGTGAAATATAAAAATTTTTTTGTTCCCGCGCCAATTTTTGTAAGGTGGGATTGTTCGCTTCACTGGGATGGGGTCGATACACAAATTGCACCCTTGGGTTTTCCTTCAGCAATCGCCCGATCCACTCCAGCACAATGCTTTGTGTCCGCTCCGAAACTTCACGCATATTTTTTTTGAATCCCTCGTCTGCCACAGCCTCCAATCGGGCGGGTAGGTTGATATACGCAAACGAAGATACGAACAGGCAGGTCTTCGCTGCCGGATTCAATCCATATTCTGAAAACAGCTCTTCCCGTCTGCGCACCGTAAGGGCGCAGGGGCAGGCGATAAAAATCCAGGGGAATATACCCCGTAATCCGTGTGCAGTCCGAGCTACGTCAAATTTTTCCGTCAGGCGTTCCTGGTTTGCCTTGCCCCAACAAATATTCCTGACCTGTTTTGCAACGCCCTGATAGGTCCAGGAGGTCACCTTATCCGAATAGTAGGATGAATTACTGGGAATCTGTTCCCATTGCAGGCAAACACTTTTTTTTGTAATTTAACGCCAGCCCCGTAAAAAGCGGTAAACCTCATCGTTATAGCAGGCAGATACCACCAGGGTATCACAGGAATACCGGCAGGTGCGCCGACCTACAAGCAGCTCCCAACTGTTGGCTACAGCGACCGTATAACCTCTGTGCTCCAGCTCACAGGCCAGCAGGCACACGTTCTCCAGTTCTCTCGCTTTCACCTCATAGATGAACAGAAAATCCACGCTGCATTGTTTCATCTGTCACGATCCTTTCGCCAAGCGCTTTTTTGACCGCTGTTCTGCCTGTATTCTTCAACCCTGCTTTTTACTCCGCTTCCGGCTGCGGTAGCAAGCGCGCAGACGCTCGTATGTTTGGGGTGCAATCCGGCGCAGTGCCGCTGTTCCGTTTTTCCGCGCCACGCCGTACAGGTGCCGCAGCCCGCTCTTTATTTTGCGCAGCGACCGGCGCGCCGCCCATGAGGCTGCCACCGCAAAACGCACCGCGTAAAACGATAGAAAGATTTTGCGTTTTCCCATGGGCTTTGTCCCGCCGGATTGCCCGCCAGAGCCCGGATATCCTGTACGATCTCACTGGCAAAGCGCTGATAGGGTAATTACCCGACGCGACCACGTGTTCGTAGCACTGCCGTGCAATCTGCTCGCAGTACTTTTGTCATGCTCTATCAGGTCCAAAATCTCGTCCAAATTCGAAAAGTCTGCTTTGATCGGGATATAGTGCACATTTGGCTCCAGCACGCCAAAGTAATCGCCTTCCACCATCAATTGGCAGGTCCTTGTCATCGCGCATTCAAACACCCGGGGACTTAAAATGTACGTCCGGATCTTTCCGTCCTGACCACTGTAGCAATTTTTTCTATTTCTTCTTTCGTCGGGTTTGGGTGTTGTTTTACATATTGCAGCGCCCTCCTGCGGATCTCGCCATCCGGGTCCAGAACACTGATCCTCCCAGGCATCCCAGCGCCGTGCGGCATCGCAGCAAAAAGTCGAACCAGGATTTCCCAGTAATAGTGTTTTTATAGCTGTCCATATAAGTCAGCTTTTACATCTTCTTGGAGCCCCGGATGTCTTTGCGCATTCGTGAAAGGCCTCTGCCAGCCTTGTTTTGAGCTGGCCATGAAACCCAAAGGCATAATTTGCGCTGGCGGCTCGGTATCCCACATCGATCTCTCGTTTGGGAAAGAGCTGCTGCGCCGCTTAACCCATTTGAGCATCCGCTCATCAATATATCCCGTAAACACCGGATGGCATAGGTCCTTTTTCCCGGTTTCCGCTTCCGGAAATATAATGGCGTGATCATGTTCAAAACAGCTGAATAAACTCTGCACATCGCAGTCGCGAATGATCGCCCAAAGCGACCGGGTATACATATTCGTCGTGCGGTATCAGTACCTTTACCCCGGACAAATTTGCCAAAGCAGATTTTATTTTTTCATACATCGCCCAAAAAGGAGGGCTGGTCAAATCGCAGCGCCAAAATGTATAATGAAAGATCACCGCGTCAAAGGGTATCTTGCACAGCGCCTTGTGGATTCCTCTCACTATCACAGTTGTAATAATAAAGCGGTCTCCCCTTTCATAGCGCCGAAAAGAAAACAAATGGTTGCCATGTGTGCTTACGATGCTATGGCGCGGTTTCCAATATAAAATTAAGATATTCATCTGGATCCGGCCCCTGGTCAAAGGGCAGACTCAAACGACCACTCAGCCTTTTAAACAGCTTCCAGCCTGCAGCCCATATCACGGCAATCCACGCCGCCACGACTAAAAATCCCACCAGGCTTATATTTTTTTGATAATAAAGGGCGGAACGGTACATCTCCACAATCTGGTAAAAGGGTTCAGTACCACAAACCCCTGCAAAAACGGAGGCAGCCGTTCCGGATAATACAGAATGGGCGTAAAGAACATGGTCATCATCAGCACCACGCTCAGAACCTGAACCAGGTCACGAACAAATACCACCAGCGAACTGACGATAAGCCCAATTCCCATAATGATCAAAAACAAGAGCGGAATCGCCACAATCAGCCATAATGCGTAAAGCGAAAGCCCGATCCCCGATGCCAGCACCAAAATTGATGCAAAATCAGAACCACACAAATTGATGGAATCCCCATCAGCGAAGCAGCGATCGGAAAGTAATAAGGCCTCATGTCAAAATTCTTTAAAATGGCCCGGTTTGCCACCAGGCTGTTCGCGGCAGACATGATCCCTTCGCTGATCGCCTGCCACGGTCCATATCCGCAGATCAGCCATATCACATGCTGCAGCGGGTTTTCCGCCGTCGCCCGCAAAATACAAAGCCGAACGCAAAAACGTACACCCGATCTGCAGCAGCGGGCTGAGACCGATCCATATTTTTCCGATCTGGGTGCCTGTAAATCGTGTTCGGTAATTCAGTTTCCAAAGATTTAAAATTTGAACACATTCATCTTTGATCTTTTCTGTTATGTTACTCATGGTATGCGTGTTCTGCCCCTTTCCGATTCTGGATACCGGCTGCCGCGCAAGTCCGCAGGGCATTGCCCGGCAGTTGTTCACACCTACTGCCCTTATCTGCCTGTGTATTCCTGGCTTTGTTCCTGCTCACGGTGCAGCTTTACAAGCTTCACATGATTTTGGTAGTATACCTGCGGGCGGTCCAAATAATTGTAGTATCGATCGTTGAACACACGAAACAGGACCGCGCGGTGTGCTGCTTCTTCCTCATTGCAGCGGACAGACGCCATTACTTGGTAGGTTCCCGTGTTGAAATTGCAGTCGTCGATTCTCATTCTAACCTTTAAGGGATGCTCCTTGCTAAGCCGCAGCGCCATACCTGTTTCAGCCTTGTAGCTGCTTGAGAACAACAGGTAGCCCCCGTATGCTGTAGCAGTCCACTCTCAGGTCGATCTCCTCCAGGTCCTGCTCGGCTTCCAGTTCCATCTCAAGGCTTACCGGATCGTGCACCCGGATGTCCGCGTTTGAGTGATGTTCCTCGCTGAAAACCTCCATGGTCCGAATTACCACCTGGCCATAAAACTCGCTGCCTTCCGTCGCTTTTTTTCATGGAGGCAACCAGCTTCTTCCTCTTCATTCTTTATTGCCGCTTCAAATGCCTCAGTCACCTCGCGGGAGGGGCCATCCATCAGAATTGCCCCCTTGTCCAGCCAGATGCAGCGCTCGGTGTATTTTCGAATCGCCGCCATGGAATGCGACACCATTAGCAATATTTTTCCATCCTCGCACAGTTCACGGATCTTCGCCTCTGATTTTGACCGAAATTCCGCATCTCCTACGCCTAGGGACCTCATCGATCAGCAAAATTTCGGGCTTGGTGAACATCACACACCCAAACGAAATTTTGGCGATCATACCGGAGGAATAGATTTTCATTGGCTGATCGATATATTCTCCCAGATCAACAAAATCAATGATCTCCTGCACTTTTCTTTCCAGTTCTGCCGGATCTACGCTGGAAAGCCGCCCTGCCGTAATAATATTTTTCCGCCCTGTCTCTTCCGGGTTGATGCTACTGCCGATCTCCATTACGGGAGCGACCTTTCCGTTCACAAAAAGCTCTCCCGAAGTCTGCTTGCTGAACCCCGACAGGATATTTAGGAGGGTGGACTTTCCTGCGCCGTTACGCCCAATGATCCCGACCCGTTCTCCGTCGTCAATGCGGAAGCTAATATCCTTTAAGGCCCAAAATCGTCATCGCGCGTGGGGCCTTTGCCCAGCTTAAGATATTGCGTAAAGGTAGAATAGTATTTTTTCGAAAGGTTTTTGCTCTCTATATACATAACGCACTCCAGCTCACTTTTTTTTATTTAAAGCGTCTTCTCGTTTTTGTTCCCCGGCATTTGCTGCGAGGCGCTACCTCAATCGGAATCCAGCGCTTTTCGTCGTAAATTTTTTCAAATGCTCCTTCGCCGCTTTCCGGGGGCAGCCAACCGTCAGGGTGCAGTAATATTCGCCGGGCGCTATGTCCATATCTTCGATCACGATCTCAAAGTCATACACTCCTTTATAGGCGGCAGATACGTTGTTATCCTGCTTGCAAACGTGGATAACCCCCCTCTGAAGCTTTTTTTCCACCGAGAACGCGAACGTCATAATTTTCAGCTTCGGTACCTGTGCTACCTGTAAAAAGAAAAACGAAAGGTAAAGGTTTCGCCGCCGGTATGCCGGATGACCTCGCTGCCCATCTTGGTCTTATCGAGGATGCTCACCTCATCCGAGGCAAAGGCCGCAAGTCCCAAATATTCATTTACCGCCAGGTGGCTTTTTCCGTAAAAGGCAATCGTTCCATTTCTCAGCAGCATCGAATCATCGCACAGCTTTACCACCGAGTCCATATCGTGGGTAACAATTACGCCGCTGGCGCCCTCGTCCAGTAATCCGTAAAGTCTTTCCACGCTTTTCCCTGGAAATATTCATCCCCCACCACCAGAGCTTCATCGATCAAATACAGATCTGCTTTTTTGTGCCGTAGCAACGGCAAACAGTAAACGCGCCTTCATCCCAGAGGAATATTTGTGCACCGATTGCTCAAAGAACGCGCCTATTTCGATGAATGCCTCCACATCCTGTATCAGTGCTTCGATCTTTTCAGGCGGAATTCTTAAAAACTCAAAATAGCTTTTTACAATACTTGCGCCCCGTTGCATACTGATCCAGAAACACCCCCATCTCAAACAAAGTCGATGGAATGCTCACAACCTTCAATGTTCCGCTGGTCGGATGATACACATTAGCCAGCAACCGTAAAAAGCGTCGATTTTCCCGCGCCGTTGCGTCCGATCACGCCCAGTAATTCTCCTTGGTGCACTTCAAAATTAAGATCGTCTAAAATCTGTATTTGTGACGCTGTGCCCCGGCAATCTCTCTCAATGTGGAATTTTGAACGTCCGTAAAACTTTTCCCAAGATGCTCCGCGCGGATCAAGATCCTTCCCGGACGGTCGTTTCCTGTATTTAGCTCCATAATCACTTCACTCCTGTCAAAGCCGGAAGTATATCGTTTTAAGCCTGTCGGTGCGCAGGCTTGGGCCGCTCGCCGGCAATGCCTTTTTCACCGTTCAGTCCCCCGCGGATTCTCTTTTCACGCGCTTTCCGCTTCGCCTGCATGCCGCCTCGCCCGTAGCCTTTTTATATAGGCGGGGCGAAATACTCCACAACATATTTGCGATTTTGCTGCTTCACAAACTGCGGAACCATTTTCAGGCTGCAAAGCAAATCGCGCAAAGAATCCTCGCCCGTAGCCTTGATATATTTGCATTGCTTTTTCCGGGCGCCGCCGCCCGTTTTAAATCCGCCTGAAGAATCTGTGCAAAGCTTCTGTATGTATATTTTTCTGCTGCCACGATGTGCTCGTAGCAGCGCTGTGCAATTTCGGCACAATATGTCTTGTCCTTCAAACGCTCTATCACCTGCTGCAGATTGGAAAAATCCCGTGCGATCTGGATAAAGTCAACCCCCGGAACCAGGATTCCCTGGTAATCGTCCTCCATCAGGATTTGGCAGGTCTTGGTCATTGCACATTCAAAGATCTTGGGCCCAAATAAATGTGATCGCACGCTGTGGTCCCTGCCCGGATAGCATTCGTGTTCCACCTCCGCATAACCAGCTTGTGGGTGCAACCGGATGTAATTCAATGCATCTGTGCGAAACCTGCCGTCGGGATCTAGCAGGCTTGATCCTCCCAAGCATCCAATGGTGGCCCGGCATGAGCACAAATAGTCAAACCATCTGTTCCCCACAATGGTGTTTACATATCCCTCCTCCGTCATGCGGATATCCGCCCTGATCTCGGGATATCCGGCCAGCGCTTCGCTCACCTTTTCAGCCACTTCAGTTTTCAGTTGACCATGCTCCCCGAAGGAATATGAGGACCGCAATGCCCGGTAGCCCACATCGATCTTCCGGGGCGGCATATCTTTTCTGCGCAGGCGGCGGACCAATCGCTCCTCCACATAGCCCGGAAATACAGTACTGCACAGATCGGGCTTCCCCGTTTCAGCCACTGGGAAGATGGTTTCATAGTCTTCGGGATAACAGGTTGCATACACATGCTCTATGTTCAGTTCCCGGATCATGCGCCACAGTGCACGCGTGAAAACATACTCGTCGTGCACCACAAACACTTTATATCCCCTCAGGCTTTGCAGCTTTTCCCCTAAGCGCAGAGTACTGTTCATCAAAATCCTTATCAAAGCGCATCGCCAAAAACGTGTAATGAAAAACAACGGCGTCAAAGGGATACTCTAAAACCGCCTTTTTAAAAGCCGCCGGGCCATCCACATTCAGGTAAACAAAATTGCATTCCTTTGCATAGCGCTTGAGCGAATACAAATGGTCCCGTATCGTGGCGCGGTCGACCAGCCTGAACTTTCGATATAAAACCAGAACATCCATAATGTGTGCATCCTTAAACATCTTATTTGCCGCAAGCTTCCTCCGTAGCCTGCCGGTACAGCTGTGCCAGCCTGCCGCTCATAGCCGCAATATCTGCAGTTCCCTCCAGCCTTTGGTAGGCCGCGTCCCGTTCCCCCTGCTGTTGTGGGGCGTTCAGGATCGCCTGCGCCCATATCTCAGTTTTTTCTTCAAGACCCAACCGTATAACATTGCCGCCGCAGGGAAGTTCAGGCACATTTTTTGATACCACACATGCCGCACCGCTGCAAACCGCCTCCAGCAAGGCCATCGGCATCCCTTCAAAAGGGACGGCATCACAAATACATCCATCGCGCATAAGTAGTCCTCCACGTTTTCTGTATACCCTGCAAAGCAAACTTTCTGCGCCCGTGCTCCCAGTTCTTTCTCTGCCTGTGCCTTCAGTTCATTTTTTTGGGTCCCGTCCCCCACGATCAGCAAACGCGCACGTTCCTCCTGCTGCGCTACCCGAGCAAAGCAGCGAACAAGAAACTCCATATTTTTTCCTGTTCCAGGCGTCCTACCGCTCCCACTACCAGCGCGTCTTCCCATCCCAGCCTCATACGAAGTTCATCCCGATTTTCTGGTTAAACTTGAATTTTTTGCGTGTCTACCCCATTTGCAATAATCCACACCTTGCTTTTATATCCGCCGGCAAAAAGAAAGCTTGCGGCTTCTTTTAGAGCATGCCGCCATGTAGGTCGCCGCGCCGTGCAGATAGGCGCGAACCAGCGCATAACGGAGCCGGCGCAGCAGCGACATATTCTTTGCCGGGGAGGTATGCGAGTGCACAATCTTATTTTATATCCAAGGCGTTTAAGGCAGTGGACCGGAAGGACCACCGAGTGTGAGCAGGTGTTCAAATGCACAATGGTTCGCTCCCGAACACGCAATGTCCTTTAAGTGTCGGGTATTGGCGCAGCAGATTAAAAAATGTGTCTTTAACAGGTTTTTGTGAAAGGCAGTCCACCGTGACGCCTTCCGGCGCAGTCGCTCCACAAAAGTGCTGTCATACAGCCCCAGGACTAAAATTTGAGGTTTCAGCCCCGCGTTTGTGCCTCGCGGACCACATTCTGCAAAAAGTGTTCCACCCCACCGCCCTCGCACATTGTGGAAACCATATATGTGATCTTCAGCATCTTTTCATTTCCTGTTCTCCCCGGCCGTATATTGGATCGCCGGCCTGAATCTGATGCCGTTCAAAAAGCCGCCCCATATAATTTGCAGTTTTTTGAACACCATTTTTCCATGTGCGGCAACCTGTACCGAATGCCACAAATTTTTGCCAGAAGATATGCCCATCCTTTTATGCCTTCCCTGCGAAATAAAAAAACGTCGTTTCGGTAAAAATAGCGGTATCGTTCCATCCGCTCTGTGCTATCGGTGGCAATATTCACGGTGGTGTTTTTTTCATTGCATGGATCACTTTGCTCTCCGGCACAAGATAGCACGGGTAGTTCCGCGATATTCTTCGTGCGTACTCCCAATCATCGCTCCAGATGAAAAAACTCCGCGATGGGAAGCCCTAGTTTTTCACCACCGGCACAGGTACAAAAACGATACAAATGAAGACATCACCACTTTTGTTATCTCTTTTGCTCCGTCGTCCACATCCGTGAACATTGTTCTCCGCTGCCGGTTCATCGCACATACCGTGCCGTCCGTCCACAGCACGCGGCTTCCTAAAAAGCCGCAATTCCCCTTCAGTATCCCGTAAGCCGCCAGCAGGGCGCCCAGCGCCCCCTCCTGCGGGATTGTGTCGTCATCCATCAGCCAAAAAAAATCATAGTTTTTCCCTGCGGCCAGCTTCATGGCGCGGCTGAACCCCCGGTAGCGCCCAGGTTGCTGTCCGAGCGATGGTAGTATATCCGTTTATTTTGGCGCTGCCATTCCAGCATCATCGTTTCCGTACCGTCTGTGCCGTTGTTGTCAAACACAAACACTTCCGGTTCTTCTTTTGAGAAAGAACTGCATCCACACATTTTTTCAGCAGATCCCTCCGGTTATAGGTCACAATGATTGCTACGACGCTGCTCATTTCCTGGTTTTTCCCTCTCTGTATTTTGAGCGGGCAATTGTTGACAAGCCTCTGGAAAGCACGTATCATGATTAAGATATATCCTCTTTTGTCTGCGGTTTCCGCTGCAAGGCATCTTGCCCGTCGCCAGGAGGCCGCCCGCTCTAAAGCCGTTTTCCCGCCCGCTGTTGAATGGGAGTACTATGACTTGTTTATTTTTGACCCGCCGTTTTTACCCGCAGGCTGATGCGGCCACCAAGTGCGTTTTCAATCTGATCCGCGAAGGCAACGCACTGGGGTAGAAGCAGATGTATTGTATTTGGCTTATCAAAAGCCCCTGTTTCTGCGGAATACACCGCTTATTGCCGACCTCTGCCCTTTTATTTCCCCGGCGCAGTTGATCGTGAAAGTTTTCCGCCCTTTTGCGTTTCGCCCCGGCAAGCGCCGCCATTTCGCTCTTCGAAAAAGTGATCGGCCGAGTATCCAAAGCGCTTGTCCCTTCCTTTCGCGCGGCGGGTCTGGACGCCGGGCTTTACCTTTTTGCTTTTTATCACGCTGTAAAAAAACAGCTTAAAAAGAAAAATTACGATGCAATCATCGCGACCCTGTGCCCGGCTGAAGCTGCCTATGCCGCCTCACAACTGCACGGCCAAACTCCTTTGTTTATCTATCAACTCGATCCCTATACGGAAAACCTCGACATGCCGGCCACTTTCGCCGTCGGTCGCCGCCGCATCGAAGAGAAGATCTATCGGCAGGCTGCCCGGGTATTCACCACCCGCTGATCCTGGCGCAAAAGCAGTCAGGGCTCTTTCCCTGTCACCACAAATGCATCGCTTTGGAATTTCCCCTCGTGCGCCCCGCCGTCTGCCCGCCATCCGCACAAACCCAGCCTCTCCTGTGTGTATTTGCAGGTACTTTTTATCCTGCGATACGCCCCGCCGACGACCTGGTCCGTTTGATTTCTCTGCTGGAGGGCGAACAGGCCACCTTTTGTATTTGCCGGCAGCGGCCAGCGTTCCATTCCTAAAATCCCCGAATATCCGGCTGCAAAACCGCGGCTCCAATGCCTCGGCTGCCTCCCCGCCGCACAGGCCGAAGCTCTCCTGCAGCGGGCGGACTTTTTGATTAATATCGACAATACTGCCCCCAATCAGGTACCCAGTAAAATATTTGAGTATATTAATTATGGAAAGCCCATCATTAACTTGTATTACAACAAAAACAGCCCTTCTCTGGGTTATTTGTCTCGCTACCCGCTTGTGCTAAATCTTTTGTGCACGCCCTGCGCTTCCCGGGAAAACGCATTGGCCCTATCTCAGTTTCTTTCCCAAGCGGCCGGCTGCAGGGTACCCCCGCAGCAAATTCATCAGGCCTTTCAGGCCTGTACCCCCGGGTACGTAGCACAAATTTTTACCATTCCATAAAACAAGCGCTGCCCGCGTCTGCTCCTTTGATTTTTACCGGTACTGCTGGCCAGAGTTATCTGTGGCAATGCCAAAACTTTCTTTTTAAAAAGTTTGCTATTTTTGCCGGCCAGTTCTGCTTTTCCATTTGGATCACTGGCAACTCGCGATAGGGAACTGCATTTTTGTGCACCCAACAGTCGATTAGCCTTTCGCTCACAAACCGAATACGCGCTGATCATTTGCCGAGTAGCCTGAAATATCCAGCCGTTCTTCCAACTCAAACAAGATGTCGAACAGCCAAGAGCAATAGCTGTCCAGCAAATCTTTCCGCATGACGCACATATTAAAACCGGTGCCCCCATCTTCTTTGCATGCAACTGTCATACGACGGCAGATACTCTGGGCAGTGTTCCTTTATGATCTCCGGGTAATCTGCAGGTCAGCTTTATGGTGCGCATGGACATACTGGCTGTAATTTGTTTCTATCACATAGTGTCTGGGTTTTGGCAGAAGGACCGGGTAGCTTTTCATCAGATCCTGAAGCTCTTTTTCGGTCAAAATTCTTTGGAGCTGGGCAGTGCTGCCCAGCTTCCTTTTTTACCGAAATACCGGCGGTAGTGGACCAGGCCCACTGCGTCGGCTTTCAAGTTTTTCCAGCCCCAATAAATGGCCGTCAATTCGCAGAATCCGGGGTTTTTGCTCGATATTTCTTCCCCTGTGTCATCTGAAACAAACCCGGCATCTTTTTTTTGTGAAGGGCGGCCCCCCTTCAATCGGTATATAACATCCATCGCCAGGCATTTCATATGGCTTGTGAGCCGCAACTAAAATTTTAACGAGCACACTGTTCCTCCCCACCGCCGCTTTCTGCATTCTTATTTGAGCGCCTGCTTCTCCTTATAAGCAGCGCTGTTTTGGGCCTGTTAACCCCTTCACTGGCGATGCAGGGCATTCCGCACATAGTCGGTAGTCAAAATCTTTTCCACCGTTTCTTTTGTGTTCAGTCGGCGGGTATTATGGCTGGTGTAACTTTCGTCTGCCTGTGTCTGCACCTGCCCTCTACAACAAATTTATCGTAGTTCAGGTCCCGCCCGTCTGCCGAAACCCGGTAATACTCGCCCATATCTTCGCTTCGTATCCGCTCTTCACGGGTCATAAGGGTTTCGTACAGCTTTTCTCCGTGGCGCGTTCCGATTAGTTGTATTCCGGTATCTCCAACAGCCGCTGCACTGCTTGGGCCAGCGTGCCAATGGTGGAGGCCGGGCTTTTTGAACAAACAGGTCCCCCGGAGCCGCATGTTCAAAAGCAAACCTTACCAGTTCCACGGCCTCGTCCAGATTCATTAAAAACGGGTCATGTTGGGGATCGGTGATCGTAATCGGTTTGCCAGACTGGATCTGTTCAATGAACAGCGGATAACGGAAACCGCGGCTGCACATCACATTTCCATAACGGGTACAACAGATCGTCGTTTGTTCCGCTGGCACCCGGGCCTTGGCCCGGATCACCTTTTCCATCATTGCTTTTGAAATCCCCATCGAATTGATGGGATACGCCGCCTTATCGGTAGACAAGCAAACAATACCTTTTTTACCCCTGCCTCAATAGCTGCCGTGAGCACGTTGTCTGTTCCGAACACATTGGTGCGCACTGCTTCCATTGGAAAGAACTCACAACTGGGCACCTGCTTAAGCGCTGCCGCATGAAAAATATAGTCCGCGCCTTTCCGTCACTTTGTACGCTGCGCATCTCCCTCACATCGCCGATATAGAACTTTACCTTGCCGGCGAGGTCCGGCTTCCTTTGCTGCAGCTCATGGCGCATATCATCCTGTTTCTTTTCGTCGCGGCTGAAAATGCGCACTTCTGCCAGTTCACTGTTTAAAAATGCTTGAGCACAGTCTGCCCAAAACTCCCGTTCCTCCTGTAATCAGAAGCGTTTTGCCTGTAAAGATCGAAGGCGCTCTCATAGGCTTCATCCTTTCCTTCTCTGTTGTTGCTGTACCAGGCGTTTTCATCCTATTCTTTCTTTGTTGACCCATCCCCCCAAAAGGGTTTTTAACAAGGATTTTAATATCCAACGCCAGGCTCCAGTTCTCGATATACCAGATATCGCACTTAACCTGTTCTTCAATACTGGTATCTCCCCGCAACCCGTTAACCTGGGCCCAGCCGGTGATCCCTGGCCGTACTTGCTGGCGTACTAAGTACAAAGGAACTTCTTCTTTAAAATGGCCCACATGATACGGCATTTCAGGCCGGGGACCTACCAAGCTCATTTGCCCGGCAAGAACATTAAAAAGCTGGCAATTCATCCAAACTGAACTTCCGGATAAAACTTCCAAACTTTGTTTTTCTGGAATCCGCCTCCGTGCTCCAGCCTGTATCTTCCGTGCCGGTAACCCGCATACTGCGAAATTTCCACATTTTAAAATTTTTTTTGTTTTTTCCCATTCGTTCCTGCTTAAATAAAATTGGCCCCGGGCTGCTGACTTTAACCCTGCCGCCGTTGCAAGCATACGAGTGGGCTGGTTGCAACGACCAGTAACAACGCCACCACTATGTCCGTTCCCCGTTTCAGCATGGACCACCCAATGTTATCCAGCCTTGTCGCCCTCATATTGATCAGCTTTGTTTGTCCCACCACATCGATCGTGGGGTGGGTCGGGATATAGTCGTTATAAAAAGGAATAATGCTGATGCGGGCGCCCTCCTTGTCGGCTGCACTCAAAACCGCCTGCATAAAGCCTATTTCATGGGGTTCCAGCGCCACCACCACATCGTCGATTACATGTTTTTCCAACACCTCGCTCAGTTGTTCATACCGGCCCAAGCAAACACCCAGTTCTTCTTTTTTGTATCTCGCTCAAATATCCGTCCACTGTAAAGCCCATATGGGGATTGTTGCGAACATCCTGAATATACTGTTGGGCAAAGTGTCCATTCCCCACCACTACCACATGTTTTTTGATTATAGCCTAGCTTCCTGTAATGCTTCAAAAGCGCCCTGACTACCAAACGCTTTGCAATCACAAAACTACTCGACAGCAGCCAAAACAAAAACAGTGTCAGCCTGGAAAATCCACAAGCCGGGTAAAATAAAGCAGCGCCATTAAACCCAGCACACCGACTGCATTGATACTTAAAATCGCCAGTATTTCATCCCCTGGCTGCTTAAACCGGTAAGAGCCATACATGCGGGTAATATAGTAGATAAATACAAGCAGGATGCTGTAAATAGCAAAACCGTGATGTTCCAACCTGCCCCGTTGAGATTCGGGATTCCGTCCAACACCTCGAACCGGATGAAGATCGCCATAAAATATGCGATAAAGATAAGATTTGCATCTGAAAAAATATTCAGAAAATTAATTATTTTTGATTTTTGCGTATCACTTTTATCGATCCTTTATGTTCTTTCAGTCTACCAATCTACCTGCTGCCCGGTTTCCGGCAGCTGCCCAGACTGTGACCCGTTTTTCGGTTTCGCATCATATTCCTTTTGCAAATTCAAATTTATTATAGCATAAATTTCCGAAACTTCTACCGTGGGTCGTCAAAATGGAAGAATTAGGCCGGGCCAATCTCTACCCTACCCCAAATCAGTTCCGCTCCTCTTTTTTCAGCACAAAACAGGGCAGCGGCGCAGTGGGCGCCCAGTTGGCAAACCCGCACACCAGCAGGGTATACTCCGCCGGGGGCAGCCCCGGAAATATTCCCAGCAGGGCCCGCTTTTCCCCGTTGCCGTTGGGCCCGCCGCTGTACAGGCAGGCGGCCAGCACCCCGCCGGCTTCAGCGCCTCCAGCGCGGCCTCCACCGCTGGCAGGCTGCTTTGGGGCACGGTGAACAGCGCGTGGTCCGCGCCCGGCAGGTAACCGAAGTTGAACACCACACAGTCGGCGCTGCCCCTATGCACCAGCTGCCCCAGGCGGGCGTGGTCCGCCCGCACCGCGCGGCCCACCTCTGCCAGGCCCGCGGCAGCCAGCCGGGCGTTGGTGGCGTCCACCGCTTTTTGCTGCACATCCAGCGCCAGCACCCGCCCCTCGGCCCGGCCAGGCGGCACAAAAACTCGGTATCGTTTCCGTTGCCGCAGGTGGCGTCCACAAAAAAGCCCCCAAAGCCAGGGTGCGCTCCAAAAAAGCGTGGGTCAGGCCCACGGCGGTGGGATCCGCCGCCCGTCTGCGTGCCCAGCAGGCGCCCCGCGGCGCAAAGCCGAACTTTTCAGCAGCGTCTGCGCCGCCGCGCTTTCGGGGGCGGGGGCGGTGTGAAGGCTCCCGGGTCCGTAGCCGCCGGTGGCCCGCAGCACCTCTTTTAAGAGGTAGCTGCCGTAGCCTTTGCGGCGCCATTCGGGCAGCACGCTCAGCTCCAGCAGCTCTGTACCGCCGCCCTCTGCGCGGCACACGCAGCCGCCCACAGCCAGCGCTTCCTTATATAAAACAAAGCGTGTCAGGCCGTTTTCCTGCCGCTGCTCCACCCGCATCCGGTTGCCCCCTTTGCTGAAATGTGGTATGGTAATAGCATCCGGCAAAAACCGCCGGAATACATGTATTATACAAGGTTTTCACAGTTTTTCACCCCCGCCATGAAAGGTTTTTCACGATTGAACGGTATACTAGCCTCAGAACAAAAGCACAGGGTCTGTAAACGGGGGCGCAGCGGCGCCCCGCCCCTTCGCATAGAGAAAGGATGACAAAGCATGGAAAACAAGTGGGAATACGATTATTCCGGCCTGATATCACAACGGCTATACCCCGGCCCCCTGGCCCCTATCAGCCCTCCCCCCGAAATGGGCGAGCAGGGCCCCTGGGCTCGAACCGCCCCGCAAGAAAAAGGCAGGGGCAAAAGATCGTCTCCGGGGCGCTGGCCTGGTTCTGGTTGCAGGCGTGAGCTTCGGCGGCGGCTACGCGGGCTTTAAGGCGGCCAGCGCCGGCCAGACCGACCGCATCGTGTACCAGGCTCCCACCTCCACCCCGGCCTCCGGCACCGGTACCACCGCCGCCAACCTGGTGGGCGTGATCAACGCCGTGAACCCCAGCGTGGTGGCGGTCACCACCGAGCAGATGGTCACCAGCAACTTCTGGGGCGGCCAGCAGGTGGTCAGCAGCGGCGCGGGCAGCGGCGTAGATTTTACCGCCGACGGCTACATCATCACAAACAACCACGTGATCGAGGGCGCCCAGCAGATCAAGGTCAAGCTCTCGGACGACACCGAATACACCGCCAAGCTCATCGGCACAGACAGCCAGAGCGACATCGCGGTGCTGAAGATTGATGCCACCGGCCTGACCCCGCGGTGCTCGGCGATTCCGACAGTGTGCAGGTGGGCGAATTGTCCATCGCGGTGGCAACCCCTGGGCACCTCAGCAACACCGCCACCGACGGCATCATTTCCGGCCTGGACCGCGAGGTCACTGCAGGCAACACCATGCGCCTCATGCAGACCAGCGCGGCCGTGAGCCCCGGCAACTCCTGGCGGCGGCCTGTTTAATGCAAACGGCGAGCTGGTCGGCATCGTGAACGCCAACCAAATCCGAGGGCCTGGGCACCGCCATTCCCATCAACACCGCAAAACAGGTGGCACAGGACCTGATTGAGAACGGCTACGGACTGGCCGGCCCGCCCTGGGCATCACGGTCTCTCCATTTCTCTGGACGCGCAGACCGCCATGCAGTACGGCGTGAGCAAAGCTTTTGGCGTGTACGTGCAAAGCGTCACCAGCGGCTCGGGGCCGACAAGCGCGGGCATGAAGGTGGCGACCGCATCGTCAGCGTGGGCAGCCAGCTGGTCGAAAGCACCAGCGACGTGACCAACGCCCTGAAAGACCTCAACGCGGGCGACGTGGTGGAGGTCCAGGTAGACCAACCGCGAGCTCATGACCCTGAACATTACCCTGGGCGAGCGCACCCAGGCCTGACCCTTTTTCCCATAAACCGCGGGGCTGCTGCAAACAGAAGGTTTTGCAGCAGCCCCTTTCCTGCCGGGCAAAAAAGCGCTCCCCGCGCCCTTTCTGCAAGCCCGGCAGCCAAAAACGACGGCCGAAGCCTGAAACCGGCCGTTGCGTGTGCGCTGCATGGGGCCCCTGGCAGCCCTGCGCGGCCGCTCACAGCTTTTTCAGCAGAATGGTTTTGGCAAGGTCCTCCTTCAGCTGCGAAACAACCTCGGAATGCCTTGCCGTGTATTCCCGTTTGTGGTCCAGCACGAACATCTGGCTGATCAGCCCGGTGATGCGGCCGCCGTTTACTCTTCTTTGCCAAGTCTGCAGAAACAATGTCCGAAATTTTGCCAGTTGGGAATTGCGGTAGCTTGTGATGGAGATGATTTTTACCCCGCGAAGCTTTGCCGCGGCGGCCGCCTCACAGGTGTCTTTTGTATTGCCGGTGAGCGAAAACACCACCAGCGCATTGTCCGCAGACATGGCCGAGGCGGTAAGCATCTGCATAGTGCCCCCTCCTCGATCGCCTGGGAGGATTTTCCATGCGCAGAGCTGTTTTCGCCCATGCGGGCGGCAA
>VOFE01000382.1_pt1 | contig 30001 bp, 51 predicted proteins | sample 5384071 | NCBI WGS metagenome assembly VOFE01 (sample SAMN12384724, study PRJNA508395) | human gut metagenome | isolation source: healthy gut D | host: Homo sapiens
TTCTTCTAAAATAAATTTGGACATCCATGTGGATGCCCTTGTTATTTCTCGCTTTCTTCTTTTTCCTTTGCTTCCAGTGCAAACTTTACCCGGTCACTTCCCAACTTATAATAAGCATCCGTCACCTCGATGCCCACTGCCTCATATCCTTCCTCTACGGCTGCAAGGATGGTTGTCCCAGCTCCGGCAAAGGGGTCTAAGATCCTTCCACCTGGCTCGCAGATCTGGATCACATCTTTTACTTCTACTAAGAATTCTTCCTCCGACATACCTGCAATCTGTGAACATAGTGCCACTGACACCCCTTTTGCATATAGAATCCAAGTGCAACTTCTTTCTTTGCAAAATTAGTTGCTTGTTCTACCGTATACTTGACATCAAATAAAACAGCTTTCGGTATTTGAATCTCAATCTGCATATTTTCATCCTTTCACTATTCACTGGTTTCACATTTTCTCTGCCAGTCTTCAAAAGCCTTCGAAGCGTTTCTCACTCTTCCTTTCCCAATATCTCGGTATCCTGTTTCCAATTTCTGGTGAAGTTCTTCTTTCGTCATAGTATCCGCATTAATAGAACGCCGCATTTTCAAAATTGAAACATCTTCCGCTGCTTTTCTTAAATGCATGAAATACCTCCAAACTTAGAACAAAACATTCCTTCTACATACGCTACTATTTTTCCTGATAGTTCCGTCCTAAAATTTCTTTTCTTTCGTAAACACAGCTACCTGATGTTCATCAATATCCATCTGGATTAATTTCCGCTGTTCTTCATTTTCGATTTTATCCCGATTCAACGTAAGGATATATTGAAAATCCTGATACTGCTCTTCCTGCTTATAAATATAATTTAAACATTGAACTAACGTATCTTGATCCACATCGAAAATGTTGTCATGTACCAAAAACAACGGATGCCTGTCTCTGGTGTATTGATTAAATAATAACGCCATATCATAAATGAACACCTTTGTTCTGTCTACACTATGGCTTCCATCATCGTAAATACGAAGCGTCAACTCAACTGGTGTTTTCTTTCGTGCCTTATCAACAGTCTGGAGGCTAAACGAACATTCCTTATTTCCCATAATGGATTCATGGATTTCCAAAATGGTATCAATAAAGTCATCCATGATTTCTTTGTTTTGCTCAATCTCACTATCAATTTCCATGAGTTGCTGAGTTTTGTAAATTCAGCATTCTTTTCTTTTTTCTCATTCTTTTCGTATTGATCAAACAAAAACTTCGTATGAGAAATAGAATCCTTCTTCGCCTCATAAATCTTTAAACTTACTTTTAGATTCTTTAGCACTCCTTTTTATCGATGACTTTCAGTTTCTCTGAATATTCATCATCCAGTACCCGAATTTGTTCCGCAATACTTTTCAATTGGCTCTCCAATTCCTTTGCCTTTTGGTTTACCAATGTTCTTTGGAATTCTTCTATCTTGTTCTTAAAACCTACGACCTCATTTAAAGATTTTACTACTGCATTTCCCAACTCGCTCTTAAATTGGTTATAGACCAATTCGATTTCTCTGTCATCAATCTGCTCCGGCTTTGGCATTTTTTCTGATTTTTTCATAGTCATATCGCAAAGCCTTTTGGCGTTTACGCAACTGATCCAGCAAATCCTCCAGTTCAATAAGGTCTGCCTCCATAGAATCAAAAGTCTCATTCGTTTTAAAACTTTCAATCGCATCTTCCAATTTTTGTAATTCATCTTCCAATGCATTTAATTCTGCCTTAACATCTGAAATTTTCTTTTTTTCCTTCTTGCGTCAATTCTTTTTTATCTTTTTGCAATAACGGTATTGACTGCCTCTATCTCCTTTATAGTTTCTAAAGTGTTTTTATATGCCTCTAAAGAAAATCCCAACAAAAACAAATGAGCGCTCAAATCATCCGGAATCTTTTTCGTCAAATCATGGCATTTGATGATATCTGTGAATTCGAACGTTCATCCGCATCAAAATTGAAAAGAGATTTCTGAAACTAGGTACTTTCTTCCCATTTAATTTTGGGAAAATAAGCCCTGTCAGATATTCTCTTGCATCCTGAAGTTTATCAAAAGATACCGTTCTCCCTTCTCTTATGATTACAGGCTGATCCGCTTGTTTCCGGTTTCTTTTTATCGTGATCGCTTCGTCCCCTATATCCAGATCTAATATTACGTTTTCTTCTAACGGAAATACTTCTTTCGGTATTTTTGCAATTCTTGATTTTTCATAATCATTCAAGAAACCAAAATCTAAAAACTCAATACTCATAGACTTTCCAACACCATTTGTTTTCCGACCTTTTACAGAACTATCATCGTATTTCTCGCCTAATATAATATTGACTCCGTCATGAAAAGAAATCTCTTCAAAAAATATTACTTTCTGAATAGAGCCGATTGAGACGAATACGACTTATTTCTTTTACCCATATATTCGCCTCCTCAAATTCGACAATATTAACAGAATATAAAAAGGAAAGACCCAAAATCAACTGTCTGCTGCTTGTGATCCCCGCCTTTTTCAATGCTTTAGATACATCATAAATAGAAATCTTTCCTGCTTCCTGTTTTTGTATCTCTTTGAGTATGAGATAGCCAATATACATTGCGGAAGATTTCAGTGCATTGCTACTTGCCAGCATCATACTCACTCCTTTCGTTTGGGAATACCCTACATTTAATCATTTCGTTGACAAGATAGAATTTAATTGCAGAACGGTCATACTTTTTTTACCATTCGCGCTTAATTTTGTTTCAAAATATGTAACCAGTTTATTCAATGCAGCAATCGGATTATCCTGCTCTTCTTCCAAAAATTGTACGCTGATATCCTGCAGATAGAACATAATAATAATGTCTTGTGCCTCATCGATCCCCAGCGTTTCATTTACAATCTTCAACGCTTCCCCATAAATGGTGTAAAGTGTCGTATATTCCGCAATCAATCTATCTGCAAAATCCCGAAACCTTTTATAAATCTTATACTCCGGATCTACCGTTGTCTCACAAGGCTTCTTTACTTTTCTGTGTTGCGAAATATACTCTATCAAATCTATGATCGTGTCCACTTCACTGGCCTGCGTTTCTTTCACTGAATAATATTTATTACACAATTCTGCTGACAGGTAATTACTGATTGCTTTTATTTGTTCTGTTTCCAACTCTCGAACATCTTGCATCAGTTTTTCTACATCCCAAATGTCTCTTTCTTTTTCAAATGAAAACATTCCCTGTGTATCAAAATTGGAAGAATATTTTTTTCTTCTGTGTTAAAATCAGCACAATCAATCTATCATAACTCTGATATGATTTGTTTTTGTTAAATTCTTCTATCGTATGCTTAATCTTTGTACTACTATTATCTGATGTGACTTGAACTGCTATCCTTCAAACACTCCCGGAATATACGGTTCCAGAAAGTCACCAAAGAGTTGGAAAAGCACCTGCCTTTGAACACTTCCCCAATACTACAAGATTACACAAGATGCCACGACCTGTTGCACATCCCTTAACTTCGAACACTTTTTGTTCCGTATCGCCACTTCCCGTTGCCGCTTGTCTCACATTCTGCACTTTTCGGGTACTTTTGAACACTTCCAGCAGAAAATCTTTTCAGAGTACCCCAAGATACATCCAGAGAGCTGAAGAAAGTACCCATCTTTGAACACTTTTCACCTTTCAGGTTCTGCTTTTACTGCCACAAGGATGTTCCGGGCCTCTTTCCACTCATAAGAGCAGGTCACCAGCGTCAGAGTTGTCTCACAACCTATGCCATATACCCCTGTTTCAAACAACGACAGCGCTTTTGCCTGCGCTACATAAGCCTCCAATTCCTGTGGACTGTGAAAAGATGTCCGCTGGAAGTCGAACATGGACACATCGGCTTTCAAAACTGCCGCTATCCTGTACTCTTCCATGCCTTCCGGCGTCTGAAAGAACACCCTGGGATGTGCTTTCCAGTAATCATAGGAGGCGTACCTGTCCAGATTCCCGAACATCGCCCCGCTGTTCATGTTGTGACCGTAGATAGTCAGATTCTTTGATTCTCCCAAAATACAGTCTGCCTGGAGGAACAAACTTCCATTGATGTCGTAGTTTCCCCGGTAATCCCTCCGCAGATAATACTCCGGATCTTCCCGGCTGCTCTGCATGACCGGATAATCGATCCCAACCTCCGGGATCGTAAGCCAGCCACGAACACCCGGATACTGGCGCTGGAGGGATCGAAGGTCAACGGCAGACACTTCCGGTTCTCTTCCGGCCTTGTTCCTCTTTCTCTCCTGGAGACCCCCCGCCCGGAGGGATGTCCTCCGGGAAGTGGGATTTTAAGTCCTCCACCAGTTCCCGGTTCTGCCGGGGAATGACCACATAATTCTGATAAAGCAGTACCACACTGAGGATACAGACAGCACACAAGACTGCCTGCAACATCCACAGCTTATTCTTCTTTTTTTCGCTTCATCTGCGTTTTTTTATGTCTCTTCTTATAAATCATGGTTGCCATGAGTCCGGCTGCTGATGCTCCCAGGAGAACAAACAGCAGGATTGGTTTCCAGTGGTCATCTCCTGTCTGCGGTACACCCGGAGTTTCCGGTGTCCTTGCATCCTTCATCTCCACCTTCTGGACTTCCATGGTATCTTCCAGTGTAAACTTCACATCTTCTGCGATCTCATAGCCTTCCGGTGCTGTGATCTCACGCAGGATCAGTTCTTCCCCTACCGGAAGTTTCTCTACCAGATGCGGTTTTCCATCTGTTACCCACTCTTCCAAAATCTTCACCCTCTTTATTTAAGATCTGAAGCTTGGCTCCTTCCAGTTCCTTTCCGGTGGTGAGGTCTGTTTTGGAGATTTCCACTTTGGAATAGGTATCTTTCATCTCCACTTTGGTCACACTGCCATCTTCCTTTACTTCAAACTCCATATCTTCCGCAGACACATACCCTTCTGCATAAGGCGGCAGCTCTTCGTGAAGGATATACGTTCCTTCTGGCAGTCCATAAACTACGTGTGGTTCTTTTGCACTGATCCACTCTTCTACGATGTTGCCATCCTGGTCGATGATCTGAAGCTTCGCCCCTTCCAGTTCTTCCCCAGTTGTGGCATCGGTTTTTGTAAACTGGCTTTTCGTTGGCTGATTTTCCACTTCTTTTGTCAGCTTGATTTCTGCAAGGTTCTGGTCTGTGTAAGAGGCATCCATCTCCCAGATTTCTTCATTTGGAAGATATCCCGGTTTTCTCACTTCCTCTTTTACATAATATTTCCCATGATAGAGGTCGCTGTCAAAGGTAAGCTGTCCCTTCTCATCCGTTGCTTTCTTCTCCAGCAGCGTGTCCTTTTCCACAAGAACCTCACCCTGCTGGGAGAGGATATCTTCTTTGGCATACAAACCAAAAATCACGCCTTCCAGCTTCTCTTCTGTGACTGCATCCTTCTTTTCTACAGAAATGGAAATCTTCTGTCGCTCATTTTTATAAGCAACCCTTCATAAACAACTGACTGGGTATCATCCTCTGCTGTCAGGGTAAATGCTTTCTGTTCCGGGTTCAATACGAAATGGTCGCCTGCTATGGTTTCTTTCATATAATAAGAACCCAATGGAAGATTATTTACCACTGCCTTTCCTTCTGTATCGGTCACTAAAGTTGCCACCAGATCGTCTTTTTCATAACGGATGACCGGATTGCCCTGCTCATCCTTTGCTCCGTCCGGGGAATAAATGGTGTCCTTGGCATGCAACGAATGACCCCCAGTTCCAGACTGCGGCAGGTAGCTGCATTGGGAACCGCATTATCAAGACGCATTAAGTCCACTGTCCATCCTCCGATATCCACAAGAAGAACAGAGGGTTCATCTTTTAAGTATTCCGGATAAAGAGCCAGGGCTGAGTACCCCTGGGGAACAGTTTCACATCCTGAATCCGGATCTCATAGCGTTCCCCTTCATATAAGAAACGGATTGGCTGTTCCTTCCGAAACAGATACTCCTTGAATTTCTGTTTTTCCCTTCCAAACCCGGTAAGGGAAGCCCAGCTGCAAGAACAACTTTCGCTGTCCTTTCCCCTTTCGCTTCCGAATCTCCTGTGCCAGTGCTGCCAGCGTCAAAAGATAATAATTGTCATTGGCAGTCTTATCCTTCACTAAAGTCTGCCGCCCCGTCCCACACACACATAATACTCACCCCGGTATTGCAGGACATTCTGCATGGTATAGGGTTCGTATTCATACCGGATGATCCCTGTTGGGAAACACACCTGCTTTGTTTTAATCGCATAATACCCATGATCAATTCCAATAATCATCGCTTACCACTCCCTTCTTTTCTGTTCTATGAAAATTCCCAGTGAAAGAACCCTTGCTCCCCGGAGGCGCGCCCCGGCAGGCATTCTTTTCTTTCCAGCCCATTGTTCTTCCTACTCCCGGTCTCGAAAAAATGTCTGGACGGGAAGATAATGCAATGTTCCTTCCAAAACAAGAGCCAATCTTTGAAAACGGAGGATTCCCCTATTCTGCAGCTCCACCATTTCGTAATATGCTTTCTTTGTTAAAAAGTAACGATGATATATTCCCGCTTCCCCAAACTTCTCCGTCTGCTTCAACACCAAAAACTCCACCATATACCGGGTATCCGGTGCAAACCGTTTCTCACATAGCATGGCATCTCCCTGTACTGCCTTCACACCCTCCGACTCCCTGGCTACTGACAACAATTCGTGAAGACTGATACTCACGTTTCCTATCACCTCCCTTCAAAACTCTTTTCCAAATTTTCAGTGAAAAAAAAGACAGGCACCTACACGATGTCTGTCGCTGCGGGATCTTCCATTCCCTTTTTTGTATGATTTTTAAATTAAGTTTTTATTTTACCAGAATTTGGACAAATAAACGCTATATCTCAGATATAGAATTAAAAGAGTCTACTTTGATTGTTCATGTCTCTTATATCTTTTTTAATCACTTGACGAATCCAGCGTCCCAAGGTAACATACCAACAATTAAAAATTTGAAAGGAGTCCTTAAAATGCTGTGTGATGAATTATATAATGAGCTTTGTCAGCTTTTAACCAACTTTGAGACCGGGGAAAGACCTGTCGATGCCAACGATTTTACTCCCTGCTTGTAAAAATACAAAACAACTGGGAACTCGTGGTCCATTGCCAATAACACAATAAAGAAACCTTAATCATACAACTGATCAGAGCCTATGGTCTTTTCGTCGGTACTATTTTCTACCGTTCTCGCCATTCCCGTTTACACTGAGGATTCTTTTGAAATAATTCCTCATACCGAAGAAGTATATCCATACTGTCTTGTGTAAAATCAAATGGCTGAAGCATGGGGTATCGCGGCAATGCGCTTGAAACATATTCTAATTGTTCCAACTGCTTAGACGTGTATTTTTTCTTTCTGGCTTCGCTATATGGCAAAAGACCGTATTCCGTCTTATACGCTGGAATACGGTCTTTCTGCATTTCCTGTAATGCTTCAATCATATTTTTGTGATGGTGTCTGGATTTATAGGTATCTATCTGCCCTCTGGTCATGCCGACAGCCGATGCAAAATCTGATATCCTTTTATAAAATTTTCCTTGAATCTTACATCTCGGAATAAAGGCAAATACCTCAGTGTTTGGCCATCCACATTCATCCCGCAGTTGCTTTACTAAACGAAAGCACTCTATAAACGAATATTCTGGTTTATAGCGCTGTTGTCCATATACTAACAGCTTGGAGATATTATATTCCCTGCATAAAAAAGCAGCGTTCTGATATACTTTCCTTCATACACAATTTCATATCTTTTCCCATTATTCCTGATCGGCAAATAAATAGCTTCCTCCAATGTTTTCCCATATTTCAAGCGTTCAAAAACATTACAGGGCTGCACTTGATACTCCGCACATAATTCCACTAATGTATTATAGGTTTTCCCTTCGAAGCATATCGGTTCTTTCTGCAATAGTTCAAGAATAATTTCTTCTAATGTCATGTTTCTTGTATGGATTCTGGCTGATATGGAAGTCTCTCTAATTCCAAATGCTATTGCCAGCGCATATCTGCTCTGATATCGTTTGCCCCATAGCATAATTTTTCTTCTCTTGTGTCTCTTTGCAACGATCTACCGCTTCTTCTATTGTTTTGCACCTTTGTATATAATGTGCTAATGAATTCCAAGGTAATCCATATTCTTCAGCCAACGCTTTAGGCGAACGATATAACTTTCCATTGTATTCAAAAGCCGACCTCTTCCTCGCACATCATTGATGCACATTTGCATTGCATCTTCTAACGACCAGCCTCGGCGCCGGAAGGAATATATTCTCTGACGGTCAATTCCATATTCCTCTGCCATTTCTTTTATCGTTTCACATGTTTTCCCATCATAGCAATACGCCATAGTCATCACCTCTTCTCTTCACCACACCAGTATACCTACTTATCGTAAAAAAGCTATTCAGCAAATCCACTAAATTTTACTCTTTATTTGTTTCCTCCCCTATAATCACAAAATAAAAGGCAGATAGAAGTTTTCCACTTTCATATCCACCTATGCAAAATTCCCATATTCAATTAACCAAATCTTCCTGTAATGTAATCCTCTGTCTTTTTATTTTGTGGTGTAGAAAATAATGTATCTGTCCAGTTAAACTCAATCAACTCACCCATAAGGAAAAATGCACAGCAATCTGAGATACGAACTGCCTGCTGCATATTATGTGTTACCATAATTACTGTATATTTTGATTTCAGTTCCATAAGTAAATCTTCTATTTTCCCTGTACTGATTGGATCAAGCGATGCTGTACTCTCATCACAAAGAATTACTTTTGGCTGTACTGCCAACGCTCTTGCAATACAAAGTCTCTGCTGCTGTCCTCCTGACATCCCCAATGCAGATGTTTTTAATCGATCTTTCACTTCATCCCAGAGAGCCGCATCTCTTAAAGAGCGTTCCACAATTTCATCCAGTTTCACTTTAGAACGAATACCATGAGTTCTTGGTCCAAAAGCCACATTGTCATAGATACTCATCGGAAATGGATTCGGTTTCTGAAATACCATTCCGATCTCTTTGCGCAGTTCATTTACATTCGCATTAAAAGAAAATATATCCTTTCCATCGTATTTTACTTCTCCTGTAATGCGCACATTCTCTACAAGGTCATTCATTCGGTTTAGTGTTTTCAAAAACGTGGATTTACCGCAGCCACTGGTCCAATCAATGCAGTAATCTGATGTTCCGGGATATCCATTGTAATTCCCTTTAACACCTGATGATCTCCATACCATAATTTCAGATCTTTAGTTTCTATAATTGAGTTCATTTCTGTCTCCTTTTTGTCAATTCTATATTACAACGTGATACCCAAACTCTTCCATATTCCGTGTATCATGTACTTATATTCATAGCAAAATCTACGCTATACACGCTATGCACATGCCCTAAGTGTACTATAATTTTCGTCCATTAGAAGAACTTCCGGTTCAACCGCAAGCGCTCGCGCTATGCAAAGTCTTTGCTGCTGTCCTCCGGACATTCCAAGAGCGCTCTTTTTTCAGCCTGTCTTTACATTCATCCCAAATCGCCGCATTTCTAAGAGAACGCTCCACAATATCATCCAACTTAGACTTGGAACGGATTCCATGCGTTCTCGGTCCAAACGCAATATTATCGTAAATGCTCATCGGAAACGGATTCGGCTTCTGAAATACCATTCCGACACGCTTTCTCAGAAGATTAACGTCCATCCCTTTAAAAATATTTTGTCCGTCCAACGCAATTTCGCCTTCTATACGGCAGCCCTCTACAAGATCATTCATTCGGTTGATCGACTTTAGCAGCGTTGATTTTCCGCAGCCGGACGGTCCGATAAACGCAGTGATCTTATTTTCTTCGATTTCCAGATTTATATTTTTAAGGGCTTTAAAATCCCCGTAATACAGATCAAGATTTTTAATACTTATCTTTGACATACCTGTTTCCTCTCTTAATTCACCTTATGCTTTTGTCAGTTTCCGCGCGATCATACCTGACAATGTGTTAATACCTACTACTAAAACCAACAGAATAACCGCTGTTGCATATGCCTGATCCATATAAAGACCTTCACTTGACAAATGATACATATGAACCGCCAATGTACGCCCCGATCCCATCACACTTTTCGGAATCTGAGCCACGCTTCCCGCTGTATAGATCAGCGCCGCCGTTTCACCGACAATTCTTCCTATTGCAAGGATAACTCCGGCAAGAATTCCCGGAACAGCCGACGGGAGCACAATGCGAAATACTGTACGAAGCTTTCCCGCTCCAAGTCCGAAGCTGCCTTCTCTGTAAGAATCCGGAACAGACTTAAGCGCTTCTTCCGTCGTTCTCATAATAAGCGGAAGGATCATAATAGACAATGTAAACGCTCCTGCCAAAATCGAAAATCCCCAGTCCAGCGTATTTACGAAAAACAACATTCCGAACAAACCATATACGATCGACGGTATTCCCGAAAGCGTCTCTGTTGTCAGACGGATCACTTCTACGAATTTATTACCTTTTCCCGAGTATTCCACAAGAAAGATTGCTGAAAAAATCCCGAACGGAACTGCGATCAAAGAGAAAGTATCGTCATTACGATCGTATTGATAAGCGCCGGAACAAGGAAGCATTTTCCGAAGTATAATTCCATTCAAAAAGGATGGTTTAATATACGGAACACCGTTGATCAAAATATATGCGATCAAAAACAACAGTACCGAAAACGTAATAGCGCTCCTAACATGACGAGCAGCATTACGAGAAATGATCCCGGATGTTTTCTGTATATGTTTTCAGCCTGTCTTTGACTGTCATTTTATTACTCATGATCTGTCCTCCTCTTAAGCAGTGCAACGCTGAAATTAATAATCAGAATAAATACGAAAAGAACAACGCCTGTTGCGATCAGCGCTTCTCTGTGAAGTCCTGTCGCGTATCCCATCTCCATTACGATATTACCTGTCAGCGTTCTGATTCCTTTAAACAGATTTCCGACAAGACGGGGCTGATTTCCCGCAACCATGATCACTGCCATCGTCTCTCCGATCGCACGCCCGATCCCAAGAACAATTCCTGCGATCACACCTGATTTTGCCGCAGGGATGATCACAACTCTGAAAATACTTCTTTCTTTTGTTGCTCCCAACGCAAGCGCACCTTCATAGTAATGAGCCGGGAAGCCCGCATCGCGCTTTCTGTTGTTCCGATAATCGTCGGAAGGATCATCATTCCCAGAAGAATGGATGCTGTGAGAATACTGTTTCCGTCCCCTGCGTTTTTATAAGTCCTGCATCTTTTAATGCTCTTCCGAAATCGCGGATGATCGGAACAACGACAACAAGACCGAAAAATCCATAGACAACGGATGGGATGCCTGCCAGAAGTTCTGTTGCCGCTTTCAGAGGTTTGTAAATTTTTTTCGGACAGTAGAATTGCCATAAATACAGCTGTAAGAATGCCGATCGGCACACCGATGATAACTGCGCCCGCCGTAACATACAAGCTTCCGATGATCATAGGAAAGATACCGAACAGTTCATTACTTCGGACGCCACATTTCTCCGGTAATGAATTTCACAAATCCGATTTTCTTCATTGCCGGAATTCCGTTTGCAAACAAGAAAGATACAAATGAGTGCAACCGCCAGTACCGAAGCACAGGCGGCAACTGCAAACACTCCCTGCATGAATTTCTCTGTCCATGCTTTTGATTTCATACTAATTTCCTCTTCATTTTATCTGATCTTGCCGAACAGTTCTGTCACACGCCGAGCCTTACCTTCAGCGATCTCATCCCATGTAAGTACGTCTCCGAGGTAGATGGATTTTACCTGATCAGATGTCATCTCTTCTGTCGGGTTCGCTTTGTTTACGATCACTGCGATACCGTCTGTCGCAATGACTGTTCCTTCCAGTTTCTCTTTTTCTTCGTCTTTCAGCTCTCTTGATGCCATACCGATATCATAGCTTCCTTCGATGGCAGATGTCATACCTGTCGTTGAATCGGATGACTGAAGTTCAACATTTGCATTCGGATTCACTTTTTTGTAAGCCTCGATCAGTTTCTCCATTACCGGAGCTACGGAAGAAGATCCTCCTACAACTACGCTTCCTTCCGGCTTAGTTCCTGCATATGCCTGAACATCGGATACCGGTATGTAACCTGCTTCTTCTACAACTTTCTGACCTTCCGTACTCATGATAAAGCTCATAAAATCTTTTGCCGCTTCATTGTCCAGATCTTTCTTTACTGCGATATTAAACGGTCTGGATACTTTGTATGAACCGTTCTCAATATTCTCTGCAGTTGCTTCTGCTCCGTCAATCTTCAGTGCTTTTACAGCGTCCTCATCAAGAGAACCAAGAGAAATATATCCGATCGCATATTCATTTCCTTCCACTGTTGTCATCATAACCGAAGTATTGTTTGTGATCTGCGCTTCCGTTGTCGTCATGTCGACTTTTTCTCCGTCAACTTCTTCCTGAATGCCGAACAATTCGATAAACGCGCCTCTTGTACCTGAACCATCCTCACGGGAAACAACTGTAATGTCATTTGCGCTGTCCCAGTCTCCTGCAGATTTTGTATCTCCGCCTTTATCCGCATCTTTTGCATCATCGCTTCCTGATCCACAGCCTGTCATAGCTGCTGCCAACATTCCTACCATAGATACAACTGCGATAAACTTTTTCATTTTCATAGTCTTACAATCTCCTTTTTGCTTCCGCTTTTCATTTTTTTGTTTTCTTTTTATTCTTTTTTATTTCTTTCTATTCAGCGAAAACACCCAAAACCAACTTCACATTTCGCTGTTTTCTTTTGTGCTCCTTTGCACATTGACTATCATAAATAACAAATGTAAAATGTAAAATCAGCGCTATGTTAAATCTATGTAAAATGAAATTTATTCTAAAGCAGCCGCCGGGATCTTGAACAATTCCGGACTTTGGCTTGCCGGCTATACAAAAACGCCCACACAAAAATCCTGTTTTTTCAAACAATGATTTTGTGTGGGCGCTTATTCCATGGAGCATATGGGATTCGAACCCACGGCCTCAACAATGCGAATGTTGCGCGCTCCCAACTGCGCTAATACCCCTTATGGACCTGGCGGGAATCGAACCCGCGTCCAAAAACCTATCCCATGTACTTCTACTATCATAGTCAGTTCTTTTTCATTCCCTCTGCCGCACGGGAACTAACATCCTTACGGTTTCAGTAGCTTCATGATACGCCTATCGGCTCAAAGCTTTGCCAATATCGTTTCTCACATCGTTGATGCCAGATTTCCGTGGTGTGAGTGCCACAGAGCCGACATGCGGCAATTAGGCCGCAGCTAATTCGAAATTATCGTTAGCGTTTAATTTTAAGTTTGCGATTTAACGCATCAGCCTGCGGATAGCTTCTCCATCTTCAAGGTAAACGATACAAGATCAATGCATCCCCACGGGGTATATCCTATAAGATCTACTCCGTCAAGTTCAACCGCTTTTTTCATTTCGGTAATATGTTCTCTTAAATATGCAATCCTATAATCGTCATCACATGTTTTATCTTCTTTTAACACATCGATCGCGCCGAATCCATTTTCTACAATAAACAGAGGTGCTTCGTAACGTTCATAAAGAGTAACCAGAGCATATCTTAATCCGACAGGATCTATCTGCCACCCCCAGTCACTTGCCTTCACATACGGGTTTGGTACAGAATACGGAGAACTTCCGTCCAGAGATTCTGTCGTATCTTTTTTTGCATCTGCTTTCACCGCATTTGTCATATAATAACTAAATCCCAGATAGTCGCATTTTCCTTCCGCCAAAATCTTCTCGTCTTCAGGAAGCATCTGTGGTTTTGTTCCTTCCCTCTCCCACTCCTTTTTTGCATAAGCCGGATAATGCCCTCTCATATGTACGTCTGAAAATAAAATCTTTCATGCATACATTCCGCCGCAGTCATAACATCTTCAGGATTGCAGGAATACGGATAAACGGAACAAAAGAACACATACATCCGATCTGAAACTCCGGATTGATCTCGTGACCTTTTTTCACAACGATCGCACTTGCAAGCAGCTCATGATGCGCCGCCTGATACATCGCCTTTTTCTTATTTGTATATTCCGAAAAGAGAACTCCCGAATTTGTCCATCCGAAAATATCGGCTGATGTATTACTTTGATTATTGATCTCATTAAATGTCATCCAATATTTAACTTTATTTTTATATCTCTCCATGACCGTCACTGCATAGTTTACAAAGAAATCAATCACCTTACGATTGACCCATCCACCGTATTTTTTTGCCAGATGATACGGCATTTCAAAATGGCTTAACGTAATGACCGGTTCGATTCCGTATTTCAAAAGTTCATCGAACATATCATCATAGAACTTCAGCCCTTCTTCATTCGGTTCTGTCTCATCCCCCGCTTGGAAAAATGCGGGTCCATGCGATACTTGTACGAAAACATTTGAATCCCATCTCCGCCATCAGCGCAATATCACTCTTGTATTCATGATAAAAATCACTCGCTTTATGGTTCGGGTAATATTTATCTGCTTCAATTCCGTTTGTAATCTCCCGCATCTTCTCATGTGTTCCACCTGTCATCACATCTATAACACTGATTCCTTTACCGCCCTCATTCCATCCGCCTTCAAACTGGTTTGCCGCAACTGCTCCTCCCCATAAAAAATCATTTGATAATGGCATCTTGCAAATTCTCCTTTTCATTTTATTTTCAATTAGGCGTTTGCGAAACGCCACAGCCCGCATAAATACGGCATTTTAACTTTTATAAAACAAAATATCTCCTCAACGGATTGTGGTAAAATAGAATTGTCCAGAAACTATAAACCAACCACCCGAAAGGAGATGTACCTATATGATAACACATAGACAACTCACTTTGGCAGAAGTTTTTGATGATTGCCAGAATCAATTCGATAATGACAAATATCAGTTTCTTTCTCTACTTCACCAAACCATTAATCTTGATGAAATTGTTCCTGTTTCTTTTGTTACTCATTTTCACGCTTCCACAGGAAGACCTCGCAAGCATCCACTTTATCCTATGATTAAGGTTCTCCTTATTCAGCGCATTTTCTCAATCCCCACAGATACTCTTTTGATTGTATTTTTAAAATACTCTCAAGAGCTGCGAGATTTCTGTGGCTTTAGCGTTGTTCCTGATGCCTCAAAATTCACCCGCTTTAAACAGGATTTTCTTATGGACTTACAATCGATGTTCGATCACTTAGTTGATATCACCGAACCGATCTGCCAGCGTATTGATTCGAACCTTGCTTCCATGAGTATGATGATCAAACATCATATTGCTCCGATTCTAAGAGAGTTTGTGCACATTTCTCTTTTGATCTTGACGTCAGTTTAAATAATCTGATGATTTTTTCAATTCATTCATACTTTTTGTTTATCTGTTTCAAAATTGACTACTTTCGCGTTCCATTTTATGCAATTTCGTTTCAGATGTAAAAAAATCTGTCCTGTATTTTGTGCAAAATGTATAAAGCATAAAAACTTCTCCATATCTGATCTTTCAGAAAGGAAAAGTTTTCACTCTGTCTTTTTACTACTCTGTTATTTTTAATCACTCTCTTTTTTCGGAAAATCTCCACAGAAGATTCTTGCCTGACTTTTCATATCTGCTGTTTAAAGCAATATTTTCTTCGTACCGTCTGCTAAATTCCATTCCATATAAAATATCAAGAAGATATTTCCCCGATGCAAAAAAAACGTGGAACTCCAAAATTCTTCCACTTTTTCAGAACCTGCCGCGTATAAAAACTCTGTTGCATATTGACCTACCACGCCTTTCCTGTTTCCGGAGATTACGATAATTTTCGTTCCTCCCCTGTGCAGCATTTTTTCAATCTCCGCCAGCTGCTCGTTTTTGCCCGTATGACTGATAATAATTGCCACATGTCCGTCTGCGGGCATGGCCGCATGCAGCCCTTGTATATTAATTTCCGAGTGAACACTCGACAATTTCCCGGCATGAAAAAACAAGGCGCATCCGTATTTCGCCAAATAAATATTCATATCATATACATAAAAATCAACACAAGACGCATCTGCGATCAACTTTCCGATCCGCACTAACTGAGTATAAGAGAGTTCTTTATTCGTCTCCTCCACCGCCTGTCTTTGTATCTTTTCCGCTTTCCGAACCATAGTAACCACATTTTCCCGCTCCGACATCGTAACTGCGGAAACGTCTTCCATTCCCCGGTTCTCAACTCCCGGACAAACTGCATTTTAAATTCAGGAAAACCTTTTACCCCTATCTTTTGACAAAATCGAGTTACGGAAGCGGCGCTTGTAAAAGTCGCATGCCCTAATTCTCTTGAAGACATTTCTTCTATTTTTTCCGGCTTTTCCAAAATATATCTGCATATATCACGCTCTCGTTCCGTCATATTCATCTGTTATTTTATAATTTGAATAATAGACATACAACACCTCTTTCTTGTTTTTTCCAGTATAACACGCACCATCTGTCTACTGCAATAAATGTAGATTTTAAACATGTATGATCTAAATTCCTTATCTTTTAAAGCATTTGACAAAGTATGAAAATGCCACTAAACTAATGATGATAATTGTAATAATATGAGGTATAAATGCTATGAAATATAAAAATATTGTTTTTGATTTCGGAAATGTAATAGGTAAATTTAACGGACGTGATCTTGTAAAACATTTTTCTTCCTGCGAAGAAGATCAGGAACTTCTCTTTACCGCAATTTTTTCAAGATGGGATGATATTGACAATGGTTCGGTAGACTATGAACAAAACATAGACAATATTGCAGCTTCACTCCCCGACCGGTTAGAATCTGCCGTACGGACACTTTTTTCGCGAGTGGCCGCGTCACCTGACGCCGATCAACGATACGCTGCGCTTTATAGATGAGTTAAAAGAGCGTAACATTCCGTTGTATCTATTATCAAATGCACCGACCTATTTTGCCGAATATGCCGTCAACTATGATTTTCTGAAGGAGTTCAGCGGAATTGTATTTTCCGCTCCTCTTAAAATGGCAAAACCCGATCCTGCACTCTACCGTTACTTGTTTGAAACGTTTTCCCTTGATCCGAAAGAATGTTTCTTTATCGACGATCTGGAAAAAATATCAATGCCGCGCGTTCTCTTGGTATGGACGGAATTGTTTTCAACGGCAATATCGACGATGTGAAAAAAGCGATTGGTTTCTGATCTCAAGAAACCAGTCGCTTTTTAGCTGTACCTTCTTCTGTTCTGTTTTTTGTTTCGTTTTCTTTTTCGGATTTTACGTTTTCAGATTTCAGACACTTTTCGTTTTTTCTTTTTTCTTCTTTTTCGAGCCCGGTCGAAACAGTTTTGTCATCACTGTAATGACAGCTCCTGCTGCGATAAAGAAATCCGCGAAATTATATGTGATCCCTTCCAAATGTTTATCTTCCAAGCGAAATCCCACATAATCTACAACGTGTCCGCGAACGAGCCGATCGAACATATTACTGATCGAGCCTGCCGCCATCAATGAAAGTCCTGCCTTTTTCCAAAACCTCTTCTTCTTTGTCACAACCGTAAAGGCATGCCATCCGAGCACAGCTCCCGACGCCGCTCCCGCCAAAATACGGGCAGTCTCAGGTTCATCTTCCAGAAGGCTCATACAGACTCCTTCGTTTTGAACGTGCCGTAAAACAACCTTGTCTGTAATCGCACGTTCTTCTCCTTTTGCAAGTTTATTCTCGGCATAGCATTTTGCCGCCTGATCTGCGGCAGCCAAAGCTGCCGTGATCGGAAACCATCTAATCTTCATTGAGTTTCTCCACTGTCTTATCTGCCGCATCTTCTGCTTTCTCCGCTGATCTATGCGCCGCTTCTTCTGCTTTATCCGCTGATTTATGCGCTGTTTCCTCAGCTTTATCCGCCGCTTTATGAACTGCTTCCGTCGTTTTTTCCGCTGCTTTATGAACAGCCTGGGTCGTCTTATCTGCCGCTTTTTCAAGCACTTCTTCTGTCTTATACGCTGCTTTCTGCGCAGCTTCTCCTATCTTTTTGCCGTTTCTTCTGCTTTATCAGCCATCGCTTCGGCAACATCCGCTGCTTTTTCCTTTACTTTCTCCGCATACTCCTCCGTCGCCTCTTCCATATCCCGGGCCTCCATCTTCTCTCCGCAGTACGGGCAGTATGCCATATCTTCCGAAACCATTCTGCCGCATTTAACACAAGCTGCAGAACCTTTCAAAACCGCGATCTTGCGTTCGTACTTTTCAATTTCCTTTTCCCGTTCTTTTATCGAATCACAAATCTGCGCAGTGCTATCGTCAAGTTCTTCGCCTGATTTATAACGCTCATACACCGCTTTGCCCAACTCCATCATATCAACGGCGTTTTCACGAGCAAGATCTCTGATCTGACTTTTAACTCTCTGGATCTCTATCATCTCTCCTGCTTTATTCGTCACCATTTCGGCAGTCTCTCCGAACCGTTTTCCGAAATTTTCAAAAAAATCTTTCATGTGTATCAATCTCCTTTCGTCTTTTATCCAAACGGACGTCCGAAGTACAAAAACATCGGTCGTATCTGATATTTAAGTTATCATTATTATACCCTTTTCTGAAACAACTTCAACATTTCTCATTGGAATTTATACTTTTTTCACTTCTGATTCTTCGGAAGCGTTCTTTAGATCAAACACTCTTTTTCATTTTTTCAAGAATGAGGTTCTGATTTTCCGCATATGATATAAAAAATCAAATCGGAGAATTTATTTTATGCTTGACCGCGAAACATGCCGTGAACATATTTTATCCGAAGATTACCGCGACTTTATCGGAAACCATGTCCGAACTCCCTTTTTCAACAGTCTCATGAACGTGCATCGCTGTGAACAGGAAGCGGGATTTTCTTACAAATGCTTCTATCTTCCAAAGGAGATTTCCGACCCGATCACTCTGCCGAAATATTCATATGCTTCGATTCCGAACTGCTATTCGCCTCTTAATATGCAGACACTCAACGAAGCCGGAATCCTCCCTGTTCAAAACTACCCTACGCTTCAGCTTAAAGGACGCAATATTTTGATCGGATTTCTTGACAGCGGAATCGACTATACAAATCCGGTTTTTCAAAACTTAGATAATACAACCCGCATCCGCGCTATTTGGGATCAAACTGTGCAGACCGGAACAATGCCGGAACATTTTTCTTACGGAAGCGAATTTACGGAAGAACAGATCAACGAAGCTCTTAGATCGGATTCTCCGTTTGATCTTGTTCCATCCACTGATGAAACAGGGCACGGAACTTACGCCGCTGCCCTTGCATGCGGAAGCGCCGTTCCTGAAGAAGAATTTCTCGGTGCCGCACCTGAAGCCTCTATCGCCGTTGTGAAACTAAAACAGGCAAAGCAATATCTCCGAGACTATTATTTCATTCCTTCTGATGCCGAATGCTACCAGGAAACAGATCTTATGCTCGGAATCCGCTATTTAAACCTTCTTGCAGATTCCCTGAATCTTCCTCTTGTCATCTGTTTTACAGTCGGTTCTAATATGGGCGGACATATCGGGACGCTTCCGCTCCCGAATCTAATTGAAAATTATGGTTCGCTTGCCAATCATATCGCCGTCATCGGAACCGGAAATGAGGCGGATCAGCGTCATCACTATGCCAATACTTTAACGAACGGATCAAAAACAAAACGGTAGAAATCCGCGTCGGAGAAAATGTTTCGGGATTTTCCATGGAATTATGGACAGATATTCCGAATACATCGTCCATATCCATTATATCCCTTCCGGGGAAGACACCTCGCGAATCCCTTTTCATGCGGGATCAAGCGCAGAGCTTGATTTTCTCTTTGAGCGTACAAAGGTATCGGTCGATTACCGTATCCTCGTAGAAAAAACCACTTCCGAACTTGTATTTTTCCGTTTTAACAGCCCGGCGGCAGGCATTTGGAAAATCGTCATTGAACCGATCACCGTCACCGACGGTCAGTTTCACATGTGGCTTCCTGTCACGGAATTTATTGACGGAGAAGTGTATTTTCTTGAATCTGACCCCTATTATACTTTAACCAATCCCGCAAATACTCAAAGTCCCGTTGTCGTTTCCTATTATAACGGAACGACAAACGCCGTATCTCAAACATCAGGCAGAGGATATACACGATCCGGTCAGATCAAGCCGGACTTAACTGCTCCCGGGATTAATATACGCGGTCCTGTTTCCAACGGACGATTTGAAACACATTCCGGCTCCTGCGCAGCCTGTGCCGTCACTGCCGGCGCTGTGGCGTTGATGTTGGAATGGCTTCTCTATATTCAAAAAGCTCCGGGTATAGATTCCTTCCAAATCAGAAGTCTTCTCATACTCGGAGCTCTGCGTCCCGATACGATGGAGTATCCTAATCGTATATGGGGGATACGGGCAGTTAAATCTTTACCATACATTTGAAGTGATGCGAAAATTATAACGATTTAAATTTAGCGATAGCGAACCTTTACATCGCCCTCCTCATTTATGACGGAGATCTTCTTTCCTGCATTTTTCTCTGATGCCGATATGCGGTAAGATACTTCTCCGTCTTCCTCTCTATACTGATCATGGGGAGTGTCTTTGGGCAGAGAAAGATCTCCGTATTCAATCTGCAGATCAACTTCATACTTTTCCAGTTCTTCGGGAAGAATAAGATCTACGTCTCCGCACTCGGCCTGGCAGGTCAAATTTTCCAGTTTTTGCGCATCCCAGCGAAGATCCCCGTATTCTAATGTCACATCTGCAAAAGAACAGGAAATTTCACTCGATAATACGTCTCCATCCAGCGCTTCCACTTTCATCTTTTCAAACAAAACCCGGTCTAATTCCACTTCTCCGCATTCCGACTGTACCGTAAACACCTTACCGGAAACATCGGAAATCGTGCTGTCGCCATACTCCGATTGTAATACAAACGTTTCCGCTTTCAGTCCATCTACAGATACATCTCCGTCATTTAAAATCAGTTCCATCGACGTTGTTTCCGACTGCTCTGTTTTTACATCTCCGCATTCTGACTGCACTGTAAACGTCTTACCGGAAACATTGGAAAGTGTACTGTCGCCATAATCCGATTGCAGCGTAAATGTTTCCGCTTTCAGTTTGTCTGCGAATGCATCTCCGTCGTTCAAAGTCAGTTTCATTGACGTTGTTTCCGACTGTTCTATTTTTACATTTCCGCTGTCCGCCTCGATCGACACTTTTTTTCCATTGACATTTGACCAGTTGACATTCCCATAATCATTGTATATATCTGCGGTTTCAAGAAGCGTTCCTTTCGGAATATAAACTGTAATGTAAGATTTTTCTCCTGATAGATTTTCTCCGAGGTTCAATCCGAACATACCTGTCATATATCCGTTGTGATCTTGCTGAGCAATAGAAAGTTTTCCATTTGTTAATTCACATTTAGGTTTACCGTAATTTCCGTCAAGTGTATATTCGACATAATATTTCTCATCTTTTGAAGCCATAACAACTACATCCGCTTCGCTTCCCACATAGAGACTCAGTTCTGAAAAAGGTTCGATCTCTTTCTTTTCCTGCCGATAAGGAGTTTTCTGCTCGTACGGTGAATGGATTCCGCCTTTTGTAAAAACAACTCCGGGCCAGCCGCCTAATGCGATTCCAACTCCCATAAAGACAACTCCTGTTCCGGCTGTCACTGCCGAAGCAATCAAAATCCGCTTAGTTATTTTTTCATTTTTCTTTCCTCCCTTCATAATCTTTCCTAAAAGCTGAGCCACTTTATAAAGAAGCCATTTCAAGAAACAGAAAATTCCATATACAGACATAATTCCTACTGCGCCGCAGCAAAGACTGAATCCTAATGTCGCCAATCCATCCGGGAGACTTTGGATCAGCAGAGCCGCTCCTCCTATCACGCCGATCACCGCAGCTCCCGCCAGCGTAACCGCCGTAAGAAACAAGCCTGCAAACACACAGAAAACAGAAACAATCACGGCTGCGATCACACAGATCAAAGAAAGTGCGATCGGAAGTGCGATCGGCGCCGCGCAGATTCCGAGAATACCGATCCAGACTGCCTTAAAACTGTGTTTTACCGTTTTCGGCGGCTGCTCCATATTCTTTTCCGCCAGATTCATAATCAATTCTTTTGCCGCATCTTCCGGCGATCCAAGATCTTCGATCGCCTGCTGTTCATTCTCCTCTCCCGCCTCTGCAAAGTATTCCTCAAAGTAGTCTATCGCCTGATTGAAATCTTCTTTCGGCAGCCTTCTGAGACTGTATGACAATTTTTTCATATATTCACTTTTTGTCATGATAAATTCCCTCCCTTTACAATATCATCCACAACCGTCCGATAACGCTCCCATTCCTCTGTCAATTCTGCCAGATACTGTCTCCCGGCATCTGTGATCGTATAATACTTCCTGTTTCTTCCCTGAAACTGTCTATCATACGTTTCCACAAAATGATTTTCCTGAAGCCGCTTTAATATCGGGTACAACGCAGAATCTTTCATCGTAGCCGACGCTCTTTTAATGATCCTGCCGATCTGATAACCATACGCATCTTCTTCTGCAATCACAGAGAGGACAAGAAGATCGAGCATCGGTGCACTCAACGGTAATGTCATATTCTCACTCCTTTATATATGTTTTATTTATTTATATGTTTAATATATTTATATTATATAATATATAATATGAATGGTCAATATATATGTTTGAAAGTTTTTCTAAAGAAAATCAAAAGAAAAGCCGGAAGGCTCTGATCTATGACCAAATCTTCCGGTTTTACTCTCTCTTTTACGAATGATCCTCTTTCATCGCGATCGACTGCTGTCCCCGCAGTTTAATGACAGGACCTCCCGTACCTTCAATATACTCTCTTGTGATCGTCACTTCCCCGATGTTATCATCCTTGGGAATTTCATACATAATATCCAGCATAAAATCTTCTATGATGGCACGAAGCGCTCTCGCTCCCGTATCTTTTTCCATTGCTTTTTCCGCAATCGTCTCAAGAGCGCCGTCATCAAACACCAGACTTACTTCATCAAGGGCAAGCAGCTTCTGATACTGTTTTAAGATCGCATTTTCGGCTCTTTTAAGATCTTGACAAGCATCTCTTTATCGAGTCCCTTTAATGTAAATACAATCGGAAGACGTCCTAAGAACTCCGGGATCATACCGAATTTTCTTAGATCTTCCACCGTCACTTTCGACAAAATGTCCTCGTCATGCTCATACTTATCTTTTAGTTCTGCATTAAATCCCATAGACGTTTTCTTTGTAAGACGCTCTTTTATAATATCTTCAGATCCGGAAATGCGCCGGCACAAATAAACAAAATATTTTTCGTATTGACCGTTGTCAAAGGAACCATCGCGTTCTTGCTGTTCGCTCCGACAGGAACTTCCACTTCGCTTCCTTCCAAAAGTTTGAGCATTCCCTGCTGAACTGATTCCCCGCTTACATCTCTTTGATTCGACGTATTTTTTTTGCGATCTTATCGATTTCATCGATAAAAATAATTCCCTGCTCCGCCCGTTCTACATCGTTGTCGGCAGCGGCAAGTAGTTTTGAAACAACGCTTTCTATATCATCCCCGATATACCCGGCCTCTGTAAGAGACGTAGCGTCTGTAATGGCAAGCGGCACATCGAGAAGTTTTGCCAATGTTTTGACAAGATATGTCTTTCCGCTTCCCGTCGGTCCGATCATAAGCATATTAGACTTATCAATCTCGATATCGTCCATTGTATTGGTTGACGCAACCCGTTTATAATGATTATAAACGGCGACTGCCATCGCTTTCTTCGCTTTTTCCTGTCCGACTACATATTCGTCAAGTCTTGCTTTGATCTTATGAGGCGCCGGAATCTTCTTAATATCAAGTTGATGGAACTCTTTCGGCTTTTCTTTTTTCTTCTTGATCTTCTGCGCTTTAGGCTGCATATGATCCAAATCCGATAAATTAAGAAACTGTACCCCCGGCATATTGACAAGCCGGCTCAGATCAACAGAGCCGTCTGTCATCGCATCAAAGCTTCTTTGCATACAATCCCGGCATACCGTAATATGATTCGGCATCTCGATCATCTTTCCCGGTCAACGCTTTCCGGTCTGTGACAGATGAGACAGATCTTCTCATATCCATCATCATCGTTGTCTTTTTTTTCCGTTTCTTTTTCCTCTTCCTTCTTTACTGCCAAATGGTTTTTTCTCTTCTTTGTCCACCTGTCTGCCCCTGTGGACTCTTTTTTCTTCCTCATCTACTAAAATGAAATCCTGATCTGACATAATTCTCCTCGTCTTTCTCTGACTGTTTTCATCTATATGGACATTGTGTTTATCCTGCTTTTTTTTACAAGTATTTTTTATTATAGTACACTTGACTTCATTATAGTACAATCAAATGAAATATTTTGTAAAAATCGAATCTTACACAATTTTTTTTTCTATTCATTCATCATTTGAAGGAAATCTTCTTCCGAAATGATCGGAATACCAAGTTCCGTGCTTTTTTGTTTTTTGCCGTTCGATTTACATCGTTGTTAATCAGATAATTTGTCTTTGACGTCACGCTCCCCGTCACTTTGCCGCCACGTTTTTCAATCTCTTCTTTTACCTCTGCCCGATTTACAAAATGCTCTACGCTGCCTGTAATGACAAAATTATCTCCCGCAAACTTCTGACTTCTTCTGACGTTTCTTTCGTAAGTTCTACTTCTTTGAGGAGACGATCAAAAACATCTACATGCGCCGTATCTTTAAAATATTCGACAAATGTACTTTGCCATGATCCCTGCCAATGCCCTGAATCTCTACCAGTTCTTCTTCCGTCGCCCGGATGACCCGTTTTGGATCTTCTCCCAGCGCACGACAGATCCTTTTTGCGTTTGAGATTCCGATATTCGGGATTCCAAGACTGTAGATCAGCCTGGAAGCGTTGTCTTTCTTGCATTTTCTATATTTTTCGCAGATTTTCATAAGATTTTTCTCCAAATCCTTCCATCGTCTTTATTTCTTCTTCATATCTGTCAAGATGGAAAGATATCCGTAAAATCTTTCACATACCCGTTAATGATGAATTTTTCCAGTGTCGCCTCTGGAAAGTCCTTCGATATTCATCGCATCCCTGCTTACAAACAAACTGAATGACTTCACATGCTTTGCCTGACATTTCCGGATTCATACAATAAGCGTTTTCGTATCATTTTTCCATGGAGATCTTTTTGTCGGCTTTTACAGACAGGACTTTCGGAATATCTTTTACACCGCTCCGTGTCAGATTCTCTGCGATCTGGGAATGATCATGTTGGCCTTATACACCTGGATCGTATCACCGACTCCCAGTTCCAGCTCTTCCATAATACTGATATTATGCACACTGGCACGTCTCGCGGATCTCATCTGCCCATTTGAAAGCAAAAGAATCACGTGGAAATTTTGCCGTTCTCCCAAGCGACTGCCCATACGCAATGTCATCATATACAAGAACCAGACCATCTGACGGAAAATCATTTTCTACGATCTTTTTTGCAAAAAAAGCAACCTTCTCATCCAGTTCTTCCCTTGTCACCAGATAATGCTCCACCACATCAAATCCCTGATGTCCCAGCCAGTCAAGCTGTTCTTTTCTGGAATTGTGGAAATCCACATTTTCTGCACGTACCAGGGTAAATGCATAGAATTTTACGTTTCTCTGTGCCGTGATCTTGTTGTTCAGCTGGCGGACAGAACCACTGCACAGATTACGTGGGTTTTTATATTTTGCATCCACGTCATCAATTTCTTCATTGATCCGCTCAAAATCTTTGTAACCGATCACCGCTTCCCCTCGCAGGATCAGTTCCCCTTTATACGGAATATGAAGCGGCACGTTTTTAAATACTTTCGCATTGTTGGTAATGACCTCACCGACTTCCCCATTTCCTCTTGTAACTGCTTCTTAAAAAGTTCGCCGTCACGATAGGTCAGAACGATCGTCAGACCATCCATCTTCCATGAGATCACAGCCATCTGGTCTCCGACAAATTCCTTCAGCCTTGCCACTTCTTTTGTCTTGTCAAGAGAAAGCATCGGTGACTCATGACGTTCTTTCGGAAGCTCACTTAATACTTCATATCCTACATTCACCGTCGGACTGGAAGCCATAACGGTTCCCAGCTCTTCTTCCAGACCTTTCAGTTCATCATACAGCGCATCATACTCATAATTGCTCATAATTTCCTGCGCATCCTGATAATAAGCTTTTCCGGCTTTATTCAGAAGCTCTACCAGCTCCTGCATCCTTTTCATCTTATCCATATCCAAATCCACACTTTTAATTATTGTTCCACGGTGTCGGCTCTGACTTTGAATCCCTGATCAGCTCATAGAGTTCATTCAGTTCCTGATCCGTAACCTTCCGGTATTCTCCCGGCTTTAAATTACCAAGTTCGATATTCATGATCCGCACTCTCCGTAGCTCCTTTACCTCGTAGCCAAGTGCCTCACACATCCGGCGGATCTGCCGGTTGAGTCCCTGTGTCAGAATGATCTTAAATTTATATTTTCCAAGCTTTTCTACCTGGCATGGTCTTGTGACAGTATCCATGATCGGGACACCACCTGCCATCTCCTTGAGAAATTCATCTGTCACCGGCTTATCAACTGTAACTTTATATTCTTTTTCATGTTTATTTGCCGCACGCATCATCCGGTTGATAATGTCGCCGTTGTTCGTCATCAGAAGCAGCCCTTCCGAATCCTTATCCAGACGTCCTACATAAGTAATCCGTACCGGATAGTTAAGAAAACGCACAATACTGTCTCTCTCCCGTCTTTCCTCAGTACAGACAATTCCACGCGGCTTATTGACCGCAAGCACGATCATCTCTTCCTGTCTGGATACCTGCTTTTTCCCAATCCGGACAACCTGCCACGGCTCTACCTTCATTCCGGTCTCTGCACGCACACCGTCAACCGTCACCTGTCCGGCTGCTATCAGTTTGTCCGCTTCTCTTCTGGAACATACACCAGCTTCACTTAAATATTTGTTCAGTCGGATCGGTCCTTTATTTTCCGTGTCCAGAAACTGCTTTTCTATTTTATTTGCCATGTTTTTCTCCTGTTAATTCTCATCCAGTACTCCCGCCAGCATCCGGTCTTCAAAGAATGTATTGGCATTATACAGGAACAGAACATCATCAAACTGTTTATCTGACATCACAGAACTTAATTTACCGGTATAATAACGAGGGTCGATCACAACGATTTCCCGGTAATACGGAGCCAGAAGCGGAAGAAAACAGTTTGCATATGAATCTTTGAACACCAGAAGTCTGCGTTTTTCTGTCTGTGTTGACTGGATATCGATCATTGCATGATTTCCACCGAAGAATACGGAATATTGATCTCTCTCATCCAGTTTGGATGAATCATACATAGAAGCACTCTTTTTCTGTTCTTCCACATAATTGACTGCAACCTGTGGTGCATCCGCACTCTTTTGGCAGATAAATATAGATTGGTTCCTTATAATCTGTCTCATACCCACTCTTTGCTGATAACGTTCCGTTGAAAGAATCCGATACCGCATAGGCTTTCATCTTAATTTCTTCACTCTTATCCAGTCCAAGCTGCGTCTTTGCTCCCTGGAATGCATACCATGCACCAAGAGAAGTCCAGTGATGGTCTGTGTGATAATAAATTGCTTCATCCTTGTGAGCGTCCAATATTTTTTCTGCATCGATCCAGTCATAAGAATCTCCAAGTTCTGCCTTTACACGACTGATCTGTCTGCTCTGACTGGCAGTCACCGCAAATGCCGGAAGCTTGTCCTCCATGACATTTGCCGCATTCGGAACCAGCATCATATGCATCTGGATATCCGGATAACGCTCTTTAAAATTCTTCATTGCATCCAGATTCTCTTTCAGATCATTTTCATCTGCCACAGCAACATCTTCCATCAGATAATGATCCTTTCCTTTGAAAACACCACCTTCTTCTGTCCTCCCCGCCACACTGTCCGCAAATGTCTTGAGTCTTACCCAGGTATCTCTTCCTGCAAACTGATCCGATACATACTCCTCGTACTGCTCCATAAACCTTCCGGAAGCAATTCCGGAAAGAGAAATTTCCGGTTTCTGCGCCAGCATACGCATTTCTTTTTCTGACATCTTCCTGTCTTTATGCATAAGGTTTACTCCGCAACTGAGAATAAGGACTCCCAGAAATAAAAACGCACATACTGCCTGGATCTGTTTTTTCCCTCCTGGCAGAAAATACTTTGTTCTGTTTTTTTGTTTATTATTCTTTCTTTCTACCATTGTCTTTCCTTAAAATCTAAAATATAAAAATGGATTGTAACTTTCTGTCACCAGATATGCCACACACAGCAAAACAGTCCTGTCATCAGGCAGCCTGCCAGAACCGTATGCGGTCTTTCCTCATTAAATACCAGCCGCTTTCCGAGCAGATGCATAAACGGTGTACTTCCTATGATCCCTGCCACCCAGAAGAGCCAGTTTCGCATGATCAGGTACAATGCCTGGCTGTCCATAAATCCGGTTGCACCCTGTCCGAACATATTGCCGATCCAGGTAAGTGCGCTTCCGAGTGTCGGGCTGAAGAACAGTACCCAGCCGAGCATGACCAGAATCATTGTGTAAAGTGTCTGGACTGCCCCCGGCAGCTTTGCAAGTATTTTTCCTGTAAAATATTTTTCAGTAATGAGGATTACTCCGTAGAAGAGCCCCATACTACAAAGTTCCAGCTTGCCCCGTGCCAGAGACCGGTCAGGAACCATACGATCAGAAGATTCAGTATATGCCGCGGAACCGTTACCCTGTTTCCTCCAAGCGGAATATACACATACTCGCGAAACCATGATCCCAGCGAAATATGCCATCTTCTCCAGAACTCGGTAACACTTTTGGAAATATACGGATAATTGAAGTTCTGCATAAACTCAAATCCGAACATCTTTCCAAGTCCGACTGCCATGTCCGAATAACCGCTGAAATCGAAATAAATCTGGAAAGTGTAGGCAAGACATCCAAGCCACGCAGTCACTACTGACATTCCATCCATCGCCGCGATATTTTCATAAATCGAACCAATCGTATTCGCCAAAAGCACCTTCTTTGCCAGTCCCATCACAAAGAACCAGGCACCGTATCCAAACTTCGTCAGTGATTCCTTTCTTTCACGCAGTTGTCTCTCCACATCTGCATACTGTACGATCGGACCTGCGATCAGCTGTGGGAACATTGTAACATAGGTTCCGAAATCAATCAGATTTACCTGTACGTCTACATTTCCCCTATATACATCAATGATGTAAGACAATGTCTGGAAAGTATAGAAAGAAATTCCGATTGGGAGCTCCAGTTTTCTATATGGAATATAGAACGGAAGGATCGCATTTAAATTTGTTACGATAAATCCGTAATATTTAAAAAATCCAAGAATAAACAGGTTTACAACGATCGTAAAGATCAGACTGCGCACCTGCGATTTTCTTCCTGCTTTTAATGCAATGTCCATTCCGCAAAAATAATTGAACAGAGTGCAACGAATCCGACGATCAGAAGCAATGTCACATAGCGCATCACCCGGATAGTTATTTTCTTCCACTGACTCATAAGCCTGCCACCTCCGCCATTTTTTCAGCCCAGACCGGATAGAAAGACGCCTTAAAATGTATGCCGTCCTGCTCATAATATTCGTCAGACACAAGATCCGAACTGTCGATAAACGCTATCCGCTTTTTATCACATAACTCTTTTAGTTTCTCGTTGAAATTTTCTATTTCTGCAAAAACAGGCTTTTCTTTCACTGCCTTTTCCTGCACCGGAAAAATTGCGTTCACAAAAATATGCGCTCCCGGCACGCTCTTTTTCAGTTCATCCACAACTGCTCCGTATTGTTTGACAAACTCGTCCGCATCACCGTTTGTATG
>VOFE01000677.1_pt1 | contig 30001 bp, 54 predicted proteins | sample 5384071 | NCBI WGS metagenome assembly VOFE01 (sample SAMN12384724, study PRJNA508395) | human gut metagenome | isolation source: healthy gut D | host: Homo sapiens
ATCCGTGCGATTTTGGATGGCACCGTATTCCGCACGCCTATTGTAGTAAAGGGCATCACCCCTTTATTCCCACCTGGAAGAAGCCGATCACCATCGCCCGTCACGCTTACGGCGACGTTTACAAAAACACGGAAATGCAGGTGGGTTCCGATTGTAAGGCGGAGCTGGTGGTCACCGGCAAGGACGGCAGGGAGACCCGTCAGCTGATTCACGAGTTCAAGACTCCTGGGATCATTCAAGGCCTGCACAACATCGACGCGAGCATCGCCAGCTTTGCACGGGCCTGCTTCAATTTTGCTCTGGATCAAAAGCAGGATTTATGGTTCGCTACTAAGGATACCATTTCTAAAAAATACGACCATCGCTTCAAGGATATTTTCCAGGAAATCTACGACGCGGAATACAAGGAAAAATTTGAGGCTGCCGGCATCGAGTATTTCTACACTCTGATCGACGACGCCGTCGCCCGGGTTGTCCGTTCTGAGGGCGGTTATATCTGGGCCTGCAAAAACTATGACGGCGACGCGGTGGATTTGGCCAGCAGGGTTACGGGTATAATGTTCCGCAGCTCTGTGCTGAAATTGAACGGATTCTCGGCATCCAGCAGCTTCATAAATGCGTGCTCATCGGCGCCGGAAATCTAGGCAAAGCCATTGTTGGCCATATGCCCTTTGTTCAGCTCGGTTTCGAGCTTATTGGGGTGTTTGACAATTCCAAACGGGTGATCGGCGGAAAAATCAGCGGCCACGAGGTCTTGTCCTATGAGAGTATTGCCTCATTCTTTGAATCCCACCACCCTGTTATGGCCATACTCTGTGTGCCTCGGGAAGCGGTAGAAACCATTTCTGATGAATTGTATGCGTTGGGGATCAAGGCTTTCTGGAATTTCAGTCACTATGACATCACCCTCAAACATCCAGATGCCATCGTAGAAAACGTACATATGAATGACAGCATGATGACCCTGTGTTACAGACTCTCATTGGAAGAATGAACAGCTCAAACCCAGAAAAGCATCGGGCGGCCGTGTAAAGTCTCACGGCCGCCCGATGCTTTTCTTCCTGCTAAATGTTTCATCAACCCTCATATGGCACAATCTCAATTTTTCTATAACCACATCCTCAAGCGGTTTAGCGTTGGCGTCCGTCTTTACAGCCGAGATGCCGGAGACCCATCCATCCCTTCAAACACTTGAGCAAACACGGTATGGCCAGTTCCATCTGTGGAATAATACCCGTCAAGATGGAGGTTTCCCCATGCTCTTCATAGGCTTTCTTCATATCATCCGTCACCTTATCCATATCAACACATTTTCCACCACCGTAGGCGGCGGTAAATGCCTCTGGATTCTGTTTGTACACTTCGAAAATCTGCTGATACTGGTCCCACTGAACAGCTGCATTCCCCTCCGTATTATTGATAAAAAATTGGCTGCCGTTGGTATTGGCGCCGCTATTGGCCATGGGAGACGGCTCCATCCAGATTCAATAAGTTTGCATTGAATTCGTCTTCAAAGGACTCGCCCCAGACGCTTTCCCTCCTGTGCCGTTGCCTGCAGGATCGCCGCCCTGAATCATAAAGCCCTGAATAACCCGGTGAAACGTCAGGCCGTCATAGTAGCCTTTCAATGCGTGCAGTTTGAAATAATAAACCGCCTTAGGCGCTTCATCTGGGAAAAACCGCAGCTTTATACTCTCTCCAGAAGCCATGGTAATAACCGCTATCTCTTCCCCCTTCACCGGCAGATTCAGCTGGTATCAATTTTTTCCCTGTTGGTCTGCTGTTTGAGTTCTGTTTTAGGCAAAATCGTGTCTGCAGTGCCTATTACTTCAGCCGCCGCAGTATCCTTATTGGCGTTGCAGCCGCCAAACGGCAGAATCAGCAAAACAGCGGCCAACAGCCAAAAGAACCAATTTCTTCATTTATGAATCATCCTTTCTTTCATGCCAGACAATACAGGACAGGGTTCAGTCCATCCTTTTCTCTTAGAAACAAATTGTTTATTATTCTATCGCAAACCAATCAATTATTCAAGACTACATTTTGCAGAGCGGCATTTTATTTTTCCATCCCTCATATATTTTCCTGTATAAAAAGGAGGATGGAAAAATGAAATTTTATCCGGAAGGTCATTTGATCGATACTTTTTGAGAATAGAGCCGCCATGCAATCCCCGGCTTCCCCTTTCAGAAGCGATGCGGGATGGAACAATTCTGGAGGCACACGCGCCGTCATGTGCGACAGCAAGCACAATCTCATTGTAGATTTCAAATTTATGAAAGGGATTATCCCGCGGAAGAAGGCGCTATTGGGATAAAAGACGGTACGGTACGGGATATCGCCATTATTTCCCGGGTAAACCGGCCGGTCTGTTTTCAGGTACAGGACTTCATACGGGATGAATATGGAAGGATTACCGCTCTTCTGTCGCGTCGTGCTGCACAGGAGAAATGCCGGGAAGAGTACATAGGCAGTTAACCCCCGGAGACGTGATTGATGCCAGGATCACGCATATTGAACCGTTTGGAGTTTTGCCGATATCGGCTGCGGCATCGTTTCACTGCTTCCCTATTGATTCCATCTCCGTCTCACGCATCGAACATCCACGGGAACGTTTCCTGGTGGAATGGATATCCGTGCTGTCGTCAAATCCAGAGACAGCAACAGAATTACCCTCTCTCATAAAGAATTATTGGGGACCTGGGAAGAAAACGCAGCCCGTTTTCGCCCTGGAGAAACTCGTAGGAGGTATTATTCGAAGCATAGAAAACTATGGTGTTTTTGTAGAGCTCACTCCGAACCTCGCAGGGCTTGCCGAGGTAAAGGAAAACATCTTTCCAGGCCAACAGGCCAGTGTCTTCATCAAAAAAGTATTCTGCCTTCCCGTATGAAGATAAAGCTTATCATCATCGAAACCTTTGACGGCGCGGCCTGCAAGCCCTCACCGCCGGAATACTTCTTTCATGGAGATCATCTGGACGAATTCATCTATTCTCCGCCTCAAAGTGAAAAGTATATGGTGACGAATTTTTCCTGATCTCCGTTATCACGCGGACAAATTTATAAAAAAAAAGGCCAGGGCTCCGGATTTTTCCGGAGCCCTGGTTTTTATTCTGCCCCTTCAATATCTCCATTTTCCCTGACGTGGTAGAAAACGAGAGTTCCGCCTTTCCGGACCCGTAAATGGCAATACCGGACTTTCCGCTGTCTCCTGTAACCGGAAACTCTGAAGAAAATTTTCCGGAAATGCTGGAAAATTTTGCCTGAAACCCGTCATTCTCAGGAAGCTCCATAGTCAGCTTACCGGAAACCGACTCCATGGAAGCATCTTCAGGACATTTCAGGAATTCCGCCTCAATAGACGCTGAAACAGAGGAGGCATCCAGTTCATTGGTATCCCCGGACATCCATATCTTTCCAGAAACAGAAGAAACCTCTGTTTCCGAGCCTGAAAATGATCAACTTTTCACGGCTCGGAGGTCGTACTGATATCCAAGGTTTTCTCCGCATAGATATTTAGAAGATCCATTGAACCGGAAACAGTGCTGAAGGACAACTCTTCTCCTTTCACATCAGAGACCGTCAAGGACCCGGAAGTGGAAGAAACATCCCCATTCTTTGCCGCAAAGCCAATGGCCTTTATATCCCCGGAGGTATTACTGCAGTTCAGATTTTCCAGCTTCTCGGCTGTTTCCTTCGGCACAGTTATGGTTAAAGACTTCTCCATATTCTGAAAAAACCAAAAGAGAGTAAAATCGCTGTTCCATTTTTTTCAGCACACCGTTGGAAGAGGAAATTTGCAGCCTTTTCCTTCTCTTCCAGCACATGCTTGGAAACCTCTGTGATCAAAATTTCATTTCCAGTTCCCACCTTCAGCTCGATCGGACCATTGATCCAGGAAATATCCAATCCTTCGATCTCCTCAGACTCCCAAGTGTAGGAATACTTCTCCCCCCCCGCCTCGGGCGATAGCGATCCGGTATCCAGAAGTTTTCCTATCCCGAAACCGTCGCTCTTAAGCCCAACTACCAGGACACCCGTCAGAATGACTATGGCAATGGAACAGGTGACAATAGTCAAGACAGCCGATTTTTTTCATAAACAACCCCCCTTTAGGCTAATTTCATTTCATGGAAAACAACGACTGTAGTATGGCTTCGCCTGCAGCTGCAATCAAAAATATAACCAGGCATACCACCCATTTTCCTGTTGTAAAACCGATCAGAAAATAGATGGCTTTAAGCACTAGCGGCCAGTAGGCAGAGCGAATTCCCTTGAGCATCTGCCGCCTTTGCGTGTTTTGCGTCTGCCAGTTTTAAAATCGGAAACCACGGTATTTTCCGCCCCTTTTTGGGTTTCGACATGCTGCTGTAGATCCAGCAGGCCGGTCGCCCCGCCACCATGAGAAACATGATGACTACCCCAAGATTTCAAATACCCCGATCGATCCCAGAATGATCAGCGGCACCACACTCAAAATGTACATCATAATGGCAATGGCGGTAGTGGCCGCATGACGCTTATAGTGTGATCCTGCGGTACGTAGGCGGTTTGTCCAGGGCTTGAAGTATCTTTCCAGTCCTTCAAACAGCTCCCGAACGTCGCCAATGCTCATAACGGTCAGATTATAAGCGTCCTGTTCGCTTTTGCCCTCGCTGACCAGGGCGTAATATTTATCGATAAGGTTCTGTGTGAGCTCGATCTTCAGCTCATATGCACGCTGAGTTCTCGGTGCGCTTTCAAACAGTTCATCGACGTAAGCTCTGATTCTGTACTCCATGATGAAATGATACCCTCCCGCTTCTTTCATTTCCGACTGTTCCGTCGGGCCGGATCAACTCTTCAATAATCTGCCTGGACTGTTCCCAATCCGCCAGCATGCGATAATAATTCTCCACACCAAGTTCCGTGATAGAATAGTACCTCCTGCGGGCTCCGGTATTTTCGTCACCCCAATAGGAGGTAATACATCCCATCTGCTCCAGTCTGCGGAACGCTGTGTAAAGCGTAGCCTCTTTCAGCTCATATTGACCTCCGGTCTTCATCTCAATCGCACGGTTAATTTTGTACCCATAGCTGTCTCCCCGCATTAACTGCGCCAAAATGATGGTATCCGTATGGCCTCGTATCATATCTGATGCAATGGACATTGAATCCCCTCCTTTTGTAATTTCAATGATATATTACTCTTATATACCTCGTCTGTCAATGTATATTTTGTAATAAAATATATTTTCTCCTACAGTTTTCGAGCAAATTCGAAAAATAAATTGTCCTTCTGAATGGTTCTATGCTATAATTGTATATAAGCTTTACAGTAAAATCGTGTTTCTATACTGTGGCTTGCCGATAAATGGGACTGTATGGCCGCCATACAGGGAAAAAGGAGTTGCTGAACTTGATCTATTTTACCATTGCATTTCTCTGCAACGCCGGGCTTTTCTTAGCCCTTCTGGAGGATCGTTATCGGTTTTGACCACCGTGTCTGTCACCGCCGCCGTATATTTCTATCTCTTGCCTGCGGCGGGTTGCTTTCTCATGCCATAAAAAGGATATACAGCTGGCAAACCAGCTCTCTCCTGCCCTGCTAAACGTGCTGCTGCTTTTTTCTTTCTTCCTCTTTCTCAGTACCAACAATTTCATGCAGAAGCTGTATTTGGCTCTTCTTGCCATGTGTAATTTTGCGTTTCTTTCCTTTTTTCTGTGAGCTGCTGCTGGGAATCATGCCTTTTTTCAACAACAGGCGCTTTTTTGCCGGGATCTTCTCTGTCTTACTCTATCTTCTCTTCACTGCGCTGCTTTGTCTCTGTCTCTACCGTCCTTATCATCATTTCAGCGACGGGGCGTATCCGGTTTTATCACCGGTATCTTTCTGATCTCAATTTCGGCTATTTTCTTTGCCTTGGAAGCTTTGATTTTGTTCCGCACGAATATCTTTGCAGCCCGCCTGCTTTGCGCTGTATTGTTCTACAGCGCGATCTTTTGCCTTCGTTCCTATTCACGCCGCGAAATTTCGGGAAACATCTGCAGAAGCTGCCGCAGGCGATTCTCGAGATGGAATCCGGAGATTTTGCGGATATTTAAGGAATCAAAGAGGTTAAAAAATGCGCGGAAAAACGGCGAATATGCATTGGATACGGTTAAAGTTATGGTTTTGGACGGAGTCTCCGACCGTGTTCCCGGATATGTCGATTCGATAAAGGCATCCATAGCCCAATCTCCCATGCTTAGGGGCTATAACGAGAATCCCTATATCAATGCGGTAATTGCCACAAAAGCCGCCCTTTGTTCTCAAAGTGGCATTATGTTTGAAAGCAGCGCGTTTATTGGAGAAACTCCATTGAAGACCGGGGAAATTTGTATTATCGCTAACGAACTTCTGACAAAAGCGTGGCTTACCGCTTCTCATTTTGAAGGGGAGCGGAAAATTCATTTTTACATTGTTTACCGCACCGGAAGGCTTTGTTTTGAAGCAGTCTATTCCGCGTACCCGGAACCCAATGAAAAATTTACGCTGCGCGGCAAAATGTCGCTCAAGTGATTTCCTGGTTTTCTCGAAGACCGAACTGAGGATCAGGATCAGACCGGTCTTGAAAAACACTGCAAAATTGTAATCGATACAGTGGAAAATCAGCATTTCTGATTCTCCCGAAGGAAAAATTGTCAAAGTTCTGGTGCGTTATTAAGCCTGATACGGCATCATTTGAGAAAGGAATCTCTCGCCAATGAAACGGTCGTGCACTATAAGTTCAAAAAGTATTATCCGCCTATGGATTGATGAGGCCTCGGAATTCAGGCCTTTGACCAGCGGCCATATCAACTGCACCTACCTGGTCCGTTCCGGAAAAACAATATATTCTTCAGCGGATCAACCGTTTCGTATTTCCCTCTCCCCCGACATCATGGAAAACATTCTGGGGATCACCGAATTCCTGAAGAAAAGATTATTCTGCAGGGTGGCGATCCGGAAAGAGAAACTCTTTCCGTTATGCAGGCCAGCGATGGGAAATACTATCTGCTCGACGAAGAAGGCGAATATTGGCGCTGTGTCAATTTCGTAGAAGGAGCTTCCGCCCATGAAACTGCCGACCGTCCGAACTGCTGTTCGAAGCAGGCAGGGCTTTCGGCAATTTTCAGAGGATGCTCAGCGATTATCCGGCGGAAAACCCTGCATGAGATTCTTCCGGGCTTCCATAATACTCCAAAACGATTCCAGCAGCTGACAGCCGCTGTTGAAAGGGCTTCTGCGGAGAGGCTGGAGTCGTGCCTTTTCGAACTTCAGTTTGCACAACAGAGAAAAAAGAGCGCTGCGGCCTGCTGATGGGGTTATTGGAGCGCGGTGCGCTTCCTTGCGTGTGACGCATAACGACACCAAACTGAGCAATGTGCTGCTGGACAACAACTCCGGACATGCCGTATGCGTCATTGATTTGGACACTGTGATGCCAGGTTTGGCTGCCTTCGATTTTGAGATTCCATCCGTGCAGGAGCCACTGCCGCCGCTGAAGATGAGACCGATCTCAGTAAATACGGTTTGAGTTTTCAAGATTTGAAGCCTATGCCAGAGGTTTTTTCTCTGCTGTCGGCAACTCTTTAACGGAAAAGAGTTGGAAACCCTGCCGGACGGTGCATGGACGATGACTTATGAAACCGGCATTCGCTTTTTGACGGATTATCTGAGTGGAGACGTTTATTTCCAAACAAAATATCGAACACAATCTGGATCGGGCCAGAAACCAATTGAAACTCACCGCCGATCTGGAAGAGCACATGCCTGAAATGCGCAGTGTTATTTCGCAGCTTGCAAAAGAATATTGCTGACTTGCTTTTTTTGTTTGCTATGGTGTAGCTTGGAACCGGAAATGCTTATGAATTCTTTGGGCCGGAAGAAGAGAGCCGCTGCGCTCCCCAGCCACCATCGCGGATGTCACAGCGTTCTCTTATGTTTCTTCACCGGATGGACAGAATGTTCTGTCTACAGCGGAATACCGGTATTCCGTTTCACTAAGCTTTTCCGTCAAATATGAGGGCTGTTTCAGCAGCTCTGTCAAAGAGGTATGATTCTATGAAAGTAGCAGTCGTCGGTGCCTGGCATGTACACACAAAAGAATATGCCGAGGCAATAAAAACAACCCCCATACCGAGCTCGCCTGTGTCTGGGACAGCGACCGGGGAACGTGGAGAAGCCTTTGCAAAAGAGTTTGGAATTCCTTTTTCTGCTGAACTCGAGACCATCTGGTCTGATCCTTCCATCGCCGGCGTTCAAATCACTACCGCTACCTGTGAGCATCACGATGTACTGATTGTGGCGGCCTAAGGAAAACATATTTTCACAGAGAAGGTTCTGGCTTTTACCAACGAGGAAGGAAAAGAGATCGCTGATGCAGTAAGAGCCAGCGGTGTTAAATTCACTATTTCTTACCCCATAAAACATGGCCCACCCTGCTGAGGCCAAACAGCTTTGTAGAAAGCGGCAAGCTCGGGTGAGATAACCTACGCCCTGAGTCCGGGACGCGCACAACGGCAGCACGGGCGATTGGCTTCCTCCTCATTTTTACGACGCGTCCCAGACCGGCGGCGGCGCCATGATCGACTTGGGCGCCCATCCCATGTATACTTTGAATTGGTTTATGGGGGAACCGAAATCCGTGGTTTCCATGTTCACCCAAGTGACAAACCGCGGCGTAGAAGACAATGCGGTATCGGTAATTGAATTCGCAAATGGAGCCATCGGCGTATCGGAAACCGGCTTTGTCACCACTGGAATGCCCTACGTTCTGGAGATGAGCGGTACTCAGGGTTCTCTGATGGTACACAATGACATCCTGGAATACTGCTGTGAGAGACCGATAATAAGCTGGTGGAAAGACCGATCTTCCCAACGCGCTTCCCCTCCCCGTCGACGCCTGGATTGACGCTGTGGTAAACGGCGGAGAAGCTCCCAACGGTATTGATGATGCTGTTGCCCTCACCAAATTTATGGTGGGCGCCTATGAGTCCCTTTAAGACCGGCAAAGATATTGTTTCTAATGGCTAATTGAAAAAGGTCTTTCCCCCATCTTCAGGGAAAGACCTTTTTCGTGGAACCGAAACTAACGAATTTGTTTCCTGAAAGCCCAAGCCAAAACATTTTTGGCTTGGGCTTTCTCTGTTTTTTATACGCGTTTCACACCAAAGCTGGTTTTTTCACCGTTGACATCCCATTCAGCGGTATAACCTTCCAGCTCTCCATAATGGCAGGCCTCTCCCAACACATCATGAAGGATGGAGGACTCGTTTCGCCGGAGCACCTCCGCCACCCTTTCACTGCCATCTGGTAGACTTCTATATGATCAGTGACGTTGAAACCGGCGTCTTTGCGCATGGACTGCACCTTACTGACAATCTCACGCACAAAACCCTCTTCAATCAGCTCGGTCAGGATTGGTATCCAACACCACGGTGAGGCCCCGTTCGGATACGGAGGTAAAGCCCTCCTTCTGCGCCGTGTCGATGAGCAGTTCCTCCTCTGTGAGGCTGATTTCCCCATCGGCAAGCTGCAGCTTCAATACCCCGTCGGCATCCAGCTCTTTTTTGGCAGGACTCCCGTCCAGATTTTGCAGCACAGTGCGGATTTCCCCGATCTTTGCCGTATTCTGTCCCAGAAGCTTCAGCTGAGGCTTGAAGGTATAGGCGGTAAATTCGGAGACATCATCGCTGAGGAACATGGCCTTCACGTTCAGCTCCTTCCCGGATGATATCCTGATACAGCCGCCCAGATCCTCGTCCGCATCGGTATAGATGGCGCTGCAAGGGCTGCCGGTTCTTACAGTTACAAAGATTGCGGGCTGCGCGGCCCAGAGTGACCACCCGGAGAACCTCATCCATGTCAGCTTCCAATTTTGAATCCATAAGGCCTGCGTCGTATCCGGAGGAACAGAGATGCACGCTCTCAGGCGCATTCCCGTCTACTGAGCACACCAAATTACGGTAAATCTCGTCACCATAAACGGAGCCATCGGCGCCGCCGCCTGGCCGTGGTGACAAGCGCGGTGTACAGCGTCATATAGGCGGCTGTCTTATCCGAACTCATCCCTGGGCCCAGAATCGTTCACGGCTGCGGCGCACATACCAGTTGCTCATCTCATCCACAAAATCCTGAAGCACGGGCGGCCTCAGGAATGCGGTAGAAGCCAGGTTTTCATCGATTCCCTTCACCGCCGTGTTCAACCGGGAAAGCAGCCAATGGTCCATCACCGTCAGCTTGGCAATTGACAGCCTGTACTTAGACGCATCGAAACCGTCGATATTGGCGTACAGCACAAAGAAAGCATAGGTATTCCAAAGAGTAGAGAAGAATTTTTTCTGTCCCTCCACCACGGCCTTCTCATGAAAACGGCTGGGCAGCCAGGGCGCGGAGTTGGTGTAGAAATACCAGCGGAGAGAATCCGCGCCGAAAGTTTCAGAGCCTCCACCGGATCAACAGCGTTACCTTTTGATTTGTCATTTTCTGACCGTTTTCGTCCTGCACCATGAACCAAGAACCAGCACATTGCTTATACGGCGCCTTGTTGAACAGCAGGGTGGAAATCGCCAGCAGCGAATAGAACCAGCCTCGGGTTTGGTCCACCGCCTCAGAGATAAAATCGGCAGGGAACTGCTGCTCGAACAGCTCTTGATTTTCAAAAGGATAATGATGCTGGGCAAAGGGCATGGCGCCAGAATCGAACCAGCAGTCGATGACTTCGGGCACCCGCTTCATCTGCTTGCCGCACTCCGGACATTTGATGGTCACCGCGTCCACATAGGGCCGGTGCAGCTCGATATGCTCGCGGACAGTTGGGAGAAATGCTCTTCAGCTCGGCAATGCTGCCCACGGCATGGCGATGACCGCACTCACACTCCCAGACATTGAGCGGCGTCCCCAATAACGGTTACGGCTGACAGCCCAATCCTGTACATTCTCAAGCCAATCGCCAAAGCGGCCCTTGCCAATGCTTTCCGGAAGCCAGTTCACTGTATTATTATTGCGGATCAAGTCCTCCTTTACATCCGTCATTTTAATATACCACGATTCCCGGGCGTAGTAGATGAGGGGGGTGTCGCAGCGCCAGCAGAAGGGGTAGCTGTGCTCAAATTTGGGGGCGGAAAACAGCTGGTTGCGGGCTTCCAGATCCATCAGGATTTCCTTGTCCGCATCCTTGCAGAATAAGCCAGCCCACTTGGTTTTGCGGTCATCTGGCCCCTTGGCGTCCACCAGCTGCACCAGAGGCAGATTATATTTGCGGCCGACCTTAGCATCATCTTCACCAAATGCAGGGGCGATGTGCACCACGCCAGTACCGTCGGTAAGGGTTACGTAATCGTCACAGACGACATACCAGCATTTCTCCTTGGGCTGCACAAAATCGAACAGGGGCTCGTATTCCTTATACCCAGGTCGGCGCCCTTATACTGCTCTAAAACAGTGTACCTCTACCCTCCCCCAGCACAGTGTCGCAAAGGGCCTGGGCAAGATAATAAGTCTCGCCCTTGCTTTCCACCTTCACGTAATCTTCATTGGCATTGACGCACAGCGCTACGTTGAGGGCAGGGTCCATGGGGTGGTTGTCCACGCCAGGATGAGTTGGCTTCTTCGCCCTTACAACGAAATTTTGCAATGGCGGAACGTTCTTTACATCCTTATACCCCCTGGGCCACCTCATGGGAAGACAGAGGCGTCCCGCAACGGGGACAGTAAGGCACGATTTTGAAGCCCTTATAGAGCAGGCCTTTGTCCCATATCTGCTTCAGTGCCCACCACTCTGACTCAATAAAATCGTTATCATACGTGACATAAGGGTGCTCCATATCCGCCCAGAAACCCACGGTTTTGGAGAAATCCTCCCACATCCCTTATACTTCCATACGCTCTCCTTGCATTTTTCAATAAAGGGAGCAATTCCATATTCTTCAATCTGTTCCTTCCCGTTGATCTTCAGGAGTTTTTTCTACCTCCAGCTCCACAGGCAGGCCATGGGTATCCCAGCCAGCCTTACGGGGGACCATTTTACCCTTCATGGTCTGGTAGCGGGGAAACAAGTCTTTGAACGCCCTGGTTTCCAAATGGCCGATATGCGGCTTGCCATTTGCTGTGGGAGGACTGTCGTAAAGGTATAGGAGGGATCGTCCTTGCGCTCTTCGACACTCTCCTCAAATACATGGTGCTCTTCCCAGAACTTTTTCCGTCTTTTTTCCCGTTCCACAAAATTCAGATTTGTGGAAACCTCCTTGTACATGCTCATGCTGCCTCTTCCTTTCTCTGCTTTTCTCGCCGGAACAAAAACGGCTGCAACATTTCCTGAAAAACCATGAGACTCCCTCGCCGTATCCTCCAGCTGTTGTACAAAATACCGAGCCATTTTCAAAATAAAAAGCCCCCGTCCCGCGAAAACGGGACGAAGACTAAGCTTCGCTATACCACCCATTCCGGCATATCACATGAATACGCGTCCCGATAACGGCGGGATACCGGCTTCCCCCTACTGGGCAGAACTGCCTTTCAGCTTGCAACTTGGGAGGGATGTTCCAAACAACCTACTGGGACCGGCTCGCACCAAACGCCGGCTCTCTGTACCTTTGAGCTGTTTTCTACTGTCTCCGTCACGGTCTTTCTTCTATATATTTGATATTTATTCTACCACAAAATGCAGAACTGTCAAGCGGAAAGGCATTTTTGAGATTGTTTTTTATAGAAAACTCTGGCTATTTTCAAATTCATCTGCTATAATAAAGAAACTTAATTAAGATACTTGAATAACAAGGAGGGAAACTGCATGCAAAGCATCAACCGGCCAGAGCTGGTGCGGGAACATAATTTAGAAATTCTGCGGAGGGCGCTTTTTTTGTCCCGCCGGGCCACACGCCAGCAGCTCAGTGAGCAGACGGCATCAGTACAGTAACCCTGGGCGCTCTGTTGACAGATTTGATTCAATCCGGAGAAGCCTATGAAGCGGATACGGAGTCTTCCGGCACAGGAAGGCCCTTTCACGTTTACTGTTATAACGGCGATTACCGCTTCGGACTCTCTTTAAGAATTCAACAGGAGATTCCCTGATATCTATCTCTATGTGAAAATACTCAACCGTTACGGCAAGGTATATTTTGAAGAGAAGCGCCCTTCCTCCATTTGATTACCAAGGGACACGCAGCTGCCTTTTGGAGCTTTTAAAGCCATATCATCCCATTGGTTCGGTGGTTATCGGTCTGCCCGGCATAGGCTTTCAGCGCTATTTCCGTGAGGAGGCAGACTGTCAATATCTCTCCTTGAGGCACTTCGGGAACTGGAACATGAAACCGGGATACCTATCCTGCTGGAGAACGACATCAATTTGGCCGCGCTGGGGTATCAACAGAAACAGGGGTTCCCCACAGAAATGACCATGGCCTATTTTTTCTCATGAAAGGCCGCCATGCCGGTTCCGCCATCTATGCCAACGGAAAAAATACATCAGGAAAAGAGCGTTTCGCAGGCGAGGTTCCCAATGACCTGTACGGTGTCGACTGGACCATACTCAATACGGAAGATGACGAAGAAATCTGCACTGCCCTGCTGAAGCTGATTCCGTTTTATGTCAGTATACTGGCTCCGCACCGCATAGTCATAGCCAGCAACTATATCACCTCTGCACATCTGCAATATGTCCGGGAAAGGCTTGCCGCTATGTTGGGGCAATACTGCTGTCCGGAATTTGAACTGACAGAGGACTTTACCAGCGACTATGAGAACGGCGTCCGGCAGACTTTACTGGAACAGATTAAAGTGGAAGTGGAATGGTGACGGAGAAATGTTGAAGAAAAATAAAAATTTGGATATGACGCAAAGGCGAACCCGCAAAACTGCTGCTTTGTTCGCACTGCCCATGCTGATAGGCAGTGGTTTCAGATGATGTACAACATGGTGGACACCATTGTAGTAGGCCGTTTTGTCAGTGTGGAGGCTTTAGCCGCCATTGGCGCCACCCAGTTCTGCAACCGCCTTCCTGCTGCAGGTTGGCAGCGGTTTGACCAACGCCGTGTCCGTTGTCCTGGCACAGGCCGAAGGGGCAAAGCAGGAAGAATCGCTGCGCAAGGCGGTGGCGCATTCTGTATACCTCATAGCGGGCGGCGGTATCTTTCTGGGAGTGCTCTTTTTCTGGGGCGCCCGTCCGCTGATGATGCTGCTGGGAACCCCAGAAAAACATCATCGATCAATCGGTGATTTATCTTCAGATTACCGGTGGCCTTACTTTTTTAGCCCTGCTGGCCTACAACGGGTACCCGCCATTTTGCGCGCTATTGGAGATTCCAGAATCCCACTTTATTTTTGATTTTTTGTTCCATTTTGAACGTTCTGCTGGACCTTCTCTTTGTTCTGGCCTTTCACGGCGGTGTCGCCGGAGTTGCCTGCGCCACTGTGATTTCTCAGGGATTGTCAGCAGTCTTGTGTCTGATCTATATGCTGAAAAAATATCCAAGGCTCCGTCCAGACAGAGCGTCTTTCCGGTTTGACGGGAAACTGATGGGCGATTACCTGCGAATCGGGCTCCCAATGTGTCTGCAGAGCCTGCTGCTGTGTATCGGTATGTTCGTGATTACAGCGGTGATCAACTCCTATGGTTCTGACATTGTGGCCGCCTATACCATCGGCAGCAAAGTGGAACAACTGGCAACCATTACCTTCTCCAATATGGCCTTTTCCTTCTCGGTCTATGCAGGCCAAAATTTTGGCGCCAGAAAATATGAACGGATAGCTGAAGGCCTGAAAAAGGGAATTGTCATTATCAGTTCACTCGCACTCTTGTCCACAGCAGTTATGTGGATGTTTGCTGACTTTTTGCAAAACTGTTTCTGGATACCAATCAGACCACACTGGTATTGGAAGGTGCAGTCTCCATGATCCGCACCGAGGCGCTTCTCTTTGTAGCATTAGGGGCTATTTGGACAGTGAATTCGGCTCTGCGCGGCATGGGAAAGGTGAAAATCACTTTGATCTCCAGCATTATAGAGCTGGTTTCGAAAAATTGGTATTTCGGTGTTGCTGCCCATGGCAATCGGCTATGCAGGTATTTGGATGGCAGCTCCCATCGGTTGGGTATTGGGGCTGATTCCCTCTTTGGCCTATCTGATCCCAGTTCCGAAGAAAACAAAAACTCTCCCCTTGTTCCAGTATAACAATTCATGGGAAAACCGTAAACTGATTCAAGCCGTTTTTTCGCCCCGCAGAGTGAGACTTTTCGGCAGGATAAACCAGAATAGCGCCACGAGGACAGAGGTTGCCAGGGTATCGTAAATCTTAATAACCAAGGTACCAAAAAGCAGGATACATATTTTCCCCAGTTCCATCCCATCGCAATATCGTAATAGAACAGTTCCCATTTAGAATCGCACCTACCGCCGGTACGCCAAATGGTGAGCAAGGTGGAAATAACTGCTGTAACTGCGATCAGCAATCCCATAGTAGGCAGAATCCTCTTAGTGGACAGCCTTCCCCCTTTTCGCATGCATACGCCGCAGATCACCGCAATCGCCGCGCTCACTGCAAAATAGATGATGTTTCCGGTGTTTCCCAAAGTAACGGCCAGATAAAAATTATTGACAAAGCCCACCAGCAAACCGGCAGCGGGTTCCAGGACAATAGCGGCAAAGGCAGTGCCGGTAAAGTCCAGCCAAAAGGGCAGATCCAATCCATTGTCTGAAGCCAGGATATAGAAACCTTGGTTCATCAGCACGCTGAGAAGCATGACGATCAGATATCGCTTGGTTTTACTCATCGTCCTCATCCTCCTCTGTCTTCCCGGCACTTGCCATACGGCGTTCACGTATCTCGAGAATACGAACCGCAAGGGAGGTATGTTGTTCGCCCCGGGCAGCAGCGGCTCTTTATCCCGGCTAATCTCCTCCATAAAGCTGGATGTGATAATACCGGCAGGCATGGCAATGACTGCAATGCCGAACAGAGATGACACCATGCTGATGAGCTTACCCACATCTGTCACCGGATACACGTCGCCGTAACCTACTGTGGTCAGGGCGGTGGTGGCCCAATATAAAGCATGGAAGAAGGAATCGAAGGTATCCGGTTCATAAGCGAACATGGCCAACGCCGAAATAAAGATATAGGCTATAGCAATCATCAGCACAGAGCCCAAAACTTTCTTCTCTTTGTCGAAAGCCCGCAGAATAGGGAAAAACTCTGGGAATAATGGAACAGTTTAAAGATACGAAACATTCTTAAAAACCGAAACGCATGTCCTAGCAGGCCTAGGGAAGGCAGCAGAGACAACAGGTCGATGAGGGCAAGCGGCGTAACAGGATAAATCACCATGGCCGATCTGCGCCCATGGAACCATTTGCTGATATAATCATAGGACATCCACCGCAGAATGTAGTCGAGAAACAGAATATATACTGTGATGGTATCAACCATTTCCAGAAGTCCAGTCTGCTGCTTAAACATCAGCGGCAGCATGCTGACTATAGCGGTCAGACTAATGAGGATATCATAGACATGGCTGATTCGATCGCCGTCCTCCGCCTTTTCCACAATTTGAGAGATTCTTTCACGCACGGGGCACCTCCCCTTTCTTTCACAGGTCTCGTCCCTCCGCCTGAGCGGTGGGACATTTCATTTTGTTCAGACGATAAGCAGCGCGGATAACGGCAGGGCAATGTGCCCCGCAACAACCAAGATCAGGATTGTATAGAACATAATTCTCCCATAGAAGGATGCAAATTCCTTATCTTCGTACTTGTTTCGGATACGGTTGATATTTATGATGACTACGGCCACTGACAATATGGTCATCACACCCACAGATTTACAAACTCCAGCAATCCCATCTGCAGTACGTCAGGCAGCAAGTTCGCACCCACCATGATGTTGGAAACCGTACCGAACAGGGCGGCAGGAATCATAGAAAGGGGATCCACATGGTGGTAAGTATTAATAAAGAGCGTGATGAGTACCCATGTAGTAGTACCAAAAGAGCAATGAAACATTTGAGATATAAACCCCAGCTACCTCGGTTGACCTCCAATGCTGTGACAAACTCTGAATTGATTGCAGAGCCGGAAAGCTCGGGATCACCATTGTTACTGTCCGCTTCCACGGTAAAGATTCCTGTATCGTGACGAACTAGATTATAGCCAGGAATATCTAGGTTACCGTTTATGCCACAGTTTTCCTTATCATTGACAAACACCACACGATCCGCTTTATAATTAGACTCAATATACATACGAAGCTGATGAGATTCCAACGGGAAGCGAATGGTCCAGTAATTTTTGAATACAGAAGCATCCACTCGCAATAGTTGGTAATTTTCACCGTTCTCGTGATAGTCTTTTACCACCTGCAATTTATTGATCGTTCCCTTTATAAATTCGGAAGTTATTCGCCATATCTAATTCTTCATTCCCATTCCAGCGAAACCAGAGTAGGAACTCCATCCGATACGAGGAGCCTTTCAAGGAAAGTTCTTTAAAGGTTTCAAGATAGGTGCCTACCGACACCTGTATAGCGTTTTCATCGATCTGCGCCAGATGCTCTATTGCCGTTTCCGAGGGTGTCAGAGCTGCATCCCAATAATTCTTTTCCGATGTCCTATCCCGATACAACGCCGTACAGGTGGAGATTAAAAATGTCATCCCAATCCCCAAAACCAAGATCAATGTGATAAACAAACGACGCTTCTGCCAGGACTGCATTCCTTTAAAATTCATTTTACCTCATCCTCATTTTCCTTCAACTAAAACGCTCTAAGCACGAGCCAAGATGCTAAAAGCATTATACCGTTTTTGCCATTTTTCTACAATTTCTTTCATGTGAAGGCCTCTGCCAATTGTGTAAAGAAGAAACGGTAAGGGACGCTTCCTTATGTGAAGCGTCCCTTCGGCGTTTAAAAGAATTATTATGACAGTTGGACAGAGACATAGTGAAAAGAAAAACGGCATAGCTTATCAGACTATGCCGTATAATTTGATTAAGGGATGCCTTCGTTCCCTCACTCTTTCTTATGAGAAAAGGGGGCAAAAGTCTCCTTTTTTTTTTGTACAGAATCCGAACCCCGGCTTTTTCTGCCACCTATCGATAACTCTGCTTAAATTTCTCCAGGTCGACCGACTTTCCGCCATGCAGACGGGATTCCTCCGCTGCCAGTGCAATAAAGTGGCTTTCCATAGAATGAGGCAGGGTCGTGGTTCGCTCTGTAGCTTCCGTATCATTCAAAAGCATATCCAAGAAATCCGAAACAATGCCGCTGTCGCCACCTCCGTGTCCCTTCAGATCGGTGGTCAAAGTACCGATGTCGATGACTTCCTCTTCCTTGCCGAATTCCCTCACACGGATGAGGTTCGACCGCATGTCCGCCTCAATTTCCCCTTTCGTACCCATAGCCTTAAAGTAGCGGTAGCAATTTTCCGTAAAGGCGCACATTGTAAAGCTGATGGTGGAACCATCCTCCATCAGGAGATTTGTTTGCTGATGGTCTACAACATTATTATCACATTGATAGACACAGCGACCATAGGGGCCGCTTTTCAACGCCTCATAGGTGCTTTCTACTGTGTTCTCCACACTGAGGATGGAAGAAATCCAGCTGTTTCCCCTGGCACAACCAGTTTTAGGGCTGGTGATATAGATCTTCTCCGTGTCAAAAACACAGTTGTCCTTGGCCTTGCAGCCGCCCAGGCAATAGGCGGTAGCCCCCTCCGGCGCACATTCCCTTTAAATAACTGTATACCGCCCACGGAAGAAAACAGACTTGCATTTTTTCCGATAATCCAAGTGAGAATATCCATATCGTGACAGGATTTCTGCAGAATCATCGGACTTGTCTCTTCTGAATTGCGCCAGTTGCCACGCACAAAGGAATGGGCCTGATGCCAGTAACCCACATTTTCGTTGGAGCAGACCGTGACCACATCGCCGATGCGGCCACTGGAAACCAATTCTTTGAGCTTATTATAAAAAGCCGTGTAGCGCAACACATGGCAGACGATGATTTTACCAGGACACTGTTCCGCCACTTCCAAAATTTCTTTGCACTTGCTAAGCTCCGGAGAGATGGGTTTTCCAGAAGAATATGATATCCTTTTTTCAGTGCGGGAATGGCATGATCCACATGCTGACGATCCATGGTGGATACCACCATAACGTCGGCAAGCTTTTCCTGTGCCAGCATCTCTTCTCCGCTCAGATAACAGTTCTCTTCCGGAATCTGGTATAATTCTTTTGCCTTATTCACCTTATCCGGGTTCAGGTCCGCTACAGCCACAACTTTCATTTTCTCCGGAAACAGCTTCTCCATAGAGGCATAAGTGCTGCCCCGGTCGCCAAAGCCACAGATGGCAAATGTGATGGGTGCTTTCATCCACTTTCCTTCCTTTTCCTGCTTTCATCGCACCTGCTCAGGCAGTTTCGATAGAATTGGCTTTCTGCAGCTTCAACAGTTCCACGGCTTCTTCCCGCATTTTGTACTTTAGAATTTTCCCTGCGGCATTCATGGGGAATTCCTTTACAAAGCCTCACATAACGCGGCACCTTTGTGCTTAGCCATATGAGAAAGGACAAATTCTTTGATTTCCTCTTCCGACGAGGTCTCCCCTTCCTTCAGGATCACGCAGGCCATGATTTCTTCGCCGTATTGTTCATCCGGCACGCCGATCACTTGTACGTCTTTGACCTTGGGATGGGTATAGATGAAGTCCTCAATCTCCTTGGGATAGATATTTTCTCCGCCGCGGATAATCATGTCCTTAATGCGGCCCGTAATTTTATAATTACCCTCCGGTGTACGCCGTGCCAGATCGCCGGTATGCAGCCACCCATCTTTATCGATAGCTGCCGCGGTGGCTTCCGGCATTTTATAATACCCTTTCATAATATTATAGCCCTTAGCCACAAATTCTCCATCCATGTCGTCCGGCAAATCTTCCCTGTCTCCGGGTCAACGATTTTGCAGGAGACGCCGAACATCTCTCCGCCTACCGTGTTGACACGGACATCCAGAGAATCGGTAGTCTTCGACATTGTACAGCCGGGAGAAGCCTCTGTCTGGCCATAGGTAATGCAGATTTCAGGCACATGCATTTTTTCCACCACATCCTGCATCACTTTAACCGGACAGGGAGAACCAGCCATGATGCCGGTTCGCATCTAAGAGAAATCTGTCTTTTCAAAATCCGGATGCTCCAGCATGGCGATAAACATGGTAGGAACACCATGGAAAGCAGTGATCCTTTCCTGATTGATGCAGTGCAGACCCTTCCGCGGAGAAAATGCGGTGATAGGGCACATGGTGGTGCCGTGAGTCATAGAAGCCGTCATCGCCAGCACCATACCGAAACAATGAAACATGGGAACCTGAATCATCATACGGTCAGCAGTGGAAAGGTCCATGCAGTCCCCAATGGCTTTTCCATTGTTCACCACATTGTAATGGGTAAGCATGACGCCCTTGGGAAACCGGTGGTGAACCGCTGGTATACTGCATGTTGCAGACATCATGCTTGTCAATACTGCGCCGGCGCGCCTCCACTTCGCTCTGCGGCACAGAATCCGCCAGAACCTGTGCCTCCTCCCAGGTATAGCACCCAGGCCGCTCGCTGTCGACCGTAATAATGTTGCGCAGTACAGGCAGCCTCTTACTGTGCAGGTTCCCGGGCCTCGCTCTCTTTCAGTTCCGGACAGAGTTCTTTAATGATGCCTACGTAATCGGAATCCTTAAACCCGTCGATCATCACCAGTGTGTGGGTGTCGGACTGACGCAGCAGGTACTCTGCTTCATGGATTTTATATGCGGTATTTACCGTGACCAGCACCGCACCGATCTTTGTTGCAGCCCAGAAGGTAATGTACCACTGGGGGACGTTGGTCGCCCAGATTGCCACATGATCCCCTTCTTCACGCCCATGGCAATCAACGCCCGGGCAAACCGATCCACATCATCCCGGAATTCGGAATAGGTACGGGTGTAATCCAGCTCCGTATAACGGAAGCAGTACTGATCCGGAAACTCCTTCACCATCCGGTCCAGCACATCGGGGAAGGTCTCGTTAATCAGCGTTTCCTTCGGCCATACATATTTTCCTGTATGGGCATTATTGTCCTGAAGCTCCCCTCGTGTCTGAGAGAGACTCCATATAATTCTGCATGTAGTGAGAGAACTGTGGAAATACAATGCCGGCGTCAGAGAGCTCCTTTGCCCAGCGCTTTACCCATTCCAGAGAGATATAACCGTCATAGCCGATGCCAACCAGCTCATCCAGCATTTCCAGAATAGGCAGGTCGCCTTCTCCCATCATTCGGTATTCACATTTTCCGTCCTTTACGATGCTGTCCTTCACATGGACATATTTGATGTAGGAGCCAAGGTTTTCAACTGTCTGCCGTGCAGACTCCCCTGCGTACCGGTAGGGATGGTGCATATCCCACAGGGCCGCTACAGAAGGCATTCCCCACTTTATCGAGCAGCGCCCGCAGACGCTTGGTGTCAGCATAAACGCCGTTTGTCTCCACCAGCAGACAGACGCCAAAACCCTGAGCAATGGTTCCCAGCAGCTTCAGCGTGGAGACTACAAATTCGTCATCGACCTCTCCTTCCGGCTGGGGGTGCAGGTCTCCCAAGACACGAATATAAGGCGTTCCCAGCTTTTTCGCCAACACAATGTACTGAGTGATTTCAGAAATATTCCTGTCGTAATCCTCTTTGAATTTCAGTCCGCAGCCAGATGCAAGGCATGGGATTTCCAGCCCCAGGGAATTCAGCTTCTCAACGGTCTTCGGCAGTTGTGCATCCGTAAACGGACGGGCGTTGACCGCAAATATGTCGTCACCCAGACCCCGAACCTCAATGCCATGAAAGCCCAGGTCTTTTTGCCATGGAATAAATGTCCGCCCATGAAAATCCGGGCAGGCAAGTGTTGAAAAGCTACTTTTCACAATTCTCTACCTCGTTTCCCTTAAATCTGTAATAGAAATCATTATATAACAACCCCTTGCCTAGGGCAAGGGGTTGTTTGCAATTTTATTTTCCAAGACTTTCATAATCCTGGTAATACAGCCGTCCCTGTTTCTCCAGCCGCCCCATCCATAGGAAGGAAACCACCGCTGCCGCCAGCATAACCAAACAACCCAAAAGGCCGAAGGTACTGGGACCTATCAGCAAGCTGGTGCTGCCCTTTGTAAAATACAGCGGAACCGCAGCCATAGCATCAACGCCGCTTCTGGCCAAAGCGCAAGGGAAAACACTTCCTGTTTTCCAGCGAAGATAAGAGAGAAACATAGAAAAACAGAAATTGAAGGCAAAAAAACCCAACAGCAGACCGTAAAAAGGGAAACCGGCATAATCTGTGCCATAGTGATATCCGCCAAAAATACAGCGGCAAATACCACACCGACCAAAGTAAGCTTCCGATTACGGCTGCTCTTCTTCCCTGGCCAAACAATGTTTTCAGTTTGGAAAGAAGATATCCACGGAAACCCAATTCTTCCGTAAAGGCGGTGACGATCCCCAGCATGGACCTGCAAGTGCGCTCAAAAGCACTTGCGTATAGAGAAATTCGCTGGCATACGCCTCGTCCTGTCCGCTCTCTGTCAACGCTTTCATCATGGTTTCTCCCATCGGATCCAGATTCGCTGGATGAGAGGCAAAGAACAACAGAGCAGACACAGCCGTAAAGACGGCTGGGAAAAAAAATAGGCCAGCAGATAGCGGGGAATGTTTCCTTTGATATGGGGCAGAATTCCCAGACCAGCAGGGTCAAATTCCTCTCCGGTGATCAAGTGGGGACAGTAAAACTACCAGACTGGGCAGAAACAACATCGTGGTCAGCAGAGTATTTGAAAGGAAATTTCCGTAGCGCACACCGCAAAGATAGGCGATAATCAACCCTACCCAAGTTATGCCAAAGCCCATGCCCAGAAAAAGCCATATCCGTTTTTTGGTTTCTCTCATGAATGCAGACTCCTCAACCTTTGCGTTATGAATTTGACACAGAACCGATATCTTTTCGGTACATAGCCCCGTCAAAAGAAATCTTTTCCACTGCAGCATAGGCATTTTTCAGCGCCTCAGGCAATGTTTTCCCTTGGGCAGTTATTCCCAGCACTCTTCCACCGTTTGTCAAAAACTGCGTTTTCCCGAATTGCCTGCATGATCCAATCTGGTGCCAGCGTGATAGACCACAGCGCCCTCCACCTGACCGTTCTCATCCAATCCGTGAATTTCAATCCCTTTTGATAGCTTCCCGGATAACCTCCGCTGGCCATTACCACACAGGCGCAGGCCTCTTCCGACCACTCAATGGAAAGCTGGGAAAGACGCTCTTCCGCCACCGCTGTAATAATATCCACAAAATCAGTCTTCAGCCTGGGCAGTACTACCTGGGTCTCCGGATCGCCAAACCGGCAGTTGTACTCGATTACCTTCGGGCCGTCCGAGGTCAGCATCAAACCAAAATACAGGCAGCCTTTTGAATTTCCGGCCCTCCGCATTCATGGCTCTCATGGTGGGCAGGAATATTTTTCTACACACTCCCGGGCTATCTCTTCCGTATAATAGGGATTGGGGCTGATGGTTCCCATGCCCCCCGGTATTAGGGCCTTTATCCCCGTCATAGGCCAGTTTGTGGTCCTTGGATGAAACCATGGGCTCCATCGCCGTCCCGTCGGCAAAGGCCAGCACAGAGCCCTCCGGTCCAGTGAGAAATTCCTCTACTACCACCTGGTTTCCTGACGCGCCGAAAATCTTATCCTCCATGATGGAATGCAGCGCCGCCGCAGCTTCCTGTTCATTTTGGGCAATGATAACGCCCTTTGCCCAAAGCCAGACCGTCCGCTTTGATCACCGCGGATATTTTCCTTGTTTCCTTATGTATCCGAGGGCGTCTCCTGCATCGGTAAATACCTCATATTCGGCCGTGGGAATACCATACTTTTCATCAGGCCTTTGGAAAACACCTTGCTGCTCTCAATTTCAGCTGCTTTGGCATTGGGACCGAAACAGGGGAACCCTGCTGCCTCCAGCGTATCCACCATTCCTGCCCCCAGCGGGTCATCCGGGGCAACAACTACGAAATCAACACTTTTTTCTTTTTGCAAAGGCAAGCATTCCCTCCTGATCCATAGCGTCGATAGGAACACATTCCGCATCACAGGCAATACCGCCGTTGCCCGGCGCGCAGTAAAGTTTTTCCACCTTGGAGCTTTCTTTCAGCTTGCGCACGATGGCATGCTCTCTGCCTCCGCTTCCAATTACTAACAGTTTCACGGCTATAGCCACTCCTTCATACAGTTTTCAACACTAAAAACGAGTCTATGCCGCACATACTGTCTTGACTGGGCAGTGCGTGCGGCATATTTTTCTTCCGTTACAGATACTTGAGCAGATCCGTGAGGGTCTCAGCGGTCACATCAGCGCCGCTTCCCTCCGACCATGAACCAAGGCGGTTTTCCATCCGGCGCCCCTGGCGCCGACGATATCCGCAACCGGGTTATCCCCACCATCCAGATCTGGGACGGAAAATTGGCCACTTCCTCCCCAGCCGAAAGATCTCTGGGTGAGGTTTGTTTACGCCAACCTTGCCGGAGACGATACATCCGGAAAAGAACTGACGAAGCTGAAGCCGCGCCAGCACCTCTTCCAGCTCTGGATAATTATTGGAAAGCAGGTAATTCTTATAGCCCTTATAGAGACAGACCGCCAGCACTGCCGCAGCATCGGATAGACCCGGTAGCTGTCTCTGAAAGAATCAGTTCCTTTACCCTGCAGGCCGCTTCCCGGCCTTTGCCTTTGGAATCCCGAAATGCAGATAGGCATGCGAAAATTTTTCCAGCATGCAGTCCCACCAGGCCTGTCCGGTCAAATGTCCGGCGCCGTCCTCATCCCACGGAAACCCGGAATGGGTAAACGGCCTGATTTTTTCCCAGGTGATCCCATACTCCTCCGCAAGAGGTCCCAGAGCTTTTAAAAGCGAGACAGACCACATATGATGGGGTACAGTCAGCGTGCCGTCAAAATCCCAGAAGTTTCAGGGTAATCAACGAAATCAGCAGATCAATTTTGGCGTTTTCCGGCAAATCCTTATTTTGGGTCACCACATTAGAAAGCAGTTCTTGACCGATCTTCAGCTCATTTCTGCCTTGCTCAAAGGTAACGCCATAAACGTCCTTATGCTCCACAGGAGCGGCTGGTAGTTCTCATCGATTTGAACAATATTATAGCTGCCCTTCCGTTTGGATTTTAAAATTTCCAGGGCCTCGCCGGTATAGCCCGGGGCAATAATACCGTCGGAAACCTCCCGCTGGATAATTTTAGCGGTGGGCACGTCGCACACCTCGGACAAGGCGATAAAATCGCCGTAGGAGGACATGCGGTCCGCGCCTCTGGCCTTGGCGTAAGCGCAGGCCAAAGGAGAAAGCTCTCCCAGATCGTCCACAAAATAGATTTGCTTCAAGGTATCCGTCAGAGGAGTTCCCACGGCGGCGCCGGCTGGGCTGACATGCTTAAAGGAAGCCGCCGCCGGCAGTCCAGTGGCCTGCTTCAGCTCCTTTACCAGCTGCCATGAGTTGAAAGCATCCAAAAGTTGATATATCCAGGCTTGCCGTTTAATACGGTGATGGGCAGCTCCCCCCATCCTTCATAAAAATTTTAGACGGCTTCTGGTTGGGATTGCAGCCGTATTTCACCGTCACACTTGTAGGTATGGATAAAGTGCCCTAAACCGTCCACAGGCTCATACTGTAAAGAATCTCTGCACCGCGCTGGGATCGCCGTCCGTGCTCTTCAAAATGGAAAGCTTGTAGGTGAAGCCTCTGTCCCGCAGCCCGACAATTCCCGAAATTCTGGGCGTAAAATTTGGACCGTCCGGCTCAAAGGTACGGGTACGTAAGGCTTCTTCAAAGGTGCCGCCGTCACAAAGAAACTCATAAATCGTATCTGTCTGATCCCCGTTGGTGACGATCACATCCCCTTCATGGACACGCACCGGGAAATAGATGACCAAGGATGGGTCCACAAGCTTCGCCGGATCAAACGCCTTGGTACGGATTCCTTCTCCTTCTGTCTCAAACACGCGGTTACGGCTGTTCACACTGCGCCCCATAATAAAATAGGCGATTACGGCATGCCGGCGATCCTCGCTTTTCCCAATGATGATGCCTCTTCCCGGATAGGTGTTGGAACTCAATTCCTGTTTGATATCAACTGGTTTCATAAGTAATCCCCCATCAATCTTCCTCAGTTTCTTTTCAACTCTACAATTCCGTCCTTTACGGAAAGACGGCCTTCACAGAACAGAGATACCGCCTTTGGAAGAAGACTCCACTCGGCTTCTTCCATCACCCGCTTTTGGAGTGAGCTCCGGTGTATCCCCTTGCCTTACTTCCACAGCCTTCTGCAGGATGATAGGCCCTCCGTCGCACACCTCGTTGACAAAAGTGTACTGTCGCCCCTGTCACTTTAACGCCCTGGGCCAAAACAGCCTCATGCACATGCAGCCCATAATATCCTTTTCCACCAAAGGAAGGCAGGAGCGCCGGATGCACATTGAGAATACGGTTTGGAAACGCTTCCACAAAATTATTTCCTGTAATGGTGAGAAAGCCCGCAAGCACCACCAGCTCCACATTCCGTTCACGCAGTGCGTCAATAAGCGCCTGGCTGTAAGCATCCACATCAGGAAAATCCTTCCTGCACAGGACAACCGTCTCGATCCCGGCCTTTTGGGCCCGTTCCAATGCAAAAGCATCCGCCCTGCTGGATATGACAACCCGAAGGCATCCGTTTTTGATCTCTCCTGCATTCTGAGCGTCAATGAGTTTTCGCAGATTTGTGCCGCCGGACACCAGCACACCGATGTTCAGCACAGCACAACCCCCCTCGTTTCCTTCCACAACCTCGCCCAGGACCACTGCCTTTTCTCCTGCAGCGTTTAGGGCGTCAAGAGCCGCTCTGCGCAGTTTCCGAGAAACAGCCATGCACAATCCCACACCCATATTAAAGGTGTTGTACATATCCCTCTCAGGAATATTTCCTGTCTTCTGCAGAAGAGAAAAGATGGGAGGCACCGGAACAGAAGCCTTCTCCACTCTGGCGGTGAGCCTTCCTTCATCATACGGGGGGATATTCTCGTAAAATCCGCCGCCGGTGATATGAGAAATCGCTTTGACATCCGCAGCTTCCCACAGCAGCCAGAACCGGCTTGACATAGATGCGGGTAGGCGTCAACAGGGTTTCACCCAGAGTGCCGCCAGTTCGCTGTAATATTGATTGACATTCTCCTCATTGACGCCGAAGACCTTGCGTACCAGAGAGAAGCCGTTGGAATGAACGCCGGAGGATAGCACGCCCAGCAGCACCTCACCCGCCTGCAGCCTGGAACCCGTCGATCACTTTTTTCCGGTCTACCACACCCACGGTAAAGCCGGCCAAATCGTAATCCTCCTCCTCCATCATGCCGGGATGTTCAGCCGTCTCTCCGCCAATCAAAGCACAGCCGGCCTGCACACAACCCTCTCCGCCACGCCTGCCACGATAGCGGCTACTTTCTCTGGAAAGTTCCGTCCGCAGGCGATATAATCCAGGAAGAATAGGGGTTTCGCGCCGCAGCATATCACGTCGTTGACGCACATAGCCACCGCGTCAATGCCAATGGTGTCGTGCTTCTGAAGCAGCATGGCAATTTTCAGTTTTTGTGCCTACGCCGTCGGTACCCGAAACAAGAATGGGTTCTTCCATCCCGGAAAGATCCGGCTGGAATAATCCGCCAAAACCGCCCAACCCCGAGACCACGCCGGGAATCATCGTACGTTTCACATGGTTTTTCATCAATTCCACAGACTCATAGCCCGCCGTCACATCCACCCCGGCAGATTTATAGCTATCGCTAAAGCTTTTCATTTATTATTCCACTCCCAAGTTTTTTGTACGCGGAGACGTCCCAAATGAGTGCCCCGGCATTTCGCCAATCCGTGTAAAGAGCTTTATCGCCGCCGGTTCATGCATTTATCTACAATACCTGCGGCGGTCTGTCGCTCTCCTGTCACAGGAGCACTGTCAAATCAGAGAAGCGTTCCGTTTAATCAAAGCGCCCAGTTGCCGTTGCGGAAGATTTCTACCTTTTGGCCGTCCTTGGTATAGCCGGTCACATTCAGTTTCCTTGGAGCCGACCATGAAATCCACATGGATAATGGAATCATTTACACCCAGCTCCTTGATTTCTTCATTGCTCATATTCTCGTAGCCCCGGATCGTCTCATTGAAGCCGCGGCCCAGCGCCACGTGACAAGCTGCATTCTCATCAAACAGGGTATTGTAAAACAGGATTCCAGAATTGGAGATGGGAACCGTCAGGCACCAGAGCCAATTCACCCAGCATACAGGCCCCTTCGTCCGATACCGATCATTTTTTCCAGCAGCTCCTGTCCCTGCTCAGCCTGACAGGGAAACCACCTTACCGTTTTCAAAGGTGACGGAAAACTTGTCGATCAAATTGCCCTGATAAGAAAGCGGCATCGTCGAAACCAGTGTTCCCTCACATTTTCCCTTCATAGGAGAAGTGAACACCTCTTCCGTCGGCATATTGGGATTGTAAAGTGCCGTCCTGCAGGGTATCTCCTCCCCCATGCCACTCCGCTTCCGAATCAGCCAGCATTTAAAATCTGTGCCATTGCTGCTCTCATAATGGAGATACTCAAGCTGGCAGCTGTTGAGCTTTTCACATTTCGCCTTAAGCTCCTCATTGTGCCGATCCCATGCCTCCTTGGGGTCGTTGTCTTCAGAAACCCGCACCGTCATGAGGATGGCTTCCCAAAGCTTTTCCACTGCTGTGCTGGTCCGCTCGATGGGAAACACCTTTTTCGCCCATTTCTTGAGGGAACCGCGATAATGGTCCACTGATTTTTTGTTGTCCATTGCTTCCCTGTATGCCTTCAGAACCTTCCCGCGAACAGCGCCGGCTTTTCTGCATTTTATCCACATTGACGCCTTTGAGACCGTCGGGATCCGCTGAAGATATGGATGAGGGCCGGCAGCGTATCCACAAGATACTGCTGACGCGCCTTTCCCACTCCTCCACACGGGAAAGCTGTGTCAGTGTTTCATGGCGGTACTGAAGCTTACTGACCGCTTGATCCTGCCAATTCATACTCACCCATTTGGCGCCGGCACGATAGGCCTCTTCCGCTACCATCTCCGCAAATTCATGCTGTTCCACCTCGGAAAAAAATCACACAGCCTGGCCCTTCTTCAGATTGACGCCCGACTTTACGGCCAGCGGAGCATATTTTTTTCAAAATAGTCTTTTTCATTGTTGTAAAATATTCCTTTCTTTCATTCAAAAATTTCTTCTCCCCTTTACAGCTGGGCTACCTTCTCCTGAAGGGCTTCATTCTTTGGCGACGCCTCTTCCATCTCTCTTCATGCCGTTTCAATTTCTGGGCAAGGCAGTCATCGGAGAGCGCAAGCATCTGAGCTGCCAGGATGGCCGCATTGTCCCTCCGTCGATGGCCACGGTAGCCACAGGGATGCCTGAAGGCATCTGCACCGTAGCGGAAGGGCGTCCAAACCATCAATGTGGAGGATTTTACCGGAATACCGATCACCGGCAGAGTGGTATGTGCTGCCCAGCACTCCAGCCAAATGTGCCGCTTTTCCTGCAACTGCAATAAACGCCGAAGCCGTTTTCTCTGGCGCTTTCCGAAAATGCAGCAGCGGCGGCAGGCGTTCTGTGCGCCGACATCACCCTGACCTCTGTTTCAATCCCCATCCCTTTCAGCCGTTTGATGGCTGGTACCAGCACTGGAAAATCACTGTCGCTACCCATAATAACTGCCACTTTTTACTCATATTGATCCCTTTCTCACGCCGGGCCGCTTTTGAAGGGTTATGACGCAGCCAAATTTTCGAATTGTTTTTTAGGTGTGAAGAACACAAAACCAAATTTCAGGTTTCTTTCAACTTTCTTTTACGTCTTTACCGGCTGGCAAAGAAGCGCATTGCAT
>VOFE01000797.1_pt1 | contig 30001 bp, 44 predicted proteins | sample 5384071 | NCBI WGS metagenome assembly VOFE01 (sample SAMN12384724, study PRJNA508395) | human gut metagenome | isolation source: healthy gut D | host: Homo sapiens
CCGTTCGCACCGCCCACCGTAACCAGTTCCACCGGATGCATATCGCTCCAACGGCTGTTGGCAGCAGGAGTTCTGGCTCCTTTTACCACTACTTCTTCCAAAGCGACACTGTCTATATTAAAATTCAGACGTACTGTATCGGTCACTGATTTCTGCGCTACGGAAGGCTGTGTATAAAGTAATACGCCCAATATCCCAAAGACTGTTTCCCGTTTCATATCTTTACATTCGTTGTGTTTCCTGCCGCAAACATACAGAAGTATCCACAAACATTCATCAGTATATACAGGCAACCACCCGAACGTTCGCCACTCCGCACCGTTTTACCGAAAGGCCATAATGCAAGTGAAGCCATTTTCAGAGTTTGCATACCGAACGGAATACCGATAATGGTAATCATCATCAATAAACTGGCAACAAGGTATTCTATAGCGGTAAAAATACCTCCGAACACCAGCCATAATAAATTCATAAAACATCCCATAATTTTGCGTTTCTTGTATTCTAATACGCAAATATAGTTTTTTTATTTAATAACAAACTTATACTTACCTGTTAATCGCGCATCTTTATCTTTCAAGGCAATACGGTAAATCTCCGTTCCCCAAACATTGGAAAGACGTGTATCAGGCAAATTGATTGTTTCAACGGTTGCTGTGAACTCACCGGGATATTCCAAAGTTACTTCCTGTCCCTGTACGTCTATCGTCACCTTTCCGGGCACGGAAATATCCACCTTTCCCCAAGTGAGGAAGTTCACCTGATTAGATTCTTTCGCTGATTTCAGGGAGAAATTATCGGTAATCGTCAGTTGCTTATCGCCCTAATGAATAGGCACGTGTCCAGCTATTTACCTCGGCTTCTTTCGGATAAGCAGTTGCAATGTTCGCTGAGAAGAAACGTTTCTTCGGTTGGCAGACAACATCCGTAGCCCTTATAATTCTGACCAAACTCTGGGGTACTCCGTTTATCATCGGCAGGTTATGGTAATTACTTTGCATGGTCCAGATGGTATAACGTTCACTACTGAACGTCTGACGTGTATAGTTCCTACCCCCGCATCAATCAGCACAGGTATCGTATTGACGTACAATGAAAATGTACCTACATCATTATGATTATGACTTTCATTATTGAATCCGCCTTTCGTAGCCAGGAACCAACCGGATTTATTGGTCAGATAGCAGAATTCCGTTTCAGGATACCAGGTACAAGCCGGTATGGTATGGGCAGTGGCCGTCTTTTCCAGTTCTCCATTCCATAATATGGACTGCAAGGAGCGGAAAGTATCATTACCCAAAGGCACAGAAGGACGTTTACCAGCCAGCAGATAGGCTGCAAACTGCATCATTTCCTCGCTGCCGACTGCACGGCCATAACGGTAAATCAACGGTGCATCGCCTCCACCCTTGGCAGAAGCATCCCGCAAAAATTCACTACCCAACCGTTTCCTACATACGTACGACTGATATATTCTCCCATCCGGCGAATCATCGGTTCCTTGAAAAGCGAAACTTTCCCATCTGTTCCATCGGAAAGTATCTGGAGATAATCATACATTTTCCTCGGCTGCATGTCCCCAATAAGAAGGACCTTCTTCACAAGCACCATCAGCCTTTACAAAATTGATAAACTTGTCTACCGACTGCATGCTGCGCCAAACAGCCTTTGCCAGACGGTCGCGGTCATTCTCTAATAAAAGATAGCATTGCAATACATTGGAGTTACAGGGATTCCAGTTATTAATAATCATTCCCGGTTTCCATTGGAAAGCCATCCACCATTCCCGGTCATTGTTCATATAAGGATCGAGAATACGTTCCTGCAAAGTATGACGCAAGCGCTGAGAGATTACAGGATCTATTTTATCGAAAGAATCATGGAAGAAGTAATATACCCACGACAACATGGAACCAAAATTTCCCGAACCCAGATCAATCACCTGTTCACGATAATCGGGCAAAGAGCGCTTGGTAGTCTGGCGTACCAGATGGGCAGAAAGTACCCAGGAAGTCATCTCGCAACTGTAAATGCTCCATTTATCAACTGGTCGATAAACCGTCCTTTTCCTTCGGCAAGTTCGGCAAGCATCAGGGCATTGATTGCTTTCCGGTTGGCCTCATAGGGATTTTGCATAATGTTCCGTTCACCGCTGCGTTCATACTCTAAGTAATCGGTAGCACGGATTACTTTCCATTCGTAATTAAGCATTTTCTCTCCGGCACGAATCAGGCTTTCTTTATTGGTACCCAGTAATTCGTTCCAGCCGGCACGGTCGTTATAAGCAGGATAAAGGTACCCACTTCTGATCCATCACCAATGCTTCTTTCAGTTGTTCTTCACTACCGGCAGCTTTTTGCAAAAGATTTCGTTCAGTATATGCATGTGCGGAGATACCTGCCATGAAAAGCAGGCAGAAGGAAATAAAAATACGGTAAAAACGTGTTTCTCTTCATGATATTAAAAAGTTAGATTTCTTTTTTTGTGATGAGGCAAAGATACGCAAGTTACGGTAAAACGGAGGTATTCAATTATCCGTAGTTGGGTACAAAATCATCCATAAAAAGAAACTATAAACGAACAAGCCCGCAAAAAACCACCTACTTCCAATCACTAAATTCAAAGCTCAACTGTTCCCAAACGCCTTTTTCCCCGTATCTTCCGTGGATTGGAAACGGAAAGCCCTATCAACCGGATAGGATGATGTTCATAATCCACCTCCTTCAGCAGTTGTTTAGCCAAAAGGCAGGATCACATCAAGAGTAATTAGTTCTTTGGATTGGGTTATGCTCCGGGTTATCTGACTAAAATCATGGAATTTGATTTTCAACGTCAATGTATTTCCTTTGAAATCATTATGTTCCAGACGCCCTACCAGTTCCACTGCCGCATGATATAGTTCGATAATAACCGATGAACGTTGCGAAATATCCTTCTCCAAGGTATGTTCGCAACCAATGGACTACGGATACGTACCGCCTCTACCGGACGAAGATCGATTCCCGGGCACAATCATAATACAATGCTCCTACCTTTCCGAACTCACGCAGTAGCATAGCCTGCGAACATGCACGCAACTGTTCGCCGTTATGAATACCCAATGAGTGCATTTTCTTTGCCGTCACCGGGCCTACCCCCAGAAACTCTCGATAGGCAGACGCGCAATAAAATCCATTGCCTGATCGGGATGGATGGTACACAGCCCGTCCGGCTTACGATAATCGGACGCTATCTTTGCTAAAAACTTATTGTAGGATATACCGGCAGATGCCACCAAGTTCAGTTCATTCCATATTTTCTGCTTGATTTCCTTGGCAATATCTACAGCCAACAAAATACTGGCTTATTCTCTGTCACATCCAGAAAAGCCTCATCCAGTGACAGTGGCTCAATGATATCTGTATATTCGTGGAATATTTCATGGATTTGCCGGGAGACTTCATGATACACTTCCATCCGTCCGTGAACAAAGATAAGTTGCGGACACATCCGTTTTGCTTTCGTCGACGCCATGGCCGAACGTACTCCATAGCGACGTGCCTCATAACTGGCAGCCGCCACTACTCCCCGTTCTTCCGCATACCCCACTGCAATAGGTTTTCCGCGCAACTCGGGATTGTCACGCTGCTCTACGGATGCGTAAAACGCATCCATATCTATATGTATGATTTTTCGTTCAGTGCCTTCGCAACACATCATGCATGATCACCTTTCCATTTACTATTCATTTCCTCACATAGTGCGGCATCTCCTCCGGGTATCTCCATCGAAATCTCTACCAGGCCTCCCACCACTCCGTCTTGTTTCCATGCCGTCTGATAAATCATTTTCTTGACACCGTTCTTCTCAATGGTGTAGGCATTCACTCCCCCCGTCTCCAGCAGTTCGCGTATCTTGGCTTGCGATTGCGGGTTGTGGCAATCAAAGAGATTCTTGCCTATCAGGTCACCGTGTTTGGCAAACGTACGGCATGCTTTCTCGTTCATATATAGGATGATTCCCTTTGTGTCGCATACAGTTACGGCACAGTTCATTTCATTGGCCCATTCGTACATAGTTATTGTATTTATTTTATTGTTTTCTATACTTCAACTGTTTCTGCTCCTTCTCAATGGTTTCAAGAATCGCTCGTAGTGTGACCGCTCCAATTCATTTTCGAATTGGGCAGACAGTGTCTGCCCAATTGCAAATTTCTGAAACTCAATATAAAACTTTCTGTAACTTTTGCAATTGGTTTGTGAATATCCTTTTCCAAACTCTTCAGTCAACGCTTGCGAAGCGATGGCAATCACACGCTTTCCATATTCAGCACGCGTTTGTCCATGTTGCTCCTCTTCCACAATGCGTCGGCCAATGTTCCAGTTGGTATTTACCTGACCAAAATTAATTGCTGAATATACCTTTTGCAGATTAGAGCGAACAATACCTCGTAGGTCCTCAGCAAAACGCAGTTCTTCCAGCGTAAGTTCCGCTTCGATAGTTAGCTGTTTTCGATTCATTATTAATCCTCTTTATTATATTCTTCGGTTATCAGGATCTCGGGATCTATTCTCTTCACTTCATCATAGACGAGGTCAAACTCATCTTTATATTCCTCCTATTGCTTGAATTTGTCTTGGGAAGGATTCCTTTGATTATACCCGAAAGAAACTTTTCTTGATCTATTATAAAGTTACGGCTCATACCTTTTACTTTTATGATCCAAAGATAACGTTTTTCCCAATGACACGCCTATTGCTTATCAACAAAATTACATATTCACATATGCTCTTACTTTATATCAATTTCTACAAACAAGTTGACGACTATTTTTCTTACTCACAAGTAATATTTAAAATAGAAAATGCTGCATAAATGCAATATACTTAAAAAGCAAAAAAAAGGACGAACATGATAACTTGAACTACTCTCCTTATCATATCCTTTTTATGCCCACTCTATCCCAGAAATTATTAGTCATAACCTCAAAATGCCAAATAATAATCCAACTTTCCATTTTACTGTACTGAGAACTACATCGAAAAATATTCCTGTAATTTGATAACTCCCCTATGGAGCTACCCACTTTAGCCAACTGTCTATTTAACTTCTCCCTCGTCTCAGTCCCATACCGATGATCCTCCCAACCGACATTTGTATTATCCTGAAAATCATCTTTCGGGGATCTCCCGCATATATTCACCAATACATCACACCATTGACCAATACTCGGTAAAAACCATGGACTACAAATATTCTCAGGTATCAGATTCTTCTTCCGATACTCCTCGATTCGTTTAAAAGCAGTGTATTTACTAAGGTCACCACTATGATTTGCCAGTATCGTCTCCGTTTCAGAGTAACCATTCATGTTATCCTGGATTGAGCCATCTTTTCCCATAACCTGAATACCATTTTCAACCACAGTCTTATCACCCCAACTACCATCACCAATAGTATTCAATCCCATTACATAGGCATGGTTCCATTTCTTCTTATTGCATTCCTTATCCGTCATTTTTTCAGAAGCACAGGTAATGATCATTCCAGCAGCATTTTCATAATCAGGTATTTTATCTCCTTCAAAAGCTCCGTCGCCGGGATATATTTCTATTTTGCCATCTTTAAAAAGACGAAATCGCTCGGGAAGTAATTGTCGTTCTCTCTTACATGGATTTAGAGTACTATTAACTTTGTTAATGTGTAGCAATAGCCGGCGTTGAAAATAGTCTGATGCCCTGAGTAAGTTATATTTTTATCCATACCAGTACTTATGTCGGTCACTTTATAGTTTCCGGCAATCCTTGTTGCAGACTTGGGAAGAACAATAGCCCTATAACTCCCGTCATCCATCTTGCATGCTGTAACATCATTCAGTATTACTTGTTGGGCTGTCACATCTACTGTTCTCCTATATTATCACGATAAGTAAAAATTGTGTTTCGGTGAAACGTATTCAAAAGATGCCTGCGGCTTCAACACTAACAATGTAAACTGATGACTAAAATTTAAATTCAGGATTTTCTTTGTGGAACTATTACCATCATCTGCCAACTCACCTATAGAAGTCATTAGATCGCAAAGCAGTATATTTACTGACAGTAGACTGGTCGGTTACCGGTTGCAGAAGTTGGTTCTCAGCCAGTGAAGCAACAATCTCATCCGAATTTTGAGTTGCATCTATTGTAACATCTTCTTTATAGGGGTAATAAGCAATATAGCTCATCCCAGCAGTCCAATAAAGCGTAGTACCAGCAGGTGGATTCCAATCTCCCATAGCAATACCTGTTTTTTATAAGTCAACTTTACATTGCTAATGGCATTTGCTATCGCACCGTTTTTATGGCGAAAATACCGATAGCATCACCGGTATTGAACAAGGTTTCAAATCCGTTCTCCATAGGTATCCGTGTCGAAGGTTTCCCGTTAGCAGAAACATTGTTGAAATCGCATGTTGTAGTCTGAACAACGAGAGGTATACGAGCTTGTCCCGTTTCTCCTTCGTCATTTATCTCAATTTCACGGGTACATCCGCTACATACAAAAAGAATGCAATAAAAGCCCAAACTGATGAAAGTATGTTTCATATACTTATTCTTAATAATTATCTTGTTTCCATATCACTACCGTCCACAGTTTCCGCACCACCGTTACCCCATGCTGGATTACTATTTACTGTTACAGAAACTCCCTGATTTTGTATCGATACTGATAATATAGCTTACCAAAGTTCCCGGGTTTCCATTTATCGGACGAAGGCAAAGGTTGATTATTCAAAATAATGGTCTCAGTACCATTCGCCCCTGTATATTTATAAGTGATGCTGAATGTATTTCCCGATCCGTTAGGTAGTAGGAAGAAAGTAGAAAGCAACTTCTTTTCTGTAGCACTATTGATGGGTACAGAGAAATTAGTGATAGTAGTGGTAAATGTTTCCATTGGGACGGACGAAGGGATAATTCCACTCGAATCCTTTGCTATCGGTATCCAAAGATTGAAAGGTCAAAGTTCCACTTTTCACTCCCCGGATAGAGAAAGCGGTTATCGTTTTCTCTGACACATTATCATTGTTCTTCACATAAATAGCAATCTTTGTCAATGCATGGTTCATCACGAACTTCACCTTTCCGCTATTAGTAGCATAAGTCTGATTCATCAAAGGAGTGCAGACAAGCAAATCTATTTGTGCCGCTTCCGCAGCTTGCACCTGATAAGTAAATGAAGGATATCCCCTGTCGGTAGCAGCCGGCAGTGTTAAGCCTTTGGCATTATGCGGTGCATAGGCAAAGAAAGTAATCTTATCGTTACTATTGGTCGGCCAGAATTTCGTGGGAGTATATTCCCATGTAGAGGCTCCGGTGGCTTTCGTCACTTCTTGGTTGTGCATGAAATTTGGAGTGGAGGACAAAGCGTTGAAACTGCTTCCCTGCGTGAGATAAGCCAGTACGCCTAAAGAAGTAAGGTTATCTTTGGTAAAATCTGTTCCACGCGTCTGCGCCTCTACAGTAGGTACAAAGCCTATGGAAACGGACAACACTTCCGTTTCATCAGTTTGCGAACAGGCGGTAAGCAATGCGCAACAAGTAGTGAGCAATACACAGCGGGCGGCAAAAGTTGAGAGTTTTATTCCTTTCATATCTTTCGATTTACTTTCTTGATCGTGTGCCCGGAAAAGGAGATTCAACCTTGTCCGGGCTTGGTTAGAAGGTATTGAAATAAAAAACACCTGGTTTAATTTACTGTAACAGGTTTATTTTCATCAGTATTCCAATCAAGGTTATCCGTTACAGCTATTTCAATCGCATTCAAGGTTATGGTAAACGTAAATTTATAAGCTTTCCCTTTGGCAAATACACCAGTTCCTAAATTTACTGCTTTGGTAAAAGAAGATTTTGTAGTAGCGGTAGAACCGGCAGTAGGAATGCTCACGATATCATAGGAGATTTCTGCCTTTACATCATCGTCCGCAGTGGTACCCGTTCCGTCAATAGGGATGAAGAACAAGTATTGATCAGTGGTAAACAGAGTGGATGCTGTCCCATTCACTTCAACGCCAGCTGTAGTGTAATCATTCCACGTGCTGCTTGTCTTAAGTACACCATTAGCCGTAGTGGCTGCAATAAGGTAGGGACTCTCTAAGAACTTTGTTGTTTCAGAGGTTTGTGGAAGCGTCCATGTATCACTATGCATATTGTAAGTTGCTTCTTTTGGCAAGTTTCGTGGTATGCTTCAATTTGATGCCTGTGATAAAACTTTAGTTTGGGCATTTGTATTTACGCTAGTTTTAGCCAGCATTGTTACACGGTAAGCATATGTCCAAAAGTAAAAGTAACTTTACCATTAGAAGAACTTTGTTGTTGATCTTCCACTTTAGATGCTACTAAATCTATCATGTCTTTTTGATTATCCTGCAACTTAAAGGTCAGAAGTGGATCTGTAGAGTTCGTAGCATTCGCCAATGTGATACCACTTGTACCTGGCGTACTTACATACGGGGCATAAGCGAAGAAAGAGAGTTCATCTGTGCTATTTCCCGAAGCCACAGAATTTCAGTGGAGAATATTCCCAAACACCACTGCCACTACCGCCTGTGGCATTCCATGTAGTATGTACATTATCCATAAATGTACCTTTGGCTCCACCGGTTGAATAGTTTCCAGTGGTCTGATAGGCAAGGATACCGAAACCTTTATCGGTCATTTTTAGACCATTGGTCGTGGCTGTCCCTCCCTCTGATGGATTAGTTGCATTGTCCGTAACCAAACCTTTTGTCTGCGTACCTGTGTACACCCGAAACCAATGGTGCGGTTCGTATCCGGCCTTGTTTCCAGAACTTCATTTTGTGAGCATCCCGTCACAGTCATAGCTGCCACCACTGCCCAGAATAAAAATTTCGTTTTCATAACTTGATACATATTTAATTAATAAAGAGTTTCACCTTTAAATTCATGATATCACAATTCTTTGTTTTATATCGGTATGTCTATTTCCTCATCCTCTCTTTCCAATCATCCACATCCACATCAAATCCGGAGTCTGCTTCCTTCCGGCTTCACATCGGGAATAGTTTCAGGAATGGGGGCATCTATATAGAATGTAATGCTCCCAACGTCATCTATTTTTTCTTTTACAATTACGTCAGTCAGCACTTGTTCCACTACCGTCTTACCATCTACCAACAAAGCTTTCAGCGTCATTGAATGTGACATTAAACGGTCAAGGCTAAATACATCGAACATACCTGTCAACTTACCCTCAGTGAATGAACCTTCCTCATAGACGGGGCTCCCAACAGTAAACTCCTGACTACCCAGTTCCTCACCTGCATGTCCGTTGTGAAGAAAAACCGAGAGAGGTACATCGTTCAATGTACAACGTACCTTACGTACATTATTTAAACCCTCACATTCAATGTCACCTGTACCCTTCGGACAAGTGGTATAGGCGTGAAGTGCATTTTACAGGAATTGCCGGAACTCACGTCACATGAAACCGGAGCAACATAATTACCCAGCATTTCACCCGTCACTTCAAAGTTTCGTATTGTGGCCGAAGCCAGTTTATCAGGAGAAGAGACAATGACACGCGTAGATGCACGCGTCTCCACATCTTTAGCATATGCTTCAAGAGATTCCAAGGCATCATACCCACGAAACAGAAGATTATTGAAATCGGTGAATGATCGGTTCAGGAACACGGCATCATAGGTACCCGAGGGGTAGGCGTACAGTAGTATGCTCGCGTTCACCTGTCAATACGATACGGGGAGCACTACCATCCTGCGGGAAAATGATTAACGTAGCGCCCTCCTCCTTCTCCTCTTCCAATCCCGCACGACTCCAGTCTGCCGTCACAGTAACTTCAGCTTCCATATAGTAGGTCAATTCACGGCGTTCGCATCCCCATAACAGGCTACACAGAATAATGCACACCATTTCATCAACTATCAGTTTCATCCTTCTATTACCTACCACCCTCATTTCATCCTCCCTTTCTGTTTACGTCCCAACAACCAAACCAGTGAGATTTTTTCCTTTTGTTGGCCCAAACCATGTATAGTTTCCACTATTTTGCCAAAGCAGTGTACATGGTAATTATCGATAGCCCGGTAATGTTTATAATCAGTTCTTAGCAAACCGATGCCGATGCTAAATTCAAGGTTTAAACGAGAAGCGACAGGTACAGCATATCCATAACTGATACCCGAGGCAATATAAAATTCCCCTTGATATCCTTTCTCCTTCCATTGCAGATCGTACTTACCTCCACCTGCATAGAAGCCAAGGAAATGTCCTGTAAGAGTATGGCGAATTGTACGATTTCAAGCCAATAGCGCCCTTCAAACTACCGGAAAGCAACTGAAAACAAAACTTGTCATTATCAATCAACCACCACGGAAATATCCATTCAACATTCAGAGACCAGCGGTTAGATTTACCAAAAGGCAATTCCAATTCAATGTTGGGAGCAAGAGCAAGGTCGAACAGAAGGTTTGTCTTTAAAGCAAAGGAAGGAGAAAAGGACTTCTTATCAGGTATTCTGAACTTATCAAGAAACTCCTTCTCCTCATGGAAGGTACGAGAGAAGATATAGTATGTTGTGTTTTATATGGCAAAGAACCGACAGAAAGCATCATTTTATGTTTCACATCTTTCCTCTTCACGGTGCACACTGCCGCATTGCGAAGCTGAGGAAGCAAATGTGCATCAATATACCGATAAGCTTCTCCACGGTTCAGATGTTGCAAAAAAGCACTTTACAACGCTCTGTATCCGGCACTTCATTCAGTATCTGTAACACTTCCGTCCGGTTGGGAATATCATTATCCAGTTCTACTGACTGGCGAAGTCCTGTCCAGTCTTCCCCCGTGAATAAATAAGAATACGAGCCTGACTCAGATATGAATATTTCCAAAGGAGATACTCCTTCACACTAACAGCACGCTGACGGGCCAAACGAAAATTATGCTGAACATTCCCTTCGGGCGATGCACAAGAGGTGATAATTATCGTATCAACAGACAGAGCGGAAATGCTGTCGGAAAACAGAGCAGAAAAACATTCCAATGCATGCAGGTTATCCATATAATCAGATTCCACCAACGAACAATTGAAACGGAAATGTACTAATAAGGAATTATGGCAGATACTATCATGAAAGGATTTAATAAGTGTTTGGCTTACTTCAACTCTTATTCCTGCTGAATCGGCAATACTTGCAAATGCCGGAAATTGCAACAGGCAAACACTGTAGACAAATATATGCAGCAACCTTCTCATTACAAGTCATTCAGTTTGATTTCAGATAAATAAATTCGAGTCATGTGGTTTATTATCCCCCAAGCGGTTAGCCGCTGCACGATATTGTTGATACATTTCTTCACTGGTAGGATAATTGCAGTTAAGATGTTCGTCGAGAGTTTCCAGAACATCAAGCAAAGAAATGGACGTATAAGGACGGACTAACTCATAGGAGGAAAGAGTTTCTGCAAAAGAAGTATCTCTATGACGCACCAAACCTCCTGTTTCTAACTTTGTCAAAATACCAATCAAATACTCAGGATCAATATGAAGTTGAGCCGTACGATAGGGATGGCTACCCGCAGAAATGTCGCATAAAACGGCAATAGCTGTCTGTGTTAATTCTGTCAACATAAGCAAATATTTAGCTATTACTCCGTAAGTAACAGTATACAAAGGTATTACTCCGTAAGTAACGGAAGCACGCAAATACAGGAAATATAAGGCGTTATAGGGACACGGCGGGCATCTGAATATGAAATTACGTAAAAATGAGCGTAAAAAATCACAGGTCCATGTAAAAGGTAGCAACGTGGATAGAGAGAATGATGTGTGTTCTCATAGTCAAGAAGACCATAATATGTCTGTTTTCGGTTGTTTGTCTTGCCAGAGTCGTGTTTTCTATGAAATATCAGTTAAATTTATCAATAATTATTTGTTTTAAAGAAAAAACTCATAACTTTGTGGTAGAAACAATTTTCCGTTACTTACGGAGTAACAGAGATTTAAGCCCTACTCCACATCGTTTTCTTTCCAGAATAAATGTAATCAATTATCATCTGGTTTGCCTTTGCCATTTCTCCACCTTCAAAACTTTTTAAATAAGTTCGGGTGACTTCAAGAGAAGAATGTCCCAACCCCTCAGAAATCATCTCTTCAGGTATCTGACAGTATTTGGCAAGCGTAGCCCATGTATGACGCGCCGTGTATGAACTTACCTTCAGTACCTTCAAACCAGAATATGAAGCAAGTTTTAAAAGCCCATAATTCAATATGCGCAACTGACGGCAATACTCACGATAGACGACCTCTCCTCCCAGTTTCCCATCTAAGAAACGCAATAGATAAGGTGAAGTGGGGTCAGTGCTACGATACAAATTTATCAACTTCATTGCTTCATCGGTAACCGAAACCTGCAATTCGCTTCCTGTCTTTTGGCGACGGCAGGTCAGAAGAGTATGTCCGGAAAGATCAGTTCGTAAATCATCCCGATGCAGATGGATAAGATCAGTAAAAGGCATACCCTGTAGATGAAGCATCAAAGAAAGCAGGTCACGGGATTGGCGGATATTTCCGGGCAACTCTTTTGCATCCAACAAACAATGCATTTCTTCCGCTTTCAAAGCACGTTTTTGCTCAGATTTTACCCCTGTAAACACCACACTGAATAAACGATATTCACCAGCAATCAGCCCTGCATCGACAGCACGATTGTAAACTGCACGCAAAGCACGGGTATACGTAGAAACTGTATTCCAACTACAAAGCCGGTCGCGCAGGTGTCGCTCAAACAACTTCAACGACCGACGCGACAAAGCACCGAAAAAGATTTCACCACCTCCTACAAAACCTGTAAAGGCACGTAGTGCATACCGGTAAACGTGCAACGTACCAAAACGTTCCTCAAGTTCCAACTCCTCCATCACATGAAACATATAAGAAGTGAAACTCTTCATTTTTTCTTCATTCATAAATCCTTCTTTTAAACAGTTAAACATATCCTAATAAGAGAAATTCATCAGCCAAGCAATCAGCTTCTGTATCTAAAATGATAGGGAACATGCAAGAAAGGAAAAAGGTTCCAAAGTACCTCTCTCACCAACAGGAAGAAGAAGAATTTGCAGAAGATTAAAATAGAAACGTATATTGCAGGATGATAAAAAAATATTTTTCTAACTTTGCAGTACTTTCTTAACCCACATCATATCATGAAATACCTATTCAGCCTCTTGCTCCTATGCCAGATTATTGGATTATCCGCCAAAGAACGTGTGGATTCTATACTCTCTGTCCTCGATAGCGAGATAGAACACCGTGAAATCTACTACCAGCAAAAAAAGAAAAGAAGTTAGAAGACATCAAACAGCAATTCCGATACGTCAAGAACCAGCAGGAAAAGTATAATCTTTGCAACCGTCTGTTTAATGAATATATCACTTATCAATACGATTCAGCTTACTCCTACGCCATACAAACAGAGGGAATATCACACCGCCTGACCGATAAGAACCTATCTATTCAGGCAGATTGTAACCTGTTTTACTGTTACCTTTCCACCGGTTTATTCAAAGAAGCATATGACATGATGCGTTCCATTCATGTTGCAAATGCCCCGGACTCCATTAAGTCGGAATACTACCAGCTCTGTATGAGATTGTATTCCGATATGAGCAGTTACAATGAAGGCATACCCCTTTCAATGCTGATTACAACAAGAAAATAACCCTCTACTGTGACCCGCCCTACTGTATACCCCCGACCACACTTTCTACCACCAGAGAATAGAAGCTTTCAAATTCAGTGTAGGTGACAATGAGAAGAAAATACAGATGTACAAGCAAATGCTGAATGATTACGACGTTTGTCCGCATGAAAAAGCAATCATCTACTCCATGCTGGGACGTATGTACATAGGGATGGGAGATTTTGAACACGCCATTTACTACATGGCACTATCAGCTATACAGGATATACGCTCAGCCACCCGAAACGACTGCTAAAAAAAGAACTTTCGAGTTATCTGTATGGCAAAGGAGACGTATTACGTGCCAGCAGATACATTCAGATAGCACTGGAGGAAACAAACTTCTACAATGCCCGACACCGTAAGATGGAAATAAACACTATACTCCCCATCATTGAGAAGCAACGCCTCACCCTGATAGAAGAAAGGAAAAGGGAAGTTACAATATCATTGGCGGTAATGAGCCTGCTGGTCATCTCTCTTTTAGTCACCCTGTCCATCATTTATAAGCAGATGAAAAAGCTCAAAACTGCCAAACAATCCATTCAGCAGCAATTCAAGGAAATATCAGAAGTGAATGGAAAAACTGCAAGAGTCCAACGAGATTAAGGACCAATATATCTTCCAGTCTCTTTATGGCAAGTCCGATTACGGACAAAGTAGAGAATCTGCTGAAAAAGCAGGATCGTAAATTGAAAGCACGCCAATTCAATGATTTACAAATCACGCATAAAGAGTTCGATATAAAGTCCGAACGGGAGAATATGTTCTCATCCTTCGACCAGACTTTCCTGAAGCTCTTCCCGAATTTCCTGACGGAATACAATAAATTCTTTCGCCCGAAGACCAGGTGATTCTGGATGAGGCAGGCAACCTGCCACCAGAATTGCGCATCTTCGCCCTAATTCGTTTGGGGGTAACCGAGAACGAGCGGATTGCCAAATTGCTCAACTTATCTATTAATACTATATATGTATATAAGGCACGGGTAAAAGGAAAACAATTGTGCCGAAAGAAGAGTTCGAAGAATACATTATGCAAATAAAGAAAGGAATTTAGCCCCGCAATATCTCTGAAAAGGCTCTAAAACAGACCTTAATTTTCTGTTGGAAGGAGGAATGCATTGATTTGAATATCAACGTATTCCTCCTTTTATCATTCTATATCCGTCTTCATTGCTTTTTTTCTCCCTGCCCATACGAAATACATTTGTCCCAAGGAAAAAAATTCATTGAACCTATTAACTCATTTAAATCATTGTACCATGAAAAGAAAACTAAGATTTATCCTTGGAAAATGTACTTTCATGTACTCCTTTGGAATGTTCTTCCTACTCCCTGCATTACTGAACGCCCAAAATGCAACAGTCAAAGTATCAGGAATAGTGACGGACACCAACAATGAACCTCTGATCGGCGTATCCGTTGCAGAAAAAGGAACCACTAACGGAGCCATAACTGATGTCGACGGTAAATATTCGCTGACCGTCCGCCCCACAAGTACCCTGCGTTTCTCCTTCATCAGTTACAAAACACAGGAAGTGAAAGTAGACGGGCGTAAGACTATCAATATTCGTATGGAAGACGATGTGCAGGCTCTAAACGAAGTAGTCGTTATCGGATACGGAACGCTGGATAAGAAAGAACTTACTTCTGCCGTATCACACATCTCCAGTAAGGATTTTCTCCATATCAGCAGTCTGGACCCTTCCATGATGATACAGGAAAAGTGGCCGGTGTATCCGTAACCAACACAGCTGCCGCCGACCCTAACAACCAGGCAAGTATCCAGATTCGCGGCATTTCCTCACGTGCTGCCGGATTGGGCCCGCTGATCGTAATCGACGGCATTCCCGTGGTAACCTGACGAATATCAATCCCAACGATATCGCCTCCATGGATATTCTAAAAAGACGGTGCAGCCTCCGCTATCTACGGTACACGAGGTAGTAACGGTGTAATCGTCATCACAACCAAGAAGGGATCACGCGACGGTAAATTCCATGCGACCTATAATGGTATGCTGACCGCCAGTATTCCTCTGCATGAACTCGACCAACTGACTGCCGAAGAGTTCCGCGAATACCGTGTTCCCAACAATCCGACCAGTGATCTGGGTGGAGCTACCAATTGGATTGACGAGATTACCCGTACCGGTTTCACCCACCAGCATACCGTCACATTGTCCGGTGGCACCAGCCAGAGTAATTACCGCGTCAGTGTGGATTACCGCAATGCAACCGGTATCGATATACGTTCCAGTCGCGAAGAGTATGGTGCACGCGCCTCTATCAACCATACCACTAAAAACGGACTGTTAGATTTCTCCGTAAATATCGCACCGCGTATCGCTTACCGTGAAAATTCTTCCTGGGATGCATTCAAGATAGCCATGGATGCCAACCCCACTACCCCACTGTTTGATCCGGAAAATCCGAATCTTTATTCTGACTTCACGGGCAGGAAGCCTTATGGAATCCTGTAGAGGAACTGAAGCTGGAACAAAACGGTGGTGAAACCAAACTATTGGACTGGGATGCCACTGTGAAGCTAAACTTACTTCCCCTACTCGCCAAAGATGGTCATTCCATTCATTCCCTCAGTACGCAACTGACTTTTGCCGACCAGCAATCGGATAATTTCGACTACTGGTTCCGTCCTTCCACAAGCCGCCTGGCTATGAAGAATGACTATAAAGGAGAAGCCAGCCGCACTTACAGCAAGTACCGCCAGCATAGTCTTGAATGGCTGGGCAACTACGCTATGGAATTGAAGGGACACCGTGCCCGCGCCATGGTAGGCTACTCGTATCAATACTTCCAGAATTCAGGTCTGAATGCCGCCAATAAGGATTTCTCTTCCGACGGACTTCTGTACAACAACCTCGGTTCCGGTGAATGGGCCAAGGAAGAAGGACGCAACGAAATGGGTACCAACAAAAGCGATTCTAAACTGATTGCTTTCTTCGGCCGCCTGAGCTATGACTACAAAAACCGCTACCTGATGACCGCTTCTTTAAGATACGAAGGTTCTTCCCGCTTCGGAGATGACAATAAATGGGGTTATTTCCCCGCTGTATCTGCCGGTTGGCGTATCAGCGAAGAAGCTTTCATGAAAGACATCACATGGATTGATGACCTGAAAATACGTGGTGACTACGGTGTAACCGGTAATCAGGATTTCGGCAATTACCTCTCTTTGTCTACCATGAGCAGTTTCGGCAGTTACTACTACAACGGTCAGTACTTCACCGTATGGGGTGCAGGTAAGAATCCTAATCCGGGGCTGAAATGGGAAAAAGGTAAAAACTGGAACATCGGCGTGGACTTCAGCATGTTTAAAGGAATATTGAGCGGTTCGGTCAATTACTACAACCGTAAGCAACAAGATTTGCTGGGCGACTACAATGTGCCCGTTCCTCCATACTTGTTCTCTACCACTTTTGTCAATGTAGGTACCATGCGCAACACCGGTATTGAAGTCGATCTGAATATCCAGGCGGTGAAGATGAAAGATTTCAGCTATACCGTCAATCTGGTAGGCGCCACCAATGAGAACAAGTTCCTCAAATTCTCCAACAACGAGTTCACCGGACAGAACTATTACGATCTGGCGAATATGGAAAGTCCGAATCAACCGGGCAAGTTGCAACGCATAGAAGAAGGACAACGCCATGGGTAATTATTACACCTGGAAATATGCCGGTATTGATGCCGATGGCGACTGGGTAGTATGGAACAAAGACAATACGGAGATGATTAAAATATCTGATGCCAAAGAAGAAGACAAACGGGTAACCGGTAACGGACTTCCCAAGTTCACAGCTTCCATGACCAATACCTTGACGTATAAGAATTGGGGATTGACCATCTTCCTGCGTGGTGCTTTCGGCTTCGACCTCTTCAATGTACATGACTTCTACTGGGGCATTCCCAGTATGCAAAGCAATGTGCTGAAAAAAGCATATACCAAGAATGCGGCCATTAAGAAAGGTAAGAATGTGCTGACCGACTATTTCATTGAACGCGGCGACTATGTGAAACTCGATATGGTAACCCTAAACTACACTTTCCAGATCAATAACAAATGGCTGGACAGTGCCCGCCTCTACGTCACCGGAAAGAATCTTGCCACCATTACAGGTTTCAATGGTGTAGATCCTTCGACTTACCAGACCAACGGATTGACTCCGGGTGTGAACCTGAACGGTACGGAAGGTACCCGCCGATACTATCCCTCCACTACACAGGTAATGTTCGGTGTTCAATTAGACTTCTAAATGTATAACCTTAAAAACAATAGAAATATGAAACTCAAGAATATATTAACCGGTTCGCTGGCAGGAGTATTGCTTTCTCGGCTCCCTCAGCGCATGCACCGACCTTACGGAAACGGTATACGATCAAATCATGTCTACCAACTATTACAATACAAAGGATGATATTATCAAAGCTACATTCCGCCCCTTCGAACATGGATTCTACAGCATCGGACCGCGCCAGGTTTTGCAAGAGTGTTGTGCCGATCAATTGGGTACCTGGGCACGCGATGGCTGGTGGTATGACAATGCCAAATGGCAATATCTGCACTACCATACGGGCTGCCGACAATGAATCCATCAAAAGTGAATGGGACAACTGTTTCACCGGAATTATGCAGGCCAATTCCGTCATAGATGACCTGCAAAAGCTGGACCCTGCCAAATTCAACATGTCACAGCCGGAAATGGACAACTTCATCGCGCAGAACAAAGCATTACGCGCATGGTTCTACATTCGTCTGCTGGATGCTTTCCGCAATGTACCGTTAGCTGTCAGCCTGGATCAGAGCAAGAACTCCGTCGGGCAAGTGACGCCGCAGGAACTGTTCAGTTTTATCGAAACGGAACTGAAAACATCTATCGAAGCATTGCCTGCCAAAAATGGTAATGCCGGAAACGGGATAGCACAAGGACAATGGACCAAAGCCGGTGCAGCCGCATTGTTAGTACGCCTCTATCTGAATGCAGAAAATGGATCGGCACTTCTAAATATACGGAATGCGCCACCTATGCCCAAAATATTCTGGACGGTGACTATGGCTTCTACGAACTGGGAAAGACCTGGGACGAAGTTTTCGACTGGACAAACGATAAATGCAACGAAACCATCTTTGCTTTCCCTGTCGTCCTACGGGCGTAGTTACTGGCACTATTCGGGTGATACATACTGGTGGGCCGTCCCTGTCAATGCGCGTTTCTACTTCGGTGCTTTTCAAACAAGGAGACTTCAATACCAAATATGCCTTGCAACCCAGTCTCGACCTGAATAATAATGAATACAACTTCAAACTCGGTAAATTTGTCAGCAAATTCAAGAAATATCCGAAAGATTATCGCCTGACCATGTATAAGAACCTGGGCAACAGTACCCGTGAAGGTATGTTCCTTTATGGCTACCTGCCTTATATCGCCGATGACGGCACCGAAAAGAAAGTAACTTCCCCCGTAGGAGGATATGAGATCTACATCCGCGACCGGTAGGAGTATTTCACGAACTGCTCGGATCAACTTCCCGCCGACCGCACTTCAAACATGAATACCGGCGACCATAACTCCGGATGGCATTTTGTGAAGTATCCCATCACAGTGACGAAGACGCGGGTAAACGCGAAGCCGATTACAATGAAATTCGTCTGGCGGAAATCTATTACTCACTGGCGGAATGTAAGTTCAAAGCAAACGATGTGGACGGGGCTGCAAAACTGCTGAATGCGGTACGCAAACGTAACTATCCGCAAGATACATGGGCAGAATACCTGTACAAACCCGAAGGTACAGTAACCCTGACGCAAGATGAGCTTTACGATGAATGGGGACGTGAATTCCTTTGCCGAAGGACGACGCCGGACTGATCTTATCCGCTGGGGATTGTACTGTACGGAAGAATGGTGGGACAAGAAGCCCGATGCAGACTCACACTGGGATATCTTCCTATCCCACGGGATATGATGGGAGCGGATCATACACTGAAACAGAACCCGGGATATAATTAATACGAACCGGTAAAAAACATCCCCTTAGGTGAACAATAGTTTCATCATTTGAAACTCTCAGTTTCATACCGAGAAACCAACAGTTTCATTGCTTGAAACCAGGAGTTTCATGCCTTGAAACTACCAGTTTCACACCGGGAAACAAACTGTTTCCTCAAAGGGAAATCAAATGCCGATGAAAGGCTCTCGGATATAACAACTTACAATTTAAAATCAGATAACCATGAAGAAAATAATCAATAAGCTTATATTCATCTTTGCCCTCCTCCCCTACTGGCAGGATGCGAGAAAGATAAAGAAATTGTTGTAGTGGAACCCGTTGAAAACTACACGCAACTGTACGGACTCGGCACTATATTCAGTTGGGATTCCAATGTCCCCACAGAACTGAAGTTGATTGAGCAGAATACGTTCACCATAGATAAAGTCATCAAATACTCCGAAGAGAACAAGCAATTCAAATTCATCCTCGAAAAGGAGACTGGGACAAAGTACGTTATCTGGTACCTACCGCAACAGATGATGGTACTGCCGTGAAAGTCATCACTCCCGGAGAATACGATATGCTGATGTGCTCCGAAATGACAGGCGACCTGCGCGACCACTTCTGGGGAATACCCGAAGGAAGCGATGGCACCTATCGGATTACAGTGAACGTAAAGAAGCTGAAACTAACCCTCGAAAAGATCAGCGATGAAACAGAAGAACCGGAACCGGAGATAAAGACAATTTATGGTTTAGGAAGTGCATTCGGATGGGACTCCGGCAATCCGACCGGACTAACACCCGATCCGGATGAAGAAGGAATCTATACGGCAGAAGTAAAACCTGATCTACAGTGACGAAAACAAGCAATTCAAATTCTGCCTTGAAAAGGGAGATTGGGATAAGGTTAATTATCTGGTGCCTGAAAGTGTAGACCATAACGGAAACGTCAAGATTGTGACACCGGTGAATACCCCATGTTTAAATGTTCAGAAATGGAAGGCAACCTGCGCGACCACTGGGGTATTCCCGAAGGAACGGACGGCAAATACAAGTTAACCGTAAATACCCAAACTCTGAAACTGAAAGTAGAAAAAGTGAATTAACCCCCAAACTTTACCATTATGAACCATTTGAAGTTACTATTAGGTTTTGCAGCCTTATTCTTATCATCCTGTCCCCAGTCTTCCATAGCCCGTGACAGTCCCTTCACCCGTCACGGTACGGGACCCAGATACTGGATTGCCTACGAAGAGTGTTTTGTAACCAACGTTCCTCTCAGTGAGGAGCGCTGGAAAGCAAACATCGACTGGATGGAGAAGACTTTCAAACCCTACGGTTACGACATGATCTGCAACGACGGATGGATAGAAACTGCACAAACCGTCAATGAGAACGGCTATATCACCAAAAAGTACAACAGTGACTGGAAAAACGGTTTCAGCTACTGGACTAAATACCTGCAAGAACGGGGTATGAAGATGGGAGTCTATTACAACCCCATGTGGCTGACCCGTGCCGCCTATGAACAAAAATCTGCCTGTAAAAAGGAACTTCTTACCATACCCGAGACATTGTGGGATACAAATCGTTCAACGATCCTCTGTATTGGGTGGATGTGGATAAACCGGGGAGCCAAAGAATGGATTCAGAATTATGTCCGCTATTTCAAGGAAATGGGTGTCGCCTATCTTCGCATAGATTTCCGGAAAACTATGAAACCAACTATGGCACCCGCCGCTACGAACAAGCATTGGCATGGATTGCCGAAGCTGCCGGAGATGATCTTTTCCTCAGTCTTGTGATGCCTCATTGTTATAATCATGCCAAGACGGAATTGAAATACGGGGATATGATACGCATTGACGATGACTGCTTCGACGGTGACTGGGACTTTGTCAGCAACCGCCGCCGCGGGCAGCAGAAAGACCATTGGCCGCAATTCGGTAATGCTTTCGATGGATTCATTGGTTTTGCCGATGTCGGTGCACGAGGGCAAATGATACTGGACGGTGACTTTATGCGTATGAATAAACTGGCAAATGACAACGAACGCCGCTTTCTTTTCTCGCTGATGATTATGGGAGGTTCTGCACTTGCCATTGCCGACCAGTATGATACGATTGGAGATCACGCCTGGGTTTACCAGAATCCGGAAATGAACGAGTTGAACAGTCTCGGTTTTGCCGCCAAACCATTGAGTTACGACTTTCGGGATGCAGCAAACAGTTCCCGATGGATCGGCCAGTTGCCTAACGGAGATTGGGTGGTAGGATTATTCAACCGTGAAAGTACTCCACAGACACGCAGCATTGACTTCCGTCGTGAACTGGGCATTGAAGACGGGCAAGCCGTCAATGTACGGGATTTATGGGAACGCAAAGACTTGGGAGGTATGTCGGGAACATACACTGTAGAATTGCGACCCCATGAATGTAAAGTAATCCGTATTCAACACAACACCCTGAAAATAGAAGCAGAAACAGCTTCCGTAAGGGGTGGAGCAAAATCAATCAAGTAAATTATAATTTAGGGGACAAGGGAACAAGTTGACAAGGGGGACAAGGGGCTGCGCAGTGTTAGGCTGCGCGGTGAAATGATAATTATTGTTACGCGAAGTATCTTAAATTCTCCTCCTCTCGGGAATTGCTCTCCCCCGATAACGGGGGAGTCAGAGGGGGTGGAGTACCCGTAGGGGGAGGTGGTAGGTAAAACAATAAAATACCTATTAATAATAAGATAAAGGAATTTTTCTCTCACCTACCACCCCGCCCGTTGGGCACCCCTCCTCCAACTGGAGGAGGGGAATTGAGATAGTCAGAATATCAATAACTACACTCCTAAATTATCATTTTACAGCGCAGCCTAACACTGCGCAGCCCCTGTCCCCTTGTCAACTGATTACCTTGTCAACTGCGAAGCTTCGCTTCGCTAAATTATCATTTACAGAATTCAATCAACAATGAAGTACTACAATCTATTACTAATGGCTTTGTCTCCTGTTATCCTGCAAGGAACCGATTCCGGACAGGATAACGATGGCAAACAAGAGAATACTTACAGTGGTGCCGGCTACGTCACAGGACTTGAAAACTCCGGCGCCAATGTACTCTTTACAGTGGAAGTTCCCAAACAGGGGACTATCCGCTGGAAATCAGATATCGAAATACAGGAGCTGCAGACGCAGCGGCTTTGATTATCGTCAATGATGTGGCGATAGAGAAATTGTTGCAACTTCCTGTACAGGCTGACAAAACAGCCTGGCAAACTGCGGAGACAGAAATATCCCTGCAAAACGGTATTAATTATATAATCATTCAGAACAGTACGTCCAAAGGCGGATGCTTTGAACTGGACTATATAAAAATAAGAAAGAAATCATGAAAAGACTTCCTAATTATTCTCTGTTATGGGTAAGCTTTATCGTTTTCCTCTGCACAGGTTGCAATCCGGCATCGCAACTCTCTGTAAGTTCTCCCGATGGTAATCTCTGCCTGCATGTAGAAACAGAAAACGGAAAACTCTATTATGAACTCTCACGAAATGGAAAGCCCATACTCGATAAGTCACGCCTCGGGTTTATCCTGAAAGAAGATACACTTGCTGGCCATCTGGAAATAACTGAAGCTCTTCACCATTCATTCAGCGGGACATGGGAACAAATCTGGGGAGAAGACCGGATTGTGGAAAACAACTATCATGAGATGACCATTCGCGTACAGAAAACATCCACCCCCAAACGAAAATTCAATGTTGTGTTCCGGCTGTTCAATGACGGGTTCGGCTTCCGCTACGAATTTCCGGAACAGGAAGCATTAAAAGACTTTGTGATCATGGATGAACTTACAGAGTTTGCATTGACCGGTGATCATAAAGCCTGGTCCATACCTTACGAAGCACATTTTTATGAAGCACTCTACGAGGCATCTCCTGTCAGTAAACTCGGTTGGGTAAGCACACCGCTCACTATGGAAACCAATGACGGACTTTTCCTGAGCATCCATGAAGCCAATCTGACAGATTATGCAGCCATGAATCTTATCCCTAAAGAAGGTAGTATGACCCTGAAAGCCAATCTCACTCCATGGTCTACGGGAGAAAAAGTATTTATGAAAGCTCCCGGTGTCACCCTTGGCGCACGATGATTGTTGCTGAAAGCGCAGGTGATTTACTCCTGTCACGCCTTATGCTGAATCTGAACGAGCCTTGCCGCATTCAGGATACATCCTGGATACAACCCGAAGATACATTGGAATCTGGTGGACTTACCACATGCATAAACACACCGCACACAGGCCCACGCCACGGCGCTACCACTGCCAATGCACTGCGGCATATAGACTTTGCCGCCCGACACGGTTTTCAGGAGTACTTATTGAAGGTTGGAACAAAGGTTGGGATACTTATCATTTCAACTTTACCGAACCTTATCCTGACTTTGACCTGAAACAGATCACCGACTATGCCGCTTCCAAAGGCGTGACGCTTATCGGCCATCATGAAACGGACGGCTGGGTATCTGATTATGAAAACCAACTAGAAGCAGCCTTCAATTTATATAAAGATCACGGCGTGCAAATAGTCAAAACAGGCTATGTAGGCAAACTGCTGGATGGCAAAGAGCGACACAGCAGCCAGTTTGGTGTACGTCACTACCGGAAAGTTATTGAACTGGCAGCCGACAAGCATATTATGATTGACAATCACGAACCCGTGATGCCCACCGGACTGCAACGCACCTTCCCCAATCTGATGACACAAGAAGGTGTACGAGGCCAGGAATGGGATGCTTGGGACAAAGATGGCGGCAATCCTCCCGTACACACTACCATCATTCCCTTCACCCGTGGGCTGGCAGGTCCCATGGATTTCACCCCGGCACTTTCCGCTTCGAAAATCCGGTGTTGCCTCAGACGCGTGTACAAACAACGCTTGCCAAACAATTGGCTTTATCCGTTGTCTTATACAGTCCCCTGCAAATGGCCTCCGATGAAATAGAAAACTATGAACGGAACCCTGAACCGTTTTCATTTATCACCACCTGCCCTACTACTTGGGAGCAAACCATAGTACCCGAGGCAAAAATAGGCGAATATGTGACAATTGCCCGTAAAGAACGCGGAAGCAGCGGACGTTGGTTTATAGGAAGCATCACTAATGAACAACCTCGGGAGATGCAACTTCCCTCTCCTTTCTGGATAAAGGAAAGCGATATAAGGCTGTTATCTACAGAGATGGAGATAAGGCTGATTATCGTACCAACCCATACCCAGTGATAATAGAAGAACAGGAAGTAACCGGTGAATCGACCCTGCAAATAGCACAGGCACGGAGGAGGACGGGAATTATACTCACTGTTCTCTCCTCATCCGGAGCAACCTCCGATATACAAAAATAAATGCCGGCACTAGGAACAGGACAGCTGCAATCCATGCCGTCGGATCACCGAAGCAGACCGCAAGATAGCCGAAAGCGGGCACTGCATAAAGACTGACCAGCACACGTGCTATCATTTCGGAAACTCCGGAAAGCATAGCAAGATTGGTATATCCCGCTCCCTGGATGGTATATCGCAGAATACAGAGCAATCCCAAAACCGGGAAGAAGGACACGGAAATATGCAGGAACAACTCCGTGTCCTTCAATATTTCCAGTTCAGACGCTTCCACAAAAAGCAAGGCAAACGTACGTGCCCCCAGTATCAATACGCAGAACGTAAATGCCCAGTAAATAATCATCATTAACGCACTTACCTTTACTCCCATCCAAATGCGTTCGGGCTTTGCCCGCACCATAATTCTGTCCAGTATAAGTAGCCATAGCAATGCCCAGACTTTCAAGCGGACACATAAAGAACATCTTGATGCGCATGGCAGCCGTAAAAGCTGCTACACAAGCAGTTCCCAATGCATTGTTAGCGCTTTGCAACATGATGCTTCCGATAGCGGTAATCGAAAATTGCAATCCCATAGGTACACCGATATACATCAATCTCCGTGCCAGAGCACCATTGAACTTCCGTTCATCCGGTGTTCCCCGCAATATATCAAAACGGCGCATCATGTATCCATAACACAACACAGCCGACACACCTTGTGAAAAGACCGTAGCGATGGCAGCTCCCGCCACTCCCCAATCCAGCACCAGGATACAGAACAAATCAAGCAAAATATTAAGCACAGCAGAGAACAGCAGAAACCAGAAAGGCGTCTTACTATCGCCCAAAGCACGAATGATGCTGGACAAGAAATTATAAAAAGAAAGTACAGGGAACTCCGATAAACGTTATCAATAAATAATAGTAAGCATCCTGGAATATGATATCCGGTGTACGCATCATCAGCAGGATATCCCCACACAGAATACTCGTAACCACCGCAATCACCACCGACATCACCGCCGCCAGTTGCAAACTGACCGATATATAACGACGCATCGTGCTATAATCCCGCGCTCCGAATTTCTGTGCCACAGGAATACCGAAACCTCCACAACATCCATTGCAGAAACCAAGAATAAGGAAAACTACCGAAGTACTTGCTCCAACCGAGGCCAGTGCATTAATGCCCAAGAATTTTCCTACGATTGCCGCGTCGACCAGAGAGTATGTCTGTTGTAGCAGGTTTCCCATCAACAGAGGCATAGTGAAATTGAATATCAACGGCAATGCGCGTCCTGCCGTCATTTCTCTTGATGTTGCCATAAATTAATCCTCTGAAAATTGTACGCAAAGGTAGAAAAAGATAAGATTAAAGGAATTGACAAACATCAAAAATATGCTTCGCCATGAAAAGAATTAAACTACAGTCCGTCCGCACCTTTTCAAGACTGAACTATGTGCCAGGTATTCGGGAGTTTCAGCATAGATATACATCACACTTCCTCCTTTGATGGCATCAATGATAGGACGGGAAAGTTTTTGCGGAACAGCCGGACAACCAAAGCTTCTTCCCAAACGTCCTCCTCGGCTGACTACCGAAGGATCGGCATAAGCCGCCCCATGCATCACAATGGCACGCTCACGAGCCCGGTCGTTGATTCCTTTTTCCAAACCATTCAAAATAAGCGAATACCCATTCTTTCCCTGATAAGTAGATTCTGTAAGATAGAACCCCAGTGAACTTTTGTAGGAACCATATTCGTTGGAGAAGGAAGTGGCATAATTATCACCGCTATTCTTTCCATGGGAAACAACCGATGAAAAAAGAACTTTACGCTCCCTCATATCAAATACAAAAAAGACGTTTTGCAGTAGAAGGACGGGAAAAGTCTATCAATGTCAACACCTCCCGTTTGCGATTGTCTATTTTATAATAACCTGCTACAGCCTGCCGGAAAGCTTTCCAGTTAACGACTCCTTCCAACTGCATGGAACGGTATAAGCTCGCATAAGCCTCAACATCAGATGCAGCAGCCCTTTCAGCAGAATCAGGAGTGCTATCTGCCGACTTGCCGCCCAAAAATAAGGTACAAGGAAGAAATAAGAATAAAATGAATACAATAAATCGCAACATAAAACTTTAGCCAGAGAAATAACGGCGGCTAAATTACATTTTTTTCTCCAGACACCTATCACACAGATCGTTAAAAAATGAGGATTCACTATTCAATCACCACAACCAAAGAGCGTTCGGTAGGTGCCCAATCGAAAACGAACTTGGAATGTGAAGTGGCATTGCGTACACATATGCGAACGTGGAGTAGTCCCTAACGACCAGCTATACTCAATCATACTTGTACGCGGTGCATTCACCGGCACTCCGTGAATATAAGCTCCGTTCGTAAAACGACTGGCATAGGGGGCATAGCCTCCTGTCTCCGCCGAACCGTCTTTCAGGAACACCATACGCGTTTTCTTCTGTTGAAGCAGATACATTCCCAATGGGGTTTCCTGAGCATAAGGTGGAGCATGCATTCCGGTAGTGGCAGGATTCATGCTGCGTATCTTCCACTCACCTTCCGAGACATGTTCCAAGGTAGTAATATTCTGATCCGAGGCGGTCGACAAAAAATCACATGATTAAAGACGGTGCTATCCGGCAATTGTTTCAGATAACTGCGTGGCGCCAGCCATTCTTCTTCAAAAGTGGCGGTAATATCCGGTAAAAACTTCCTTCCTCGCCTTTCAGATAAGCGATAGTACCATCTCTACCATAACGTTCGGGTACCAACGTATCAGCGGGCAGATACAGCGGCACCGATTGATAGCGCCCACGCCCAATGTATCAGATACACGGCGGTACACATTCCGCACGAACTTACGTACCAGGGGAGCTTCTTTATTCAGATTCTTATAATTCTGCAACACCACCCACCTTGCAGTAGTATCACGCTGCATATTCTCAATATAGGCCAGACAGTTCCGGATGACATCCCATTTGAAAGAGCGTACCGTATCCTTATATGGATAGGTATCTTCGAGGGTATGCTGGTCATAGAGCAATTCTTTGGTAAGAGAAATATCGGCAGCGGTCAACTGTTTTTCTTTAGATGAGGAAATTCCAGCACAGCCGTATCCTTAGGTTCAGCCTCCTGCACAACTACCGGCACAGGTGGTTCCTGCCGGTTACGACATCCGGCAAAAATCAAACCAACAGCCACGCAGGCAAAAAGAACGAAATGTTTCATAAAATGAAATTTAACTATAACCTAATAACGACTACCCGCCTGTTATTGTTGACTCTTTATAGAAATCAATTACATAATGAAGTAACATCGATTATCATTTCACCTCATTCAAGTAATACGGGTTTTCGCAAAGATAGGAATTTAATGAAAGTTTCCGAAAGATATTGACGGTATAATTTCAATCATCCGCTTACGAACAGAATCTTTTATATCAGGATTGAGCAAAACAGGAAGAATCTATTTATCAACATATTACAAGATCTCAACTCCTTGCATACAAAAGTTAACTTCCTGTTGACAAGAAGTTGAGACCTTGTCGACAGGAAGTTAATACCTTGTAAGCGGAATATTTATCCCCCTATCAAATCATTGGAATAGATAGCTTTCTCAAATTACTCCAATACTTTCTTTTCAGATTAAATGTTGACAATACTTTTTTGCCGGAATAGAGTGTCACTATCAAATCATATTCCTTTCCTTCCTCAAACCTATCCTTAGCAGAAAGCAATAGATCTGTTTTTTCATAAGGCTTCAATGCCGGAACCATACCGGAAGCTACTTTTATTGTTTTCCCTTCCTTTTTGTACCCTACTTCCACCAATGCTTTCTTCGAGCTTACCTGACCGAAATTCTGTACTTCCACTGTACACTCCAGTCCCTTTCCGGATTTGGTAAAGACTGGGGCACGAGCTGAAAGGATCGGTTCTATATAATCAATGTATGGCAAACGTGCATACCCGTAAAGCATTCTTCCATTTTTGTATTTTCCAATCAACTTCGGGGCAAATTCATCTTTAGTGATACCATTTCCTTTGCCATTGAAAGTTACAATCAAATCCTTACCCGCATTTTCTGTAGTCAATACCTGACAGCCTCTGCCATAATTCACTTCTTCAGAAGCACCGAAGCGCAAGGAATTCACATCTATATCTGTCTGGGGATTGAAGCCTTCTTCCGCTTGTATCTTCACACGAATTGTTTTTGTACCCGAGGTGATAGGTTTCTCGTCCAGTATGGTAAGCAACAATCCCGGATTCAAGGGAATACTAATATTCTTTTGAGCTATGGTGATCAAAAAGGTTTATCTTCGTTTTTAAGCGTATCGATTACCGCGAAATTAGCCTGAATGGCACGTCCGTATTTATCCTGATATACTTTAAGGCGTTCATATTTGAACCAGTCTTCCGCTTGTCCGTCTGCATGTACAGCAATTCCCGCATATAAGCTTCACCCGGATCGACCACCCAGTTCACTCCATCCTTTGAACGAAGATAGAAAGCAATACGTCCCAGCCAATCATTAACAATCAGATGATATTGAATATGATCGCGCCAGATTACCGGATCTTCAAACCGACCGTCCACATCCGGATAAACCCGTTTGTCGGTCAGTTGATTGTATTCCGATAGTCCATCTCTGCTGACCCAGATACCACCACCACGACAGACCATTACATAAGAGCTGTCTTCACGCTGGGCAAATGAAAGATTAGACAGGCCTTCGATAATACGGCGGTCGCGTGCATTGAAATCAAACTTTCCATATTCCCATTTTCCATTCAGATCATCGGATACATAACGTCCATCAATCACATAGACAACATACCGGCCATC
>VOFE01001009.1_pt1 | contig 30001 bp, 37 predicted proteins | sample 5384071 | NCBI WGS metagenome assembly VOFE01 (sample SAMN12384724, study PRJNA508395) | human gut metagenome | isolation source: healthy gut D | host: Homo sapiens
AGTCAAAGTCAGGGTGAAGATATTGAATCACACTCATAAACTCGTTACAGGGAGGGCATTTTTTACAATTTCCGGCGAACAATATAAGCAGACTAGAGAGACAATGGTTTCTGGGAATGATTCAGTATTTTACGTAGAAGATATGATAGCGTTAGGTAAAGATATTCGGTTGTGGAATGAGTTGACCCTAATCTCTATACGTTGCAATGTGATCTGGCAACGACTACGGGTAGTACAAACTATCAACATACACAGTCCGCTACCTTGCGGGCGGAATGCGTGAAATAAAGGCAGATAGAGACAATATTCTGATTAATGGTCATCGGGTACATTTGCGTGGAACAGTAGAAAATGCAGTATTTCCTAAAACAGGTTATGCTCCAGTGGATGATGCTTCGTGGGAACGTATATTAACGATTCTGAAAGATTATGGGATGAACTTCACAGGAAAAGCGGAAATCTATAATTATAGTCCCTCTGCCCTGAAAAACGCTAAGTTTAAGTGGTGGGTGACAGATGCGGACGGCAAAGGTGCTGAAAAGTGGAAAGCTAAAAACACAAAATATCGGTAATCATGGTGTTTTTTCCGCAGGAGAATTTAGTTATGCACTTAACGGTATCACCGCCTCAAAAGCTGACTGTTCATTTATCGGTGAATAATACAATCAATAATAGCTGGGATATTTGGGTATATCCTCGTCGGGAACTGAAAAGAACTGATGCAGTCTACGGCGGATGTTCTCTATACGACGGTATTTTGACGACAGGGCTAAACAATTCCTTAAAGAAGGAAGGAAAGTTGTCTATGCCCCATGCCGGCTAAGGTTATAGGGCGTAGTTCCAATTTCCATAATCATTTCTGGAATCCTATCATGTTCAAATGGAAACCGATGACACTGGGTTGTCTGATTCATACAGACAAGGCGATGTTCGACGATTTCATTACGGAAAAACACCTTGACTGGCAATGGTGGGACATCTTAACGCATGCCAAAGTAATCGAAATGGATGAGGCGCCACGTCAGTTGCGTCCGTTCATTCAGGTGATAGACAGTTATGAAACTAACCACAAACTGGGAATCGGTTTGAAGCCAGAATAGGAAATGGGAAGCTGATGGTGTTGGCACTGGATACAAAGAAAGAAATGGAGAAACGGCCTGCCACTCAACAACTGCTGGTTAGTATCGACCGCTATGTGAAGAGTGACCGCTTCAACCCGCAAGTAGATGTAGAAGCGTCGTTTATAGAATCGTTCTTAAGAAAATAGGGAAAGAATGAGAAGTTTTAGTTTTATTCTAAGTCTTTTTTGTTTCTGACATCTGTATCGGCACAGGAAATACAGATGTCGGAGACGGCTTCTTTGGAGCAAATTTACGGAGAAGTGCAGGAGGCAGAGGAATTGCTGCCGATGAATGAGTTGGGACTTGAGTTCGGATACGCCCTTTATGAGGCCACAATCACGGCAGAGGAGGAGAACCCGGTATTGACGGTGGAAAATGTAAGAGACTATGCCGCCGTATATGTAGATGGAAAGTTACAGGGATGGATGACGGAAGAGAAGAAAGCAATCCCCTTACAGGTGCTTGCAGGCAAGCACACCTTGCAATTATATGCGGAAAATATCGGCCGTATCACCTATGGGCCGGAGATATTGGATAATTCAAAGGGCTTTTTGGCAGTATCACCTTGTCGGATACGGAAATAGGGAATTGGAGAATGATTCCTTTGGCGGTACGCGATTGTGCAGTCGGTGAACTGACTTTCGCACCACAAACGGACGGTGGTCGCCCTTGTTTCTATAAAGGGACTTTTACAGTAGAAATCCCCGCTGATACTTATCTGGATGTCTCCGGTTGGGGAATGGGAGAAGTATGGGTGAACGGACATTATGCGGGCTCTTACTGGGAACAGAATGCGCAGCAATCATACAACTTCCAGCAGAAACATTGCAAAAAGGGAGCAAATTCCCTGACCGTTTTTGAACTGAAAAGTAACGGCAAGCGCACCATGCGCCTGTCAGATAAAGCTATATTTAATTAAATGAAAGAAACCATGATGAAAAAAAGGTTGATAGCGTGTGGGGTGTGCCTTTGGACGGCGTTTTGCATGCTTGAGGCGAGGAATGAGAAGCCTGCCGTATATAAAGACGCGAAAGCTCCGACGGAGAAGCGTGTGGAGGATTTACTCTTTTGCGCATGACAATGGAAGAGAAAGTGCTTCAACTGAGCCAGTATGTTGCGGGACGGAATACGAACGCGAACAATATTGGTGAGGAGGTGAAGAATATCCCTGCGGAAATCGGTGCGCTTTCTTTATTATAGCACTAGTCCCCACCTGCGTAACAACATACAGAAGAAAGCTATGGAAGAGTCGCGGTTGGGGATACCTGTACTGTTCGGGCACGATGTGATTCACGGATTCCGTACTGTTTACCCGATTTCCATTGCGCAGGCTTGTTCGTGGAATCCGGCTTTGGTGGAGAAAGCTTGCGCCATGGCTGCCAGGGAAGCGCGTCTGGCAGGACTGGACTGGACGTTCTCGCCGATGATTGATGTGGCACGCGATCCTCGCTGGGGGCGCGTTTCCGAAGGATATGGGGAAGACCCGTATACGAACGGAGTTTTTGCTGTCGCTTCAGTGAAAGGATATCAAGGTAATAATTTGGCGGACGGGGGAGCATATTGCCGCTTGCCTGAAACATTATATCGGTTATGGAGCTTCGGAAGCGGGACGACTACGTATATACGGAAATCTCTCCGCAGACTCTTTGGGATACCTATATGCTTCCCTATGAAATGGGAGTGAAGGCGGGTGCCGTTACCCTGATGAGTGGCTTTCATGATATAAGCGGTGTACCCGCCTCTGCCAATCATTATACGATGAGAGAGGTATTGAAAGGTCGTTGGAGTCATGACGGATTTGTAGTTTCGGATTGGGGTTCCATTGTACAGTTGATTTCCCAGGGAGCGGCGGAAGACCTGAAGGAAGCCAGCGAAAAAGCAATCATGGCAGGCGTGGATATGGACATGATGTCCCGCGGATATGACAAATACCTGAAAGAACTAGTAGGGGAGGGCAAGGTGCCGGTGGAGATTGTGGACGATGCCGTTCGCCGCATCCTTCGTTTGAAGTTCCGCCTGGGCTTGTTTGAGAATCCTTACAAGAGAGACGACAGAAAAGGAGCGCTTCTTGCAGCCGGAAGATATAAAATAGCAGAGAAATTGGCGGAAGAGTCTTTTGTGCTGTTAAAGAACAAGGAGAAACGTTTGCCATTGGCGGCGGATACAAAGGTGGCGGTCATAGGTCCGTTAGGTAAAAATCGCTGGAACTTGTTAGGCTCCTGGACTGCTCACGGCAAGGACGGTGATGTGGTAGGAATTTATGACGGGCTGAAACTGGAACTGAAAGACTTGTCACAACTGCTGTATGCCAAAGGATGCGACTTTGACGGTAAGGATGAATCGGGCTTTGCCGAAGCTGTCGCTACGGCCGGGAAGGCGGATGTCATCCTGCTTTGTCTAGGTGAAAAGCGGAACTGGAGCGGGGAGAATGCTTCGCGTGCTTCCATTGCCTTGCCGAAGATACAGGAGAAATTAGCGATGGAACTGAAGAAGACCGGCAAACCGATTGTGCTGATTCTCCAACGGACGTCCGTTGGAACTTTGCCGTCTGGAGCCGGTTTGTGACGCCATTGTTGAAATCTGGCAACCGGGCATTGCCGGAGGCAAACCGCTTGCGGGCATTTTGACAGGAAGAATCAATCCTTCCGGCAAGTTGCCCATTACTTTTCCGTATGCAACCGGACAGATTCCCATCTATTATAATCGGCGGCAGAGTGCCCGTCCTCATCAGGGCAAGTATCAAGACCTGACGATAGAACCGCTCTATGAGTTCGGACATGGATTGAGCTACACTACTTTTGAGTATGGCGACCTCAAGGCATCTGCTACTCAACTAAAAAGGGGAGATAAACTGTCAGTAGAAGTTGCGGTGACCAACACAGGCGACAGGGATGGTGCGGAAACTGTCTATTGGTTCATTACAGACCCTTATTCAACGATTACCCGTCCGGTAAAAAGAATTGAAATATTTTGAGAAGCAAACGATTAGGGCCGGTGAAACCAGAACTTTCAGATTTGAAGTGGATTTATTACGTGACTTGGGCTTTATTGATGGAGACGGTAAACGCTTTTTGGAAAAAAAGGTACTTATTATGTACAAGTGAAGGATAAAAAGGTGAAATTGGAATTGATAGACTGAAAGTAAAGAATTGATAATATGAGAAAGATATTCTTGTTAAGCGCATACCTTTTATGCAGTGTTTTCGTGAGAGCGGTAGAAATCCTTTCCAAAAGTCCGAAGTTAAGTCTATCATGAGAAAGGTTGCGGATTGGCAAATTGCCAATCCACATCCGGCTCCTGAACATGACGACCTGAACTGGCCGCAAGGTGCTCTCTATGTCGGTATGGTCGATTGGGCTGAATTGGCAGAGAAAGAAGACGGTGATGATACTTACTATAAATGGTTGACCCGTATAGGTCGCCGGAATTGCTGGCAGCCGGACAAACGGTTTTATCATGCTGATGATATTGCCGTGTCACAATCCTTTTTGGATTTATATCGCAAATATAAGGATGAAGAGATGATTGTACCAACATTGGCTCGTACGGAATGGATTGTCAATCATCCGTCCGAAGGCAGTTTCAAGCTGGTGGAGGGAGACTTAAAGACCTTGGAACGTTGGACTTGGTGTGACGCTCTCTTTATGGCTCCCCCTGTATATGCCAAACTGTATATGCTGACCGGAGACAAGAAATACATCAAGTTTATGAACCGTGAGTATAAAGCGACTTATGATTACTTGTTCGATAAAGAAGAAAATTTATTCTACCGTGACTGGCGTTATTTTGATAAGCGCGAAGCCAATGGCAAGAAAGTCTTTTGGGGTCGTGGTAATGGTTGGGTGCTTGGTGGTCTGGTTGAAATATTGAAAGAGTTACCTCGAAAAGACAAGAACCGCAAATTTTATGCGGAATTGTTTGTAAAACTGGCCACACGTGTTGCCGGATTGCAGCATCCTGATGGCTTCTGGCACGCAAGTCTGTTAGACCCTGCTTCTTATCCGTCACCGGAAACCAGTTGCACTACTTTTATAGTTTATTCCATAGCCTATGGTATTAACGAAGGGTTGTTGGATAAGGTGACTTATCTTCCTGTGATGATAAAGGGATGGAAGGCATTGTTATCGGCAGTGGAACCGGATGGGAAACTAGGCTATGTGCAGCAAATCGGTGCTGATCCGAAGAAAGTGACTCGTGATATGACGGAAGTTTATGGAGTCGGCGCTTTCTTGATGGCGGGCAATGAAATCTATAAAATGGCAAGATAATTTGTGTCTTTATGGAGAAGAACTGTAGCAAAACTAAAAAGCTCGTTCTGTAAGGTCCAGATGGTAGCTGTTAAGTGTGGAAGAGCTATATCAAACTCCGTTTTCCGAGTGATGATATAGCTTTTCTCATTGTTGGGGAAAATAGGCTAATTGATAAAGAAAGTTAATATTATGAGACTTGACCTATATAATACATAAAATTCTGCGCCTGTCAATATATAAAATAGTAATCTAATTAAATGGAAGACCTGGAAAGAGAACTTTTGTTGATTTCCAAAGGGGATGAACTGGCTTTTAACAGTTTTATGAACCGATATTCGAAGAGGTTATACTATCACGCTTTTGGTATCCTTAGTAATAAGGAAATGGCGGAAGAAGTGGTAGGCGATGTTTTCTTTGAAGTGTGGAAACTACGTAGTACGCTTTTGGAAATTGCCAGTATGTCGAGTTGGTTGAATACGATTGTTTATCGTAAATCAATCTCTTATTTGCGTAAAGAGGTGAAGAGTAATCAGGAGATCTCTTTTGAGGAACTTCAGAATTTCTCTTTCCCTGATATGCAGACTCCGATGGATGATATGCTTTCGCGTGAAGAGATACAGTGTTTGAATGAAGCAATCAATAGTTTGCCGCCCAAGTGCAAGCATGTATTCTTCCTGGCAAAACTGGAACAAATGCCTTATGCGGAAATTGCGCGTATGTTGCAAATTTCACTTCCTACAGTGAACTACCATATAGGGTATGCTATGAATGCTTTGCGAAAGAGACTTGTAGGCGGGTGATTCAGAAAAAAACAGCACTGAAAGAAAAAAAGTGGAAATTAAACCTATAGATAAATTCAACCTCTGCGTCTTTATAAATAGAAAGAAGTTTTAGGTGAAAAGATTGTTTGCAGGAAAAAGAAATTGAAAAAGGATAAAAAGAATTGAAGATGGATAAAGATATAAATGATTATAAATATGGTGATTTGCTGGACGACATCAAGTTGAAGTCGTTCATACAACATAGCACTCCGGCTGAGATAGATATCTCCGCCATTAAGAAAAGAGCTTTTTTGAAAATGCACCAACAAGAGCGTAAATCTAGGCAGAGACGCATTATGATGTATGTTGGCTCGGTGGCTGCGACGCTGCTTCTTTTAATAGGTATTAAATATATAATCGGGGAGAATACAACGGACGGTTTGTACCGTGCGGAAGTTATGGAAATGATGGCTGATGTTTACGATGAAGAGGTCGAAGTGCCTGTTGGCGAAAAGATGACGTTGATGTTGGCAGATGGTACCAGAATCATAGCCAATTCGCGTACCGTTGTCCGCTATCCCAAACGTTTTAATGGCGAGTATCGTGAGGTATACGTGAAAGGTGAAGCCTACTTTGATGTGGGCACACGATGCGGAGCATCCTTTTTAGTTAATTCTGATAATTTTAGAGTGAAGGTGCTTGGAACTAAATTTAATGTGAACAATTACGATGCTTCGGATTCGCAGGTTGTGTTGGTACAAGGTTCGGTAGAACTCAAAACGTCCAACAATGACAGGGTTCGCATGAAACCGAATGAACTGGTAAATTTGCAGGAGGGTGGTTTTGCTGAGAAACGGTTAGTGAATACCGATGAATATACGTGCTGGATGCAAGGGATGATAAACCTTGCCGGTGAAAGTGTAGAGTCTGTAGCCCAACGGCTCAGTCATTATTACGGAGTGACTATTCTGTTTGATGATAAGATGTCGGCTAATAAACTTTATGGCAAACTAGTACTTGACGATCAGGTAAAGGATGTATTGAAAGCCATTGAAACCATGACGCAAACCCGAATGAAAATTCATGGTGATACGATCTACTTAGTGAAGGAGTAATTATATTTGTTATTGATTATTCCTGAATAAAATAATTACATAGAAACTTATTATTAACCAATTTATAATGCCTTCATAGCAAGGTAGAGGAAACTTATACGCCTTCTCGTAAGGAGAAGCTATGCTTTATTAATACCAGTGAAAAATATGAAAAGATACACTTTGTTACGCACATTTATGCTTTTTATAGCAGCTCTGATACTCTGTGGATGGTCTTCGGCACATACACAAATATCTATAACTAAAGGACTAAAAGCGCCCGAACAAACAGTATGTTTTGAGCCTGATACTACCTCTGTACTCAAAAAAATCCCCTTACAGGTTGGGTGATGTATTTGGGACGTGCATGGGATGAAAACTTTTGGCAAACTCACCATTATGATGCTATGCCCGTAAATGGTGGGGATTCCACTGTTCGCGTGGAGCGATTACGCCGGTACATGTTACATTCGCATCAATTGGAATATGCTTGAGAGTAAAGAGGGAGATTATGTATGGAACGATCCGGACTCACGTATCTATAAATTGCTTGCTTCGGTGCGTGAACGTGGTATGCGACTGGCTTTCCGTATCAATGTAGACAGCCGCGACCAAGGACAGAACACACCTCTTTATGTAAAGGAAGCCGGTGCGAAAGGTTTTCAAGATCCTAATAATCCCCAAATATGGTCGCCTTATCCTGACGATGCCGTGTTTCAACAGAAATACGAAAAGTTTCTTCAAGCCTTTGCTGTTGCTTTTGACGATCCCGATAAAGTAGATTTTATTGATGCTTATGGGCTTGGTAAATGGGGAGAAGCACATGGCGTGAAGTATAATAACTACTCAAATAAAGTAGAAGTATTCGAATGGATTACCGATACCTATGCAAAAGCTTTCAAACGTGTACCATTGGTGATAAACTACCATCGTTTGGTGGGAGATACCATCAGCTGGGCAGAACCACACCCTGATAGTAAAAGATTGCTCGAAAGAGCCATTGCCAAAGGATACACCATTCGTCACGACGCTTTTGGCATGACTGGTTACTACGAACAGTGGGAAAAGATTTTGCCCGTGCTTACCGCTTTCGCTTGCCCATCATTATGGAGGAGGATGGATTACCGGAGCGCACCACCGTTACTGGATTGATCCTAGTGGCAAGTATCGCCAGGGGCATTCGGAAGATGTGCGCTGGGGCGAGTACGAAGAAAGCCGTAATGCCCATGTCAATATGATGGATCTTCGCATTGGTGATGAAGTAGCCTCGTGGTTTAATAGCTCTTTCGATTTGGTGAAGCGTTTCGAACGTGAGGGAGGATACCGGCTCTATCCCACAGAGGTCAGTTTTGTAAATAAAGCCCGTTCAGGCGAGCGTGTGAGCGTGCAACACAATTGGCGCAATCTGGGTTGGGGATACTGTCCTACCAATATTCCTCAATGGAAAGGAAAATATAAAGTCTGCATCGCTTTGATGGATGACAATCATAACATTGTGAAAAAACAGCTTGCAGATGAGGCTGATCTCTCAACTTGGGTACAAGGGCGTGATGGTCATTATACCACAACTGTCAAATTGGATGGACTTCAAAAGGGAAACTACACTTGGCTTATTGGTTTGGTTGATACAACCAAAGCATGCCAGCCGGGCTTGAAAATGGCGGTCGACAAGAATCTTCTATTTGAGGGATGGTGCAAAGTCGGTAAACTTAAAATCAACAATTAACTGGTAGATTACTCATAAATCGTTATGCAATAAATATTAATTATTAATCTTATATTATGAATCGAAAAACAATCACAACTACGGTGGTAAGCTTGGCAAAAGCTTTCTGTTTGGCTGGACTACTGTCTGTGCCCGCTTATTCTAGTGCGTCGACTGTTTCGTTCGAAAAGGTAAATGGGATGTATATCCTTAAAGCCGAAGATTCGACAGTGAAACAAGTGTTCGACTACATTGAAAAACATAGCCAATATGTTTTTGTCTATGATCAACCTGTAAAAGATCGTCTCAACAACAAAGTGAACATCGAGTTGAAAGGAAAGTCGATCGATGCTATTTTGACGGAAGTATGTCGGCTAGCCGATTTGAAATATACCATTCAGAACCGTCAAGTAACCATCACTGCTAATCCTTCTAAAAAGGCTACTACTCAAGTGAAAAAGGCGAAGCGCATCTCTGGTCAGGTAGTCGATGCAACTGATCTTCCGATGATTGGTGCTACGGTTCGTGTGAAAGGTAGTGATGCAGCTACTATCACCGACCTTGATGGTAAGTTTCAGATAGACGTTCCCGAGGGTAGCGAATTGCTCATTAGCTATGTGGGCTTTGTGGATAAAATCGTGCGGATAGATAGCAAAAATATGTATGCCATAGTAATGGAAGAAGCTAGCAGAGCGCTCAACGAAGTAGTTGTTATCGGTTACGGTGTGGTAAAGAAGAAAGACCTTACCGGTGCGGTGGCAGCCGTGAAGGGAGAAGAGCTGGTGAACAAGCGTACAGCCATGCTTTCCAATGCATTGCAAGGATCCGTCTCTGGTGTGATGGTGACGCGTAATAGCTCTGCTCCCGGTGCAGGAGCCGCCTCTATTCGTGTGCGTGGTATTACCACTATGGGTGAATCGAGCCCGTTAGTGATTGTAGACGGTGTGCAGAGTTCGCTCGACTATGTGAATTCTAATGATGTAGAGAGCATATCTGTATTGAAAGATGCTGCGGCTGCCAGTATCTATGGTTCGAAAGCTGCTGCTGGTGTTATCTTAGTTACTACCAAGCGCGGTAACGATACCGGTAAAATCAATCTGAAATATAATGCTGAATTTGGTTGGGAAATTCCTACTAAACAACCTAGTATGGTGGGAGTCACTCGCTACTTGGAGATGAGCAACGAGTTGAAATACAACGATAACCCTACTGGTGGTTTTTTCCAAGAATATACGGCTGACAAAACCAAGAATTGGGTGAAGTATAATGCTACTGATCGAACAACTACCCCATTACCGATTGGACTGATCTGATTTTGAAGTCAAGTGCTCCCCGTATGACTCATACTCTCTCTGTATCAGGCGGTAACAAAGCGGTAAAGTCGGTAGCTACCCTTTCGTATGACGAAGTAGACGGTCTTTATGACGGTCGTGGTTTCCAACGCTACATGTTCCGTTCGAACAACGACTTTAATATCAATGATAAACTTAGTGCTCAAATAGACGTAAATATCCGTCATGCTAAGAGTACTGCCACAAACTATGACCCTTTTGATACCATGCGTAAAATGCCCGCCATTTACCCCGCAACCTGGGATGATGGTCGTTTAGCTTCGGGTAAGAGTGGTGCAAATCCTTATGGATTGCTTGTAGCCGGTGGTAATTCGGTAGCTCACAGTACGCAGGTGGCAGGTAAAGGTTCGCTAACCTTCAAGCCTATCAAGGGGCTAAGCATCTCGGGTATCGTATCTCCTTTTATCAACTATCAAAAGAAGAAAGCGTTTAAAAATTCATGTGGATACACCTTGCCCGATGATCCCGAAACCTTTGGCGGTTATTTCGACTCCGGGAGCACTTGGACTACCAATTCGCTCACAGAAACTCGTAACGATGATTATAATGTCACTAGCCAGGCAATTGCCAACTATATGGGAACCTTTGGCAGTCATAATCTCACAGTAATGGCCGGTTTCGAAAACTACTATATGAAGAGCGAAAGTCTCGGTGCTGCGCGCGATAAATATGAACTGACCGGTTATCCTTACCTCAATATCGGTTCGGAAGATTTCCAAACCAATAGCGGTACAGGTTCAGAGTATACTTCAAATTCTGTTTTCGGTCGTGTTATCTATTCGTATGCTGATCGTTACTTGTTCCAGGCTAATATACGTCACGATGGTAGTTCGCGTTTTGCTAAAGGTTATCGTTGGGGTACTTTCCTTCATTTTCAGCTGGTTGGGTAGCGAGTGAAGAGAAGTTCATGAAGAACCTCAAATGGGATTGGCTTTCATTCTTGAAGTTGCGTGGTTCATGGGGTATGTTAGGTAACGAACGTATCGGCAGCAACTACTTCCCCTACATTGCTTTGATGAGTTTTGGTATTTCACTTTTCTATATGGCTGATGGAAGTGTAGTTTCTGATAAAACTGCTCGTCCTGCTGTGTTGGCTGTAGAAGATATTACTTGGGAAACGACTACCAGTACTGACTTAGGTCTGGATGTCAACTTTTTGAACAACCGTCTGCAGTTTCATTTCGATTACTATTGAAAGAGACCAAGGACATGTTGCTGAATATCGAAATCCCTTATTTTATGGGATATAACAACCCTAGTACGAATGCAGGTAAGATGTCCACTCATGGTTATGATATTGAAGTGGCATGGAACGACCAGATAGGAGATTTTAAGTATGGTGTAAATGTGAATTTCTCCGACTTCCTTTCAAAGATTGATTATATGAATGATGGTGAGCAAATCAGTGGTGGTAAGATTAAACGTGCCGGCGTGCTCTTCAATGAATTCTATGGTTATGTGTGCGAGGGCATCTATCAAACTCAAGAAGAAGTGAACAACTCGGCTCGCACTAGTACTACCGTTACAGTTGGTGACTTGAAGTATCGTGACATCAGTGGTCCCGATGGTGTACCCGATGGCGTAATCAGTCCCGAATACGACCGTGTACCTTTGGGTAACTCACTGCCTCGTTTCCAGTATGGTGGTAGCCTTAACGCTTCGTACAAAGGCATTGACTTCAGTCTTGCTTTCCAAGGCATCGGCAAGCAAAATTCTTACCTCTCTACTTCTATGGTACAACCTTTGCGTGATAACTATGGTAACGTACCAGCCATTCTCGAGGGTAAATATTGGAGTCCTTTCAATACTACTGAAGAGAATTTAGCAGCCAAGTATCCCCGCCTTTCGAATGTGTCGAAGAGCAATAACTATGCTACCTCTAACTTCTGGATGTTCAACGGTTCATACTTCCGTTTGAAGAATATCACATTAGGCTATACCCTGCCTAAGAGTTGGACACAAAAAGCCGGTATAAACCGTGCCCGCTTCTATGTGAGTGGTAGTGACCTCTTCTGTTTGAGCAATTTCCCTAGTGGTTGGGATCCTGAAATGGGTACATCGGATTATCCTATTACCACCTCTTTAGTAATGGGCATACAAGTTAACTTTTTAAATAAATAGGAATAGAATATGAAAACAAAGATATTATTAGCCGGAATGTGCCTGAGTCTTGCTGCTTGCGAGAGCATGGACTTGGTACCCAAATCGCAAGGTAATACCGAGTCTTGGTACACATCCGAAACAGAATTGCGTTTGGCTTCCAATGATTTCTATATTTTTAGGTTATTGGCAAGAACCTCTTAGCTCATCCGAACAATGGTCGGACAACACAACCTATCGTCAGACGAACCGTAACCCGGGAAGTGGTGGAACCGTGCTTGATGGAACCCTGAACGGCCAGCAGTATGAAGTATATGCTTTGTGGCAGCAATCATTCAAACTTATTGCCCGCACCAACACAATGCTCGAAAATATTCACAAGGCAAAGGGTGCTGTGACCGAGGAAGTTTATAATCGTTATGCCGGTGAGGCTTATTTCTGTCGTGCCTGCAAATATGCTGAACTGATCTTCTTTTATGGTGATGTGCCCTATCAGGAAGAGACTATAACCATTTCCGAAGCTTTGCAACGTGGTCGCAGACCTAAAGCGGAAGTGATTCCTTTGGTGTATGCTGATTTCGATAAAGCCATTGCCGGTTTGCCTGAAAGCTATGGAAAAGACGAAAATATCCATCCTACCAAAGGAGCAGCCCTGGCTATGAAAGCGCTTTGCCCTCTATATGGGTGATTATGAGATAGCTGCACAAGCCGCCAAAGCTTGTATGGATCTTAAACTCTATTCTTTGGAACCTGACTATGCTAAACTTTTCAAGCAGAGCACCAAACTGAATGACGAGAAAGTGTTCGTGATACCTCGCTCCATTGAAAACGAAGTGATGCTCGATTCCTGGATTGTGAAGAACGGTCTTCCTCGTAATGCCGGAGGATATGGCTCATACAATCCCTCATGGGACCTCTTGGCCTCATATCTCTGTACTGACGGGCTACCTATTGACGAATCACCGTTGTTTGATCCTCGCAAGCCTTTCCAAGAACCGTGACCCGCGTTGTACAATGACCATCGTTGAATTCAATACCGAGCACTGTGGTTTCGAATACGACCCCAGTCCTGCAGCTAAAACTGTAATGAACTATACCACAGGTAAGACACAAAGCAACCAAGATACCCGTATCGTGAATCAATATAGTTCATATACAGGATTGTTGTGGAAGAAAGGTATTGATGCTACGTGGACAGTAGACCAAAAGGTGGAACAAGACTATATCATAATGCGCTATGCTGACGTACTGTTGATTTATGCTGAAGCCATGATAGAACAGAACCTGATTGACGACAGCGTGCTGAAAGCCATTAATATGGTACGTGCTCGTGCTTATGGTGTGAATGTAACAGCTACTGATAGTTATCCTGCCGTGACCACTACCAACCAAACCGAACTGCGACGTGCCCTGCGTATAGAGCGCCGCATGGAGTTTGCTATGGAGAACCAACGCCTGCAAGACTTGATGCGTTGGAAATTGGCAGGAAAAGCATTGAATGGTTACAATTACATCATGCTTATTGACCCCACAGAATTGCTGAACAATATCGTGAACAAGAACCTCTGGTTCTGGGAATGACTCCGCAAATCGACGAAGATGGTTTAGCAGACTTTGCAGCTCTTTAATGCCGGTTATTGTTCGCAGGGTGCTAAACGCATCTTCCCCGAACGCGAATATTTTGGCCGCTGCCTACACATGATGTGGAGTTGTGTCCCAACTTGTTACCCAACAATCCGGGTTATTAATCCTATAAACTATTACGAACATGAAGACAATGCATTTATATAGAAACCTTGGAATGGTGGCTGTGGGAATGATGAGCATGCTTGCCACCTCGTGCGAAGAGGAGATAGACAATACTGCCTCACGCAACCAGTCGGAGATTGAGTTGACTCCTTCGGGCGAATATATTAAGCTCGATGAAAGTAAACCCAACGAGACAGCTTTTACGCTGAAGTGGAGCACCGCTCACAATTTTGGTGAAGATTATATCACAACTTATAAATATGAGATGCAGCTTATCGGTAGCGATGTTGCAAATATCAAGGAATTTGATGATGATGGTGAATTTCTTCGCTCGTACACCAACAAAGAGATGCAGGATATATTGGTCGATTACTTCGGTCTAACCACCAGTACCATTGGCGAAGTCCTTTTTACTGTTACAGCCAACTTTGAAGGTCCCCGTCTTATGGTGCCCGATATTGCTACTGCAACGGTGAAGTTCAAAACTTATGGCCCCAAACAGTATAAAGCTGATAACCTTTATGTGGGAGGTACTGCCGTAGGCGATGATAATATTAAGATGACGTTGAAAGACGAGACAAACAGAATTTATAGTTACGAAGGAGCTTTGGTTGCCGGTAAGATAAACTTCCCCGTTGACTATGCCGACGAATTGAATGCCATTGGCCCGGAAACCGCCGATGCCCCTATCACCACAGGTGAAATGGCAGGCGTCATATCCGATCGCGCTGAAGCCAATTCGTGGTTAATTCCATCTGCAGCTACCTATCGTATCACTGTGAATATGAGTAAACAGACGGTGAAGATAGTAGAAGCTGGTGCTGTAGTTGAAGCCGATCAGATATTCCTGGCTGGTAGTGCCGTAGGTGGGGAACAGATTGAGATGGCTCAAGTCCTCGAAAATGACCAGATTTATGCTTGGCGTGGTGCACTGAAAGCTGGTAACCTTTTTACATCCCGCTCACCTTCGAAGGTGAACAAGCGATGGCCATTGTACCGGAAATAGCTGATAGTCATGACATCGAAGATGGTCAATTGTCAACATTCGGACAAGTACTCATTAGCAAAGTGGATAAACAATATTGGACAATTCCGGCCGATGGAACTTACCGCATTGTATTGAATAAGGAGGAGAAATCTATTACCATCTATTCGACCGCTACCGATCTGAAACCACTCACCGTATCGTTCAACAATACCGAACTGGGGAAAAACCCATGGAGTCAGGAAGTCAATGTACTGCACATGTATGGTGGTTTCAATAGTTTTGCTTACGATTCGGGTATTGATGAAGAAACCGGAAAAAGCTTCAAGTACTGTCAGTGAAGTATAATCTTATTCAGAGTGTTGCCAATCCGAAAGTATTCGTTTATAAAGGTGATGTATTGCCACGTAATGAATATAAGGATAATTATGGGAAGACAAATGCCGGTTGGGTGAACTTCAGCACGCTGCGATATGCTAATAACGGATGGTTCGTTGGTTCTACTGCTGATGCTGTTCGTAATAGCTACAATGGATACACCACAGTAACAGCGGGTAAGATAGAAGGAGCCGTAACAGGTCAGGGCAATAACCGCTATGCTTATTTCCTCATCCCGGAGGGCTGTAACTATGTGGTAGTGGACCTGGAGAACAACACTGTACTCTTTGATATTAAATAAATCCAAAATGAAAGAATAAGAGGTGGAGCTTTTATCACTTCACTTCTTATTCTACCTTTAAATGATAACAATAAACGAGATATATTTTATGAACAAAATAATAAAAAACAGCATCAAGACCTTGTCGATGTGTCTGCTGGCTACTACGTCTTTCATTGGCACTGCTTGTTCAGACGATGATGCCCCTATAACCGATTATAGTTGGAACATTGAAGGCAACACGACCGTCAATATCATGCCCGAACGCTACCAACTGCAGCGTAACCCTATGAGTGGATGGGTCATTTACGCGGGTATTGGAAGTGGTATGATGATGGATTTCTGGGATCTTTATGATAACTTCGAGTCGTCAGAAGGTACTGTGAAGGTATCTGACTATGGCAATACGCTCTACGTACGTGGTCTTTGGAGTAACTTTAATCCTGAAAAAAGGCAAATATGTATGGGATGAAAGTGTACAGACCGAACCTGCCAAGCGTTTTCGTATGCTGGTGGAAGGAGCTAAAGAACGAAACTTGAAGCTCGCCTTTACCTTTTGTGTGATAGTCGTGACAAACATGAAGATGCCTGTCCCGATTATGTAAAAAGAGGCCGGTGCTGAAGGATTTACCACTACTACCGGTAGTGTAAACGTATGGACACCTTATCCGGACGATCCCATTTTCCAGAGGGAGTATGAAGAGTTTCTTACTGCTTTTTGCAGCCAAATACAATGATCCTGATGTCACTCAATTTGTGAGTGGTTTTGGATTAGGCAAATGGGGCGAGACTCACACCCTGAAATACTCTACAGGTGATGAAGCTCCCTAGACAAGCAGTATTTGAATGGATTACAGACGTAATGTCACGCCTTTTCACTAAAGTGCCTATCATGATTAATTATCATCGCTGTTTGCTTAGTGGCAAAGAGTTTAGTGATACCGATACCGATGTAGCTGCCGATATGGTGAAACGTGCCGTAGCTAAAGGCTTCTGTTTGCGTCACGATGCTTTCGGCATGAAGCAATATTATAAGGATTGGGAGCGTGGCATCAGTACTACCTATCATGGTATCGTACCTATTACTATGGAAGGTGGTTGGGTAGAATCATCACACGGTGGTTCTATTGCCGGCGATGGTTACAAGAATTTTGCCGAGGTGCGCCAGGGAGAATATGATGAAGCCAAGGGTGGTTATGTCAACATGATGGACCTCCGCTTTGATACCAACGTGAACAAAGGTGAAACTCATTCTTGGTTCAATACAGCTTTCCATTTGGTGAAGGAGTTTATTGCCGAAGGTGGTTACCGTCTCTATCCCGACCGTCTGTCTATTCCTACTATAGCTCGTAGTGGCAGTAGTGTATCACTTACTCACCGCTGGTCGAACTTGGGTTGGGGTTACTGTCCTACCAATTTGCCGCAGTATGGTGACAAGTACAAACTTGCTATCGCTCTGCTCGATAAGAATACAGAGGAGCCCGTCCGCATCTATATAGAAGACAAAGCAAACATTGCCACTTGGATGAAGGGAGCTCCCAAGACTTACACTACTAATATCAAACTCACTGATGTAGCCGCAGGGAATTACATTTGGGCAGTAATTGGTAGATACTACCAAAGAGAATGCCATTGGTATCTTAATTTCAGCCCGCGATGAGTATCAAACCTCAAAGGTTGGGTGAAAGTGGGTGATATAACTATTCAATAATTAAAAACGCTGTGCTATGATGAAAAAATCTTACTGACATGCATAGCCGTAGCCTGTAGCCTTGTGGCTGTAGCCGGAGAACTGCTCATCGAAGCAGAAAGCTTCAGCCAGCGAGGCGGCTGGGTGCTCGACCAGCAGTTCATGGATCAAATGGGTTCACCCTATCTCATGGCACATGGCATGGGTATTCCTGTGGCCGATGCTACGGCAGAAATCAATATTCCCCAGGCGGGCACTTACTATGTATATGCCCGCACCTACAACTGGACTTCACCTTGGACCAATGCCGAAGGACCCGGAAAGTTTCGTCTGGCTTTAGGTGGTAAGTTACTGAAAACTACGTTGGGACACACCGGTAATTCCTGGCAATGGCAGTCCGCCGGTAAGGTCGTATTGAAGGCAGGTACTATTACCCTTGCTTTGAAAGACCTTACAGGTTTTAATGGTCGTTGTGATGCCATCTATCTCACGACTGATATGAATGCGCAACCCACTGCATGGGGCGAGGCAGAGACAGCTGCACTTCGTGCCCGCTTGCAACAACAACAAACGGTGCCCACCCATCAGTACGACTTTGTGGTAGTGGGAGGCGTAGCCGGCATGTGTGCCGCTACGGCTGCTGCCCGGTTAGGTTGTAGGGTGGCATTAGTGAACGATCGTCCTGTACTGGGTGGTAATAACTCGTCGGAGATACGTGTACACCTGGGTGGTATTATCGAAAAGGGACCCAACGAGGGGGTTAGGTCGTATGATACGCGAATTCGGTCATGAACGTTCCGGTAATGCCCAACCGGGTGACTATTATGAAGATCAGAAAAAGGAAGACTTTATAGCTGCCGAAAAGAATATCACCCTTTATGCTTCGCAACGTGCTGTGGCCGTAAAGATGCAGGGTGATCGCATAGCATCAGTCACTATTCAACACATTGAGACAGGTGAACAAACGGAACTTACCGCTCCTCTTTTTAGTGACTGCACTGGCGATGCTACCATAGGCTACTTAGCCGGTGCCGATTGGACTATGGGACGTGAAGGCCGCGATGAATATGGCGAAAGTCTCGCTCCCGAGCAGCCCGACTCGCTAGTGATGGGCGCATCGGTACAATGGTATAGCAAGGACATGAAGAAGAAGACCTCTTTCCCCCGCTTCGAATATGGTATGCGCTTTGGCGCTGATAATTGCGAGCCTGTAACTATGGGCGAATGGAAATGGGAAACGGGTATGAACCGTAATCAAATCACCGAAGCTGAACGCATACGCGACTATGGACTTTTGGTGATATATTCCAACTGGAGCTATCTGAAGAATCACTATGCGGATCGTAAAAAGTATGCCAACCGTTCACTCGATTGGGTGGCGTATGTTTCCGGTAAACGTGAATCTCGCCGCCTTCTGGGCGACTATGTGTTAGCACAAGACGATATAGACAAAAATGTGGCGCACGAGGATGCTTCGTTTACCACCACTTGGAGTATCGACCTTCACTTCCCCGACAGCGTGAACAGTGTACGTTTTCCTGACAATGAATTCAAGTCGGCAACGGTGCATCGTTGGATTCATCCTTATGCTGTCCCTTATCGTTGTCTTTATTCGCGCAATGTGGATAACCTCTTTATGGCAGGTCGTAATATGAGTTGCACACACGTAGCCTTGGGTACGGTGCGTGTGATGCGTACTACTGGTATGATGGGCGAAGTAGTAGGTATGGCAGCCGGACTCTGTCATAAGCATGGCGTAGAACCGCGTGATATCTATCATCATCATCTGCCCGAATTAAAGCAGCTTATGCAGGCAGGCTTGGGCAAACACAATGTACCCGATAACCAACGTTTCAACGAACCCAACAAATTGTTGGAGGCTCCGGCTTACATCAAACCGCAGACAAACTATGAGTAAAAAAAGTATTATCACGATATTTCTCTCAACCATATTGGGATTGCCGCTTTGGGGGGACAACAGTATTACGCTTTTCTGAAAGGTGACACGCTACGTATGGGCAATAACTATATGGAGCGTACCATGCTGTGGAATAATGGTACACCTGTCACCATTAGCCTCACCGATAAAGCTATGTGGAAAAATAATCCCGGCTCAAGGCAAAGAGCCCGACTTCTCGATTGTGAAAGGCATCTCTACAGCTGCTACTTTCACTGTGAATGAGATTCCAACGAATGGTATACATGCCAGCTATCTGCAAGCCACTGTGGCTTGCACCATCGGTTCTCTAAGTATAGAACGTCGCTATCGCATTTATGCAGACTGTCCCGCCATTGCCTGCGATACCTATCTGAAAGGACAAGTGGAACTTTACCAGAATAAAGATGACAATCGCTCTAACGCCGACCGCAAAAATATAGAGCACACAGCCGATATGACTACGGGGGTGAAAACTCCGACGATTGACAGATTGCAACTCTCCGGTAATCATTGGCGTGCCCGTACGGTAGAGTTTTTCGACTACACTGATTGGAACGACAATCTGGTGACAGAACGTACCTGGCTTCCTTACCGTCGCAATACCTATCGTGGTAATTTGCTTTTTGCTCACGATGTGGCTACCCGGCAAGGTTTCTTTTTTCTTGAAAGAGGCCTTGCAGCAGTACCCAATTACATTATAATGGTTCCGACTTCGTGGCCGACTTTAGCGATTTTATGGTAGTGGGTCTGGGCATTGCATCTGATGATGTGAAACCGGATAGCTGGACTCGTGTTTATGGATGCGTTACCGGTGTCTATACCGGAGATGAACAAGAAGCACTAACAGCATTGCGCCTCTATCAAAAACAACTGCGCCACCATACTGCCGCACAGGATGAGATGATTATGCTCAATACCTGGGGCGACCGTAGCCAGGATGCCAAAATAGATGAGGCTTTCTGCCTGGCAGAACTGGACCGTGCCGCACGCATGGGCATCACGCTCTTTCAACTGGACGATGGCTGGCAGAGCGGAAAAAGCCCTAACTCGAAGACTGCCGGAGGTAGTTTTAAGGATATTTGGAAGAATACCGGTTACTGGACGCCCAACCCCACGAAATTCCCTCATGGACTGAAACGCATTGTAGAGAAAGGAAAGAAATTGGGTATTCGCATCGGATTATGGTTCAACCTAGTATACAGAATGATTTTGCCGATTGGCAAAAAGATGCGCAAGCCATTATCGGACTTTATAAGAAGTACGGCATCTGCTGTTTCAAGATAGACGGCCTGCAGATACCTACCAAGACAGCCGAACAGAATCTGCGCCGACTGTTTGATACCGTGTTAGCACAAACCAACCATGAGGTGATTTTCAACCTCGATGCCACTGCCGGTCGTCGCGGTGGGTATCACTATATGAACGAGTACGGCAACATCTTCTTGGAAAACCGCTATACCGATTGGGGCAACTATTACCCTTATCGCACCTTGCGCAACCTCTGGATGCTGTCTCGCTATGTACCGGCCGAGAAGATGCAGATAGAATTCCTTAATAAATGGCGTAATGCCGATAAGTACAGCACTACCGATCCATTTGCCCCCGCCCGTTACAGTTTCGATTACCTCTTTGCTATCACCTTGGCGGCACAGCCGTTGGCTTGGATGGAGGCTTCGAACCTGCCCGAAGAGGCTTATATTACGGCAACTCTACTCAAGAAATACCAACCTTTGCAACTCCGGTTTCATCAAGGCATCATATTACCCATTGGTGAAGAACCTTCGGGACGCTCGTGGACAGGATTTCAATCAATAGTCTCTGACACGCAAGGTTATCTCATTATTTACCGCGAAGACAATGATATAGCCAAAAGAACCATTGATACTTGGCTTCCGGAGGGCAAGAAGGTAACTTTTACTCCTTTGATGGGAAATGGCAAAAAGTTTGTTGCTGAAGTCGGTGTACAGGGTAAAGTAAGTTTCGAGTTGAATGATAAGAATTCTTTCACTCTTTATCAATACCAGGTAAAACCATGAAAAGACTATAAACAATAATGGAATTATGATAAAAAGTTTGCGTTCTGTTTTTCTTGCTTTGTTTGTTGCCGTGCAATTCGTTGTGTACGGGCAACCGGCGGAAAGGCTGATTCAAGTGCTGGTCACTCCCGACCACACCAATTGGTTGTATCAACCGGGAGAAAAAGTGAAATTCAAAGTAGCTGTACTGAAATGCAATATTCCACAGGATCATCTGGAAGTGCGTTATGAGATTTCGGAAGATATGATGAAACCTCATCAGACAGGTAAACAACCTTTGAAGAATGAAAAGCCTCGAAATTAATGCAGGTACAATGAAAAAGAGGGTTTCCTGCGTTGCCGTGCTTTGTCAGTTATCAAGGGCGTGAATATGAAAGGTGTAGCTACCGTCGGCTTTGATCCGAGAAGCTACAACCGACTACTCCGTTGCCCGCCGATTTTCTGGAATTTTGGAAAAGCACCAAAGAAGCCGCAGAAAAGTGGGCACTGGAACCGATAATGACTTTACTGCCGGAAAGGTGCACAGATAAGGTGAACGTATATCATGTTTCTTTTGCGAATAATGACTATGCATCCCGCATGTATGGCATCCTTTGTGTGCCGAAAGCTCCCGGAAAATATCCGGCCATCTTGAAAGTACCGGGTGCGGGTATCCGCGCATATAACGGGGAGCCCGAACGTGCCGGAAATGGTTTTATCATTTTGGAAATCGGTATTCACGGCATTCCGGTCAACCTGACGGGAGATGTGTATCATCGGCTTTATAACGGAGCTTTGAAGAATTACCACTCGTTCAATATGGACAATCGGGACAAGTACTATTATAAACGGGTTTTATACAGGCTGTGTAAGAGCCATTGATTTCATTTACACACTTCCCGAATTCAATGGTAATCTGGCGACCTTTGGAGGAAGCCAGGGCGGTGCGCTTTCCATTGTGATTGCCGGACTCGATGATCGTGTCAAGGGATTAGTTTCTTTCTATCCGGCTTTGTGTGATATTGCAGGCTATGCTCATGGTCGCGCAGGCGGTTGGCCGCATATGTTGAAGGATGAGAAGAACCGGACACCGGAAAAGATTAAAACCGTTCAGTATTTTGATGTGGTGAATTTTGCCCGACAGGTCAAAGTTCCGGGATTCTATACTTTTGGTTATAATGATATGGTCTGTCCGCCTACCACCACTTACTCCGCTTACAACGTGATTAATGCTCCGAAAAGAGTTGTTCGTGGCCGAAACGACTGCCCATTATGCCTATGCAGAGCAGTGGAGCGCAGCCTGGAACTGGGTAATGAATTTCCTGAAGAATGAATCGAGAAACGAATAATGTATAAATACCACAAACTAATAGATAAATGAAAATAGGTAAGAAATTAAATCTATGTCTGTTGTTGCTGATCGCTTTTGCAGGAAGCGTTGCGGCACAAGAACTGATAACGAATGTCTACGGTCGTGACATTCATTCACTGAATGGTAAATGGAATGCCATTATCGACCTGTACGATCAGGGACAACGAATGAAAATCTATGAAAATCAGCAACCGAAAGGAAATACTGATTTCTACGAATATGCATTCGAAGGCGGCTTGCGTCTTAATGTCCCGAGACTGGAACTCGCAGTCGCCCGAACTGAAATATTATGAGGGTACTGTATGGTATGCGCGTCATTTTGATGCCAAACGCTTGGCAGACAAACGCCAGTTCCTTTATTTCGGTGCTGTCAGCTATCGTTGCAAAAGTCTACCTGAACGGAAAAGAAATAGCAGAACATGAAGGTGGCTTCACCCCTTTCAAGTAGAAGTGACGGACCTGTTGAAAGATGGCGATAACTTCCTGGCAATAGAAGTGAACAATCGTCGTACCAAGGACGCCATTCCTGCTATGGCGTTCGATTGGTGGAATTATGGCGGCATCACAAGAGATGTGTTGCTGGTGAAAACTCCCCGCACATTTATAGAAGATTACTTCATCCAACTGGATAAAAATGCTCCCGACCGGATCATTGCATTGCCCGTGTACGTCTTTCTGATAAAAAGGCAGGTGAGAAAGTAACAGTTGCCATCCCCGAACTCAAAATCAACGCGGAGCTCACCACCGACGCGGAAGGAAAGGCGGAAACCGTATTGAATGCGAAGAAGCTGCAACGCTGGTCGCCGGAAGAACCGAAACTCTATGGTGTGGCCATTTCTTTCAAGTACCGACCGCGTGGAAGAGCAAATAGGCTTCCGCAATATCACCGTGAAAGGAACTGATATTTACCTGAACGGGAAGCCGACATTTATGTGCTGTATCTCTTTCCACGAAGAGAATCCCGCAACGTATGGGGCGTGCTTTCTCGGAAGCCGATGCAGCTATGTTGCTAAATGAAGCTAAGGCGCTTGGTGTGAACATGATTCGCCTGGCACATTATCCGCAGAATGAGTACACGGTACGCCTGGCGGAAAAGATGGGTTTCCTTCTCTGGCAGGAGATTCCTATTTGGCAAGGCATTGATTTTACAGACGATGATACCCGTAAGAAAGCGCAGAGGATGCTTTCTGAAATGATTAAGCGCGATCAAAACCGCTGCGCGGTAGGTTATTGGGGTGTTGCCAATGAAACACAGCCTTCCAAAGAACGGAATGATTTTTTGACTTCCCTGCTTGAAACAGGCAAACAACTGGATACTACCCGTCTGTATGTCGCCGCTTTTGACCTTGTGCGCTTTAACAGTGAGAAACAGCGTTTTGTAATGGAAGATTCCTTTACTTCCCAATTGGATGTCGTAGCAATCAATAAATATATGGGCTGGTATCATCCATGGCCTGTTGAACCGAAAGATGCAATCTGGGAAGTAGTGACGGACAAACCGTTGATTATTTCTGAATTTGGTGGTGAAGCACTGTACGGTCAGTCCGGCGATGAGAATGTAGTCAGCTCCTGGAGTGAAGAGTATCAGGCACGTCTGTATAGAGACAATATCCGTATGTTCGACAATATCCCTAACCTGCGTGGAGTATCTCCCTGGATTCTGTTCGACTTCCGTTCGCCGTTCCGCTTCCACCCCACTAATCAGGATGGCTGGAACCGCAAAGGGTTAATATCCGATCAGGGAATGCGCAAGAAGGCATGGTATCTGATGAGAGATTATTACATGAAAAAAAGAAATAACTAAAAGTACTTATGATAAAGCATTTCAGAATAAAGAATAATTTTCTGTTGAGCGGATTATTCTTTTTAGTAACGTTATTTTCTGTTGGCAGTTCGTTGGTTTCCTGCTCGGACTCGGAGAAGATTGTAACCCAGACAGAAGAAAAAAAATAGTATATGTAGATGGAAACTGGATGGTGGTTGCTTCTAAGGAAGTCACTGTCATGACTGGTGAATCTGTCACTCTGAACGTATCGGTTGGTGGTGAAGAAGAGCTGAAACCGGAATATACCTGTACTTCCAAAGATGCAAACATCGCTACAGTAGCTGTCAGCGAAGATAATAATAGCATTATTATTACGGGTGTTGCGGATGGTAGCACAGCGATTTCTATCGAATGTCCTACAAATACAAAACCGCTAGTTGCTACAATTCCGGTGACCGTAAAGCAAAATGCTATACGAATACTGGCAATTGGCAATAGTTTCTCGCAGGATGCCGTTGAGCAATATCTGTATGAACTGGCAGAAGCGGCAGGCTATGAGTTAATTATCGGAAATATGTATATTGGCGGCTGTGACCTGGATAAGCATTGGGCTAACTTCCAGTCGGATGCCGCTGCTTATGAATATCGTAAAATAGTAAAAGGCGAGAAAGTAGGTAAAACCGATTATAAACTATCACAGGGATTGGCGGATGAAAACTGGGATTATATCAGTCTGCAACAGGCGAGCGGTAAATCCGGTAAATACGAAACATATACGGTATTGGCTGATTTGATTGCAGGAATAAAGGAACGTTGTCCGAAAGCTAAACTGCTGTGGCATCAGACTTGGGCATACGCTTCCAGTTCCACTCATGAAAGTTTCCCGGATTATGATAGCAACCAGATGACGATGTATTCTTCTATCGTAACGGCTGCACGACAGGCTATGACGAATCATACGGATTTGAGCCTGTTGATTCCTTCGGGGACAGCCATACAGAACGGCCGCACCTCATTCCTGGGTGATGCATTCAACCGTGACGGTTATCATCTGGAGGTTACTTACGGGCGATATACTGCTGCCTGCACCTGGTTTGAGATGATTACGGGACAAAACGTTGTTGGCAACCCGTATGCTCCCGAAACGATTGACCCGCAGGTAGTGAAGATTGCACAAAATGCTGCCCATTACGCTGTGCAGAAACCTGATGAAGTGACCGATTTGGTTGACTTCAAGCAACCGGAGATATCTGACACCGACTTGAAAGCCCCCATCTATATTGATTTCGGTCCGACTTCACTTTCTGCCACTCCGTGGAATAATATAACTTCTCATCAGGAAAGTTCAACCACCAGCTGGATAAAAGATGTGGAAAACAATTATACGAATATTGGTGTCAGAGTGCTTGACGGATTTACTGCGACTCATGCTGGAGTCGGTTCCGAACCGGCTAGCCCAGTGACGGTGGATGGCGTGGAATTTCCTCTGACTGCATGGAAAGACGGTTTGTTAGTGAAAGGAGAGAAAAACCAGGGTGATGTAGGTCCAGGAAGAATAGAAATCTCTCAACTGGATGTAGCCCGGAAATATAATTTCACTATTTTAGCCATCCGTTTCAATGGAAGCAAAGACGCCCGTATCTCTTCTTATAAATTGGTAGGTAAAACGGAGAGTGCGGTTAAAGAAGTGAAGACAGGTATCAAGGATGCTGCCTCGTTTGCTGCCGCAAACTTCGAGGAGTACATTGCCAAGTTTGAGAATGTAGAACCGGATTCGGAGGGAAAGGTCATTGTCGAGGTGAAAGGGCTTGATACCGGTAGTGCCGCGGAAGGACATATCAATGCACTATGCATTAGCCTGGCGAAATAAGGTTTGTTTTTTATCATATTGATTACAATGAAGCAATATAGAAATATAGTGATTTGTATGTGCATACTGCTCCTTCTTGCCGGAGGAATGTATGCGCAGCAAAAAACGGTCAGGATACTTGCTATCGGCAACAGTTTTCCCAGGATGCCGTGGAGCAATATCTGCATGAACTTGCGGAAGCCGAAGGCATTTCAACCATAATCGGCAATATGTTTATTGGTGGCTGTTCTCTGGAACGCCATGTGAAGAATGCACGTGAAAATGCTCCTGCCTATGCCTACCGGAAAATCGGTACGGATGGAAAGAAACGGGAAAAAGGCAAGATGTCTTTGGAAATGGTGTTGGCGGATGAAGACTGGGATTATGTCAGCCTGCAACAGGCAAGTCCTTTTTCGGGAATGTATGAGACGTATGAAGCCTCTCTTCCCGAGCTCATAGAGTATGTAAAAGCCCGTCTTCCCAAGAAAACAAAGTTGATGCTGCACCAGACTTGGGCCTATGCATCCACTTCAATCACGGTGGATTTAAAAACTACAACCGCGATCAGCTGACCATGTATCAGGCTATTGCCGATGCAGTGAAGAAGGCGGCTAAGGTGAATAAGATAAAGATTGTCATCCCTTCGGGCACTGCTATACAGAATGCCCGTACCTCTTTCATTGGCGATCATATGAACCGGGACGGACATCATCTGGATGTGAAAGTCGGACGTTATACTGCTGCCTGCACTTGGTTCGAACGTATCTTCAAACGCAATGTAATCGGAAATCCTTATGCCCCGGAGAGCCTGGATGAGGCTCGAAAAGCTGTTGCCCAGAAAGCTGCTCATGCAGCAGTGAAGCATCCGTATAAGGTGACTGATTTATCTGAAAGACGATAAAAAAGAAGCCATGTTGTGGCTGTCTGATAAAGCTATATTTATATACTAATTAACCGACGAAAACACCGATGAGAAAGAAAGTATTGGTTTACGGATTATGTTTGCTAGGTTCTATATGCACCCTTTCGGCAAAAGATAAAAAGATGTTGCACTATATAAAGATCCGAAGGCTCCGATAGAGAAACGCGTAAATGATCTCCTATCCCGCATGACTTTGGAAGAGAAAGTGATGCAGCTTAATCAATATACCCTGGGACGGAATAACAATGTGAATAATGTAGGTGAAGAAGTGAAGAAAGTGCCCGCAGAAATCGGTTCTCTGATTTACTTCGAAACAAATCCCCGCACTGCGTAATAGTATGCAGAAAAAAAAGCAATGGAAGAGTCTCGTCTGGGTATTCCCTATTATTTTCGGCTACGATGCAATTCATGGTTTCCGTACCGTGTATCCTATTTCGTTGGCACAGGCTTGTTCCTGGAATCCGGATTTGGTAGAGCAGGCGTGTGCTGTATCTGCACAGGAAGCGCGTATGTCGGGAGTGGACTGGACTTTCTCACCGATGATTGATGTGGCTCGTGATCCCCGCTGGGGACGTGTGGCAGAGGGTTATGGTGAAGATCCTTATACAAACGGGGTATTCGGTGCAGCTTCCGTCAAAGGTTATCAAGGAGATGACTTGTCAGCAGAAACCGTATGGCAGCTTGTCTGAAACATTATGTAGGTTACGGGGCATCCGAAGCCGGGCGTGACTATGTCTATACCGAGATATCCAAACAAACTCTTTGGGATACTTATCTGCTCCCTTACGAGATGGGTGTGAAAGCAGGTGCGGCAACACTGATGAGTTCCTTTTAATGATATCAGCGGTGTGCCGGGTTCGGCCAATCCTTATATCATGACCGAGATATTAAAGAAACGTTGGGGGCATGATGGATTTATTGTTTCCGATTGGGGAGCCATCGAACAGTTGAAAAATCAGGGATTGGCAGCGACCAAAAAAGAAGCAGCCTGGCATGCGTTTACTGCCGGTCTTGAAATGGATATGATGTCTCATGCTTACGACCGCCATTTGCAGGAGTTGGTAGAAGAGGGCAGAGTATCGGTAGCTCAAGTAGATGAAGCTGTACGTCGTGTTCTACTTTTGAAATTCCGTCTCGGCCTGTTCGAACGTCCTTATACTCCCGCAACAAGTGAGAAAGAACGTTTCTTCCGTCCGCAAAGTATGGATATTGCAGCCCGGCTTGCGGCGGAATCCATGGTCTTGCTGAAAAATGAAAACAAAACATTACCGCTGACTGATAAAAAAAAGATTGCCGTGATAGGACCAATGGCAAAAAATGGTTGGGACTTATTGGGTTCTTGGTGCGGACATGGAAAAGATACGGATGTTGCCATGCTCTATAATGGACTGGCTACTGAATTTGCAGGAAAAGCTGAATTGCGTTATGCAGCAGGCTGTGCTACGAAAGGAGATAACAAAGAAGGATTTGCAGAAGCATTGGAAGCTGCACGCTGGTCTGATGTAGTTGTTCTTTGTTTGGGTGAGATGATGACCTGGAGTGGGGAGAATGCTTCCCGTTCTTCTATCGCATTACCGCAGATTCAGGAAGAACTGGCCGCAGAACTGAAGAAAGCCGGAAAGCCTATCGTACTGGTATTGGTGAATGGACGTCCGTTGGAATTGAATCGTCTGGAACTAATTTCCGATGCTATACTGGAAATCTGGCAACCGGGTGTGAATGGCGCGTTGCCGATGGCCGGTATATTATCAGGACGTATCAACCCATCCGGTAAACTTGCCATGACATTCCCTTATTCAACGGGACAAATTCCTATTTATTACAATCGCCGCAAGAGCGGACGTGGACATCAAGGATTCTATAAAGATATAACAAGCGATCCGTTATATCCGTTCGGGCATGGATTAAGTTATACCGAATTTAAGTATGGCACCGTTACCCCTTCTGTTACTAAAGTGAAGCGCGGCGATCGATTGTCTGTAGAAGTGACTGTCACTAATGTCGGTGCTCGCGATGGAGCAGAGACTGTTCATTGGTTTATATCCGATCCGTATTGCTCGATTACCCGCCCGGTGAAAGAACTGAAACACTTTGAAAAACAGTTGATTAGAGCCGGAGAAACGAAGACTTTCCGTTTTGACATAGACCTGGAACGTGATTTCGGTTTTGTCAATGAGGATGGTAAACGGTTCCTTGAAGCCGGCGAATATCATATTTTGGTACAGGGACAGACCGTTAAAATAGAACTGATAGACTAGTTGGTTTTTAACAATGCTATATTAATACAAAATCACCATGAAAAAGAAAATAGGAGGCATAGGTTTATGTATGCTTGCATGGAGCATATTAACCTGTGCGCAGACAATCACTCCCCAAGCCGAACAACGTGCAAGGAAATTGTAACAAAAATGACTTTGCAAGAGAAAATAGAGTATATCTCCGGATATACCAGTTTCTCGCTGCGTGCCATCCCCGTCTGGGGATTCCTGAAATAAAAACTGGCGGACGGACCGCAGGAATTCGTAATCATGCTCCCAAGAGCACTTTATATCCTTCCGGAATACTTTCCGCTTCTACTTGGAACCGGAGTCTGCTTTATCAACTGGGGCAAGGATTGGGACAGGATGCCAAAGCCAGAGGAGTGAATATACTGCTCGGACCGGGAGTAAATAT